>Ga0105046_10001788_pt1 | contig 33391 bp, 42 predicted proteins | sample MAT03_FD_78385 | JGI IMG/M metagenome (GOLD analysis project Ga0105046, IMG submission 78385) | Freshwater microbial communities from Lake Fryxell liftoff mats and glacier meltwater in Antarctica - MAT-03 (megahit assembly) | ecosystem: Environmental > Aquatic > Freshwater > Ice > Liftoff...
ATGAAGATAAAGATGGAAATGATGACGGATTCGTTTTTGAATTCGTCGAGGAAGACTTACTAGAAGCTTATGATGATGGAGATAATATTGCTGGAAAAGACGAACTAGATTTGGCTGTTGAAAATATAGGAATTAAATATGGGAAACAAGAAGATGATTCTAATGAAGAATTTAAACCAATTATATATAAGCGGAAATTTAAAAGTAGTCCTGAGATGATGCCGATTGATGAAGAAATAGATGAGTTTCTGCAGAATTTGCTTGAAGAGCGACCTCGCAAAAAATTAATCGGATTCTAATAATAATAATTTTTTTTTGCTCAATTTTTATTTAATCTTGAAAATCCAATAGCAATTGAACATATAGCTACAAACGCAAGAATGACCAAGACTATAATTCCAGTTATAATCAAGATGCGAATAAGATTAATATTATCTGGATTATCCCAAAAAGATGTCTGTCCAACAGTTTGTTTAATGGATTTCTCTGAGACTAATTTTTCAGGAACGATTAAAGATTGTTTAATAGTATTCATATCTCTTTCAATTTGTAAAAGTTGTGATTTTACATTATTATCTCTATTTTGAGTTTGATGTCTAAGATTATCTATCAAAGATTCAATATAAGAATAGTTATAAGGATTAGATATTTGATAATTATCTTTTACTGGATGTATATCATTTTTCAGCATATGAGGATATGCTGAATCTAATCTGCAAAATCCTGAATCATCCATTTTATATAAACTGAAAATTACTATTCTTTACTCAATAATAATCGTAAAATAATTTCAGGACTAATTAAGATAAATTCTCTTAAAATATATTTTTTTTTGAACTCATAAATATTTATTTGAATTATAAATTACTTTTCCAAATAAAAAACACATAATTCACTTTGAAGTCCAGATATACCCAAATTATTTTTATCAATAAAAATTTAATACCTTTATCAATTCATTCTGTATAAAACGAAAAAATTGAGACGAGAATATACATATATTTGTCGATTGATATTTCATCTCGTCTTATATTGAATGATGATATCAAAATCTAACATAAGTTTTGGAAATATCCGGGTTTCCAAGTAGAATATTTCTACTAGATATGTCTGATGATTAGCACTTGGATTGATATTTATCTTTTTCTCTAATTACTTTTATAATGGAAAAACTTATTTACGTAATGATTATTGTTAATTTATTCTAAAAACTCTATTTTCCTTCTAGAGAAATTTACGCAATTAATTATGTATATCTTTCCAGAAATTATTGGATAATAAAAACAGCTTCTGGAAAGGTAATAATTAAAAAAAAGGAATTAGCTTTGAAATATTTATTTTTTTTAATTTCAAAGATTGTATTTGCTTTGATAAAGACACGAATCTTCTTCCATATCCTCTTCTTGAGAAAGATAGATAACTTTATTAGATAATAATTTATCTCTCAACATTTCACTAATTGATGTAAGGACTTGAATCTGTACGTGATTTACGCAACCAATTTTATGATGAAATAAAACATGAAAATATCCACATAATACTACTGAGAATGTAGTTAGTATTATTAATTCTGAAGGTGTTATGTATTTCGTTAGAGCCCATATTAAAGGAGATATGAGAAAGAAAAATGTAATGTGTATCCATTTTTCATCGAAATTATGAATATTATCATTTAAAGGATTAGCGCTAATAAATTTAGATTCCATACGTGTTTAATCAAAACTAAAATAAACGTTGGTTTTATACAGATTTTACCAACGCAAATAAAAATGCCAAAATTTAAACGCTGTACAAATCTTGATTATCAAGAAAATGGATCAAAAAAGGGATCAAAATTACAAGATATAGGAACTGATTTAAGCAAATCATTCAATGAGAATATCGAAAATAGATTTCAACATTGGGAAAAAGTTGAAAAGGAAATTATTGAATATAAACAAAGTATAGTAAACCTCAAAGATATTTTGGAAAAAACATCAAATACTCCTAAAAATAGGCCTAAAATATCAGACTGGAGAGCTCAGATAGAAGAATTTGAGAATAAAATAAATAGACTTAAAAGAAGTAATGACCAAATAGAATATCTTTTTTGTGTTGCAAATGTTATAAAAGAAACCGAAAATAATATTTCAAAAACCGAAAAATCATCTACTGAAACAATTCGAGTAAATGCAAATGGTCCACTTAAACCAAGAATTAAAAAGAAAAAAATACCATTTCAAATAACGAATGATATGAATACTTTTACGGTAAAGCCAATTACATCACAATTGAGTTCTTACGAAATGTTTTCTGGAATTACTACTGAAAAAGTTAAATCTTCCAAGAAGCTTGCTCAAGCTCTTCATGAACTCCCAATAGAATCTTCGGATGTTGAATATTGTCCTAAATGTATAACATCGGTTATGCAATTTAATGAGAAACCGCCTTCTTTATATTGCAAATGCGGATTATCGATTATAGTATTGGATAATACTTCTGCTGCAGTACATGATAAGGAAACAATTACTCATATTCCATTTACTTATAGACCAAAACTTCATTTTATATCTTGGGTTAGGAGAATTAGTGGTAAGCTTAAGTTTACCATTCCAGAATGGGTTACAGACGAGATTTATTATAAACTTCATCTTCGTAAAATATTTGATGTAAATCTTGTTACTTGGGAAATTATAGATGATATTATAAGGACTGCTGCAAAAAATGATAAAAGATTTACGGACTTTTATCCTCATGTATATCAAATTACGAATATTATTAGAGGTAGAGCAATACTTGTATTTATGGATGATGAAGAACAAGAGATATTTGAATATTTTGATCCAATTTACATTTTATGGGAATCTAAAAAACATTTATTTTATATCGAAAGATCAAATTTCATGTATAATGCTCTCGTATTGCAGATTATTTTTATGATTTTGAATTATCCTCCAAGCGTTATTAGGATATTTAATATGATAAAGGGAGATTCCAACTTGAGATTTTATGATAATATTATTAAAATGATTTGTAAAGAATTGGGAGAAAAGCCATTTACAACTTCTGAACTCGAAATAATGAAACATGGAAAAGGTAAGGACATTATTGAAAGTTTAAAGAAAATGAATCAACAATATCAAATAGAATCTGTAAAAGAAAAATCAGAATGCTCCGTTTTATTAGACTTTTAATCGTTTAAAACAAATAAAGATTTTTTTCGAATTCAATTAGTTTATTTTAATGTCTGTAAATCGCCAAAAGAAAACGTTAAAGATTATTAATCTCGATAAATCCCAAGAAGTTAGAAACAAACCTAAAATCGTTAAAAAAAATTCACGAAATAAACAGATAATTCTTAATTTTGGTATTACTAAAAAAACTTCCACAAATAATCAAGAAGGATCTGAAATTGTAAAGAAAAAAATTAATAATCCATCAGAAAAAGTTACAACTGAAGAATCGATCGTTTTCAAAAATATAGATAAGAAGGGAAATAATCGCAATATAAGATCCAAAAAATTTAGTTTATTTTCAAAAAATAATGATGATAAAGAAGAATCGGTGTCGAATAATGAAATCTTGGTTACTGATGAAATAGAATCTGATTAGAATTCATTTTTTTGTATTTTGGTTTTTCATTACAATACCAAGTTGTTTTCCAATTTTGGATTCTTGTATTGATGGAACTTTGGTTTTTCTTTCTTCTATAACTCTCAACATATTCGATTTATAATTTTCTTGTTGGTCAACTGTTGCTTTTGTATTTGCTACTTTTTCAAAGTGTTCACGTCTCTTTTTTTCTCTCTCTTCCATATCTATCAATTCTATCGAAGTATTTACAAACATAAAGGGAGGCGTTTTAATATATCCATTAATAGTGAAAGATAATTTATCGTATTGTTCCCAAGTCATATAACCGCCCAGAGGATTTAATTCTTTAATACATGAAAGCGGAATATAAGTAATAGTTGTTAGCTCAGGAATAAAAAATTCCCTCAAGAATCTAGCTAAAAGAGACAACTTTCTTTCTTTATAATTGCAAGAACTTTCCATTATTTTACCTTTACTACATACTGCATAACATTGAGGAATGATTTCTAAAATCCAGCATTTTTCCTTTTCATCGTAATCATTTGGAGGAAAGATGGGAACTTTTTTTTCTTTTTCTGTATTGTATGGTCTTCCACAATGTATGCAATTTCCAGTCCACTCCAAGGGATATAAATCAAATGATTTACCCTTATTATCAGTCGAATGTTTCCACAGCGAAACATGTTTGATAGAATATCTATTGAAGAATCTTACCATTGTGACTTCGTTTGTAGATGCTCTATCATTAGATGCTCCAAAATCAGTCGTATCATCGGTTTCAATGGCTTCTACAGTGAGACGTTTTTCTCCTTTAGGATAAATCCATTCTTCATCAATTTCATATTCTTCTTCTTCTCTTACTCCAATAGATAAAAAGCTAGATTGAATATCCTCTAACATTATAGATTCTTCATCTACTACTTTTTTTTTATGATGTTTTTTCATCTTTGATAATGCTGTTTTTGTTACGGGATCTGGTTTTTTGAATTCTTCCATTACGAAAAAAAAATAAAAAAGATTTTTTAAATTATGATTTTATTTTGTGAAAAAATTTCTACAAGCAAAGCGCTTTAATGGCATCCTCGTTTATTAGAATTTCCAAATCTAACTTTATTTCGAGGTGAGCATGGAGAATTACCTCTGCAACCCTTTGGAGAACATGGTTGAGCTTGAATAACTGGTTTCCAGACAACACCAGGACATGGAGGAGTCCAACAGTAGAAAAATTCTAGATCGTCAACACACAATTCTCCAGAAGTCACTGTAATAGCAGGTTTAATTGCTTTTGGTTCTCCAACATAATTATTACCATTGACAATACATAAATCAACATCTTGAATACAATCTCCATTTTCAGCATCTTCAGGATCATAGATTGCTTTTTGAGCAGCAAGAGCAGCACCAGTAAGTTTTTGATCGATGTGTAATTTATGATAAGTATTTAAGAGTGATCCAGTAATTTGACAATCTGCTGCAGCAGATCTTTGTGCAAGTAAAGCTAATCTTGTATCATCTTCTATACAATCTGAGAGGTATCCAAGAATGAAAGACAATTCACAACTTAAATTTCCGCAAGTTTTATCCACTACGATAATCTGATTGATAACGCTTCCTTCAGGAAATTCAAATTCGGATTCGGTTTCTGGATCAATAAGAGTAGTAGTGACTCCCTTTTGGCAATTCTTGCTAATGCTTTCACATATTTCAAGCTTTTTAGTTTGAGGAACACATCCACACTCTTGATCTGATTGTTGATTAATGTTTCTAACATCAATTGTAGAGAAAACTCCCTCCTTTCTGGTAATACCGAATTCATTGGCAAACTGGAATAATTGAGGAAATGCCATTTTCTTTTATAAATTCGAAAATTTTGTAAAACAACTGAAAGGAAACAATAAAAATTTTTATTCTTGAAAAAATAATTATCAAAAAGTTTCTTCATCCCCATTGGACCATAAAATTCTCACTTCAATATTATTTTCAGTAAATTCTATCTTTGTAAATTCTAAGTAGAATATCTTTATCCATTTACAAATAATATCCCATTGACAGCAGTTAGAAACATCCAGATGAAATAGATTTCCAGGACCTCTTAATTCAATTAATAGTTGGTTCATATCGGGTTCTTCTATTTCTATTTCCTTTCCTATAATTTGATCAATCTCTGTTTCATATTCTATTAAATCTATCGAAATATTACTAAAATCGCGAGAAAATAATCTAATCAAAGGAGTTTGAGAATCATCGACATAAGGAGGGAAATTTATAATTTTGTTGTATAATATTCTATAATATAATCCTCGATATCGGTATCTAATTTCAACTATACAATTTGAATTATCATTAAAGATATGATCTCTTATTTTCGAATTTTCTTCCAAAAGATTTTGAATTTTAAAAGTAAAATCCGTCATTTTACCAGTATCGAAATTCCAAAATGTTGCTGAAACAAAATAAAATTCATTACTAATTCGCTCTTTATCTTGTGGAGCTGTCAAATTTCTCCAAAATTTAAACATCATTGTACCCATTTTTATTTTCCAATTCATTGTAAAGCGCACGTATTAAAATCTTGATACAAATTCCAATTATACGTTGAGGATCTATTCAAAACATTGCAATTAAATTTACAGTTGGTATAAATGTCTGATAATGAAATCCCGTTTATGGTTTCTCAATCTGATTCAATAGATTTAGGCGAAGATTTTCCATTCGTATCAAGTATTAAAAAGGCAAAAAAGATACAAACGACTAAAAAAACAAAAAATCCAGACTCAAAGAAAAGAAAAAAAAAGGAAATTCAAGATACCAAATCGAAAAAGAAAAAAGAGGATAAAAAAAATAAAGAAGATTCATTAAAATATGAAAAGTATTATAATACTGGAGATTATTCAAAATATCCTTTATATGCTACGACGGTTTGTGGAGTTAACATAAAAAAGGTGATTGAAATAATTACTCCTCTTACTCCTGATGCTGTATTGCGATTTTCTCCCGAAGGTTTATCCATATTTGGAATGGAACAAGTTAGAATGGCAATCTTATCCACTCATTTTGAAATTGGATTATTTCATCCATTTAAATGTGATCAAGTTTTCGAAATTGGAATCGATACTCAACATCTTTCCCGGATTTTGCAACATGTTCCAAAGTAATGATATTTTATTGTTGAATTTCTCTAGATATGATTCGCTTACATTTTATATTGCAGACAAGGCAGAAAAACATAATCTTGGAATAATTATGGTCAATGGAAAAAGACATACATTTAATCATACTACAATTGTTGGAAACGAAACTTCTGAAATGGAAAATATACAAATCCCTGCAAAGAAATTTGGAGGGTTTTTACAGTTTTCTGCTTCTGATTTTCAACATCATATTCATGAATTATTTCAGACTGCAACTGTTGTAACTTTTGCAACGAATATGAAGGATTTTAGAATGATCACAAAGGTATGATATTTGATATTTTCCCCACATATTTAGAGCACTTCTGGAGGTGGTCCTTATTCTCCAAGATGTATAATATTTTATCCATCAGAAGATGGAGTAAAATTTACTGATAAAAATCCTTCATTTATGAAGAAGAATAGTGAAAATAACGATATCGTTTTCAAAAGCATGGAAGATGAAGAAGAATCCCCATTCTTGGTTGATAGAGTAGATATAACTCAAGAAGAACCAGAAGAAAATACCGATGATAAAGTAAAAATTAGATATCTTCTAAAAACATTAAAGGATGATAAAGAAAAACCAATTAATATTTCTAAAATGCTCAAGGATGCCGAACAAGAATTAGGTGACGACTATATTCAAGCAACATATATGCTTAAATATATAAATTCTTTTACGAAAGCAGGGCAATTATCAAAAGAAGTAGTAATATTGTTTCAAGATGGTGGACCTTTGATTCTACATTATCTTATTGAAATGGGCGTTATTACCTATTGTTTATCAGATATTTCTTCTGCAGCAGATCAAAGTAGAAGTTGAAATAAAAAATAATTCTTGTTATCCTTTTAATAGTTTTTATTATGGGTAATTCTATTCGTAAAACAAATTTGTATCCTGGAGATTCCAATGTTCGTTTTGTAATTTCTACCAAGGATGGAAGAGATTCGTATTTCAAATTTTCGTTTTTTAGAAATTCTATACAATCTAAACCTGCTTTTATTCTTTTTTTAGGTGCCAAATCTAATAAAAAAATGATAATGCAAAAAATTGATGAAAATACCGGAAAAATCATAAATAATGAATCTATAGTGGATTTTTCAATCTCATCAATGAATGTCGAATATGATTTCGATATCTGTAAAGAAAAGATTTCCATTTTGCAAAATGATATCGTTTTGGGAGATTATACTCATCCAGATTTTAAATTAATGACACAATATACTGGTGATGGATCAAAAAACACAATCGTTTTCGAAACAGCTACCATGCATTCTCAAATATTGAAAAATTCTTTTTTACCTCTCAAAGTTTTGTATTCTAAACAGATTTCAGAATTTCCTTGGTGGGAGATTTTATTAATTATAATTGGAAGTTTAATTGTAATTGGATATATAATTTGGATTTTATATATTTTTATAATTTCTGAAATAAAAAACATTTAATCAGTTCGTTTACTATTATACAAAAATTTCATAATAAAGAAAAGTTTAATGGAAAATAAACAATTTATCGCTTTTACTGGACATAAAAAACATGGTAAAGATACAAGTGCTGATTACTTGGTAAAAACTCGTAATTTTCAAAAATTATCATTAGCAACTCCTTTGAAATCGGCTTGTGCTGCAATATTTCATTTTTCGACCCAACAGTTATATGATGAAAAATTAAAAGAGGAAATAGATTTAAGATGGGGATTTTCTCCAAGAGAATGTCTACAAAAAATGGGAACAGAAGTTTTAAGAGATGGAATTTCTAAATATTTACCAATTGGAATTGGTGAAATTTGGTTAAAATCTTTTACCATACATGTACAACAGATTCTAAAAGAAAATCCTAAAGCAAAGATTGTAGTTTCTGATTGTAGATTTCCGAATGAAGCAGAATTTCTAACAGCTCATGGATTTTACATTGTTAAAATAGAAAATGATCTTTTAAAAGAATGTAAAGATAAACATGTTAGTGAAACCTCTATAGGTATTATTATTATCAATTAAAAATTTCCTCTAGATTTAATAAAACCAGATGTAATAATAAAGAATAACGGAAAAGATATAGATTTATTTTATCAAGAATTGGAAAAATCAATCATAGGAAACTAAAAAAAATATTTCTTGTAATTGCGAAGATTATAATAACCAAATTTATTTTTTTCTATGAATTTATAGCGCTTTTTAAAAAAAAATAAATCAAATTATTAAATGTCTGCTCCAAATCCACTAATGTCATGCAACTGCGATCTTTGTACAAATCAAATTCAACCTCTTCCTGAATGTTCAACATGGATAAATATAATACAATTCGTTATAAAGCTCTTGACCAAACAATTTCAGTATAGATTTCATCACACAATCCAGAGAGTGATTCCGTATATGATATCACATAAATTAAAAATATGTGATAGAGATTTTACATTGAACCAAAAATGGTCTTCTTCCGTATACATGGTTTTATCAAGTAAAAATTAGCTTTTATTCGATTTATATTATTAGAATATAATAAAATATTCCAAAAATACGCATATGAAAGTGGAACTTGGGGACTCGTTGAAACTTTTAATAATTTTAATGACATTAAAATTTCTGGCCATTTCAAACACAATAGAAAATGCAAATGTATGAAATCAAAATCTTCTTCCACGGTTGATAATTCCCTATTCGTTAACATGAAAAAAACAAATACTCGTTATTTTACGGATGGTAAACAAAGATTTGGCTCACAAATAGATTTATCAAAATCAAATCTATATTTCTTAGCAGAAATTTGTTGTACAATAAAACATATTTAACACATTTACTAATATAATCATTAAATTCGAATAGCCTTCTTGAAATCTATCTCGTATTCATTTTTTGTAACATTTTTAAAGTATTCTGGTAATTTGATTTCTTTGATAATATTGCTAGGTGAATAGTTGAATAGAATAAAGTAATTTGCATTTTGAGATCGTTTTAATTGTTCTATCTCATAAGTTTGAGAATAAGTTTGTATTTTCTCATAAAGTTTTTTACTTTCTTCTTTTAATTCTTCGCTCGGTTGGATTTCAACTCCAGCTTGTTTCTGTTTTTCTTCTCTTTTAAAAAATTTCTTAATATTCCTTTTGAATTAGATACCTTTGCTTAGATTCTTCAGCTTGTTTTTTTTCTAACTCTTCTTCGCTTGGAAGTGTAGGAGTATATGCAATGGGAGGAATTGTAGATGGTATGTCAGGTATTATTATTTGATCTTCTATCGGTGGAATAGGAGTTGTTAATGATTCAATTGGATTTTTTAAGATAGGGATATCTATATATTCTTCAACTAAAGGATATAAGCTTATTGGACTAGTATTCGTTAAGCTTTCTGGACTAGTATCTAGAGCGTTCACGACTTGATCTGTCATTTAGAATAATTAAAATAAAACTATTATATATGGAGATTTTTATTTACTTATGCTAATTTTTTTACAATATTTAATGTATCCTCAATCCTAGCTTTTAATTCTTTTTCACTCATTTTTTGTAATTGTTTCAAAGTGATAATTTCCATTGGTGCAGGAGATATAGATTCTCTTGTTGGTTGACTCAAAACGGAAAGTGTAGAAAATTGGCAATTATCAGATTGACCTCCATACTCAAAAAGCTCTGTCAATATTTCTCTATATCTAGCTGGAACCTCTGTAGGAAAGTTTTCAATTTTCGGAGCCCAAGTATTGTATATGAAATCATACATTCCGGAAATAAATCTCTCTCTACAATCAGCATATTGTTCTCCAGGATTTACGTTTCTAATAATTGTCTTTACCAATTGATGTTTGAATATTCTTACAGGAGCATCTGCAAACATTTTCATTCCATTTCTTCCAGAATTATAGATGTTATCTTTATAGAGACCAGGTTTTCCTGGAATTCCTTCATTTTGAGGTGCAGGAGCATTTAATATGGCTTGAAATAACGGATCGAGAGTTCTATCATTTGTATATTTTTCCATCCATTCTCTAAGGGTTAATTCTCCATCTGGAACTCCCAATCTCTTTTCGTGAGGTCCAAAATTTAGTTGAAGAGTAGCAATATATAATTTATAGCCAATTTTGTTAGGACCCTGAACTATAATGAATTCTTTTCCTTGCTCATCTTGATTTCTTAAACTTTTATCTAGTGTATCGTATTTAAGAAGAGTATATAGATATTTCTGAAACGTGTCCGAATTGTACTTGAATTGAATCAAGTTGTACATTTCTTCGATTTTAGCTCTATATTTTATTGGTATCCAAGCAAATCTATCCTTAAAAGGAGGTGTGCATTCATAAATAGTTTTGAGTTGATTACCAACTTTTACATATGTTGGTCTTAATTTATCATATTCAGTCCAAAATTCTAAAAATCCTTTCACTTTTTCATCGCCAATATAAAATTCTACATCTTTTGGAGGACATTTTAATTCTTCTCCAGGTTGAACATTATTATAATTTTGAGGAAGAAATGCATAGGGTCCAAGAGATGATTTAATATCATTTATCAATTTCGAATATCCCTTTTCCAATCTTTCTTCTTGTCTAGTTTGATCTGGATACCAAGTGCAGAATTTTTCGATATTATTTATATATTTAGTATTTCGAACATCATTTTGAAATGCTTCAAAATCACCTTGATAAGAATCCATATCAAATGCTACCCATTCGTTTTCTTGCTGTCTTTTAATGACTGTGTAATTTAATTCTTGCTTTACAATCCAAGCACTCTTTAAAAGAAACATCTCTATTCCGTATTCTCCATAAAAAGGCCATCCCATAGTTCTCAATTGATCTAGAGTATGCAACCAGGAAATAGATCCTACAGAAATTGCAAGTGGTCTTGATGTACCAACATAAAGTGGATGCAAAACACTACTCAACAGTGGAAGAAGAATAAAAGGTGATTCCATTAAAAATTGAACAGTTTCGAGAGGTTTTACATCTTTAAATATTTTGGATTCTTCTCTACTTTTTTCTCCTTGAGAACTTTTTAATCTTTCTAATTCTTCATTTAATTTTGCAATCTGTTCTTGAAATTGTGAAAAATCTATATCTGATTTTTTCTGTGGAGAAACTTCAGGTATTTTACCAAAAAAAGTTTTCGAAATTGGAATATCAATAATTGGGAAAGTTAACCCACCAGATACTTGAACATCTTCAGTCGGTGCAGGATATACGATATTGAAAGCAGAATCTGCCTTCTTTCGTTCTGCCATTTTGAATAAATAAAGAACAACTGAAATAATACGCTAATTTTTTTTCCAAACATTTAATTTTTATTTTTATGATGAATACAAATAAATAATTTAACTAGATTTCCTACCGGTTTGTTGTAATCTGATTTGGATAGCTTTTTTAGCTCTTTCACATAAATCGTTATAAGATTCATTTGGTAATTTTGTAATTCCAAATTCTTGAGCTAATACTTGAGTTTTCATGGGATCATATGCAGAACAATTAACATTAATCTGTGGTGAAAACTTTTCCGGAGTAGTTCTTAAATCAATAAAACCAGTAGCAGGACTATCTGATGCTAGAAAACATTGTCCAAGAATACATCTTTGTGCATCGATCAAGCTTTTTGGAACAGATTCATTTGATATTGGAACTTGGATTACAGAAGCATATTTGGAAGTAAATTTAAATGGAGTAGAACCCATTGGAATAGATTCTACATATATACAATATAGAGGGTCCATAAATGTCGCTTCGGTTTCTTGTAATTTAATAATATTATCTGCTGTAATTTTTTTGATATCTTTTACGGTAACTTTTGCTGGTGCTCTAGAAGGCATTGCTTTTACCTCTTGTCTTCTCATGGATTCAAATACCGTTTTAGTAACATGAAAAGCAATATTTGGAACAAGAAATTCATCTTGATCTTTAACGAGAGCATATGCAAAAACTCCAACATAAGAATTAGCAAGATTTTCTCCAGAAATAACTTTTTTTGCAGATTGGGATAAATCTTCGATATAATTCCTAATGTTAGAGTTAGGAGACACTAATTTTTTCCCAAGTACGACAGATTCAACAAATTTATCAGCATTCTTACTCCATTTATGTAGATTATATCTAGCAGGAGTCATACTAATTGCAGATATTGCATCATTTCCCAAAATATTTGGTTTATAATAATCATCCCAATATTGTGCAAGGTATGGTGGAATAATGAAAAAATAATAAATATTATTTGAAACATCCGTGATGGGTGCTGCTAAAATTCCTGTCAAAGCAAAAGATTCGATAATTTTATAATATCGATTTTCTCTATTTGATCTTAACCAATTTGCTAAATAATAATTCCAATTTCCGAAACTATTTATATCATACTTTTCCTGAAAATTTGAAATATTTTCTAATGCAGAAAAGGTAACAATAGTCACATTATTTAGGGTAGTTGATTGTTGATCATCTGTTTTTTTTAGAATTGCTTGTTTTTTCACAGCCAATAAATATGTCGGATCATTATAATCTTGAAAATTCATTTTCTGAAAAAACTCTCAAACTATACAAATTATACAAAATTTATGGAAACTATTTTTTTTTTTATTTTATTGTAAACGATTTATATTATCAGCCAAACTCTGCAACATTCTTTGATAATCTTCTCCTGATGTTTTGGCCAAAATAATTGCTTTATCATCTGCTTGCATTTTTTTAGCTTTTTCTGGATCTACTCTACAAACTCCAACACTTGTAAAGATTGATAAAATAGCAATACACATTTCTATTGAATCTCCTCTTGATTTTATCAGGTTTTTTTCCCGATCTATTATAACATGTCTAGATAAATTCATAATCTGATCAGAACATTTACATTCATTAGTATTAAATCCGATAGTTATATAAACGAATCCACAACATTCGGTATCCATACATTTAGTTAGAACGCATTCGTCAACTATTTTTACACTATGTGTTTGTAAGTGACCTAGTTTTCTGTTTCTCCATATTGCACAACCTTGTTTAGTTTCACAAAATACATCTGGTAATCCAAATCCTGGTAAATCTATGATCGTTTTCAAATAAGAAAATGCATTTTGATTTTCCCATTCTGATTCTTTGATTTGATTTAGAATTCTATCTGCTCTTTTTCTAATCTTATCTAGAGAAGGATCATTCGATATTGGACTTGGATTAAATACTTCATACATTATAAATACTGTGATTGGTAAATATTTTATAACCATAAAATAAAATATGGATGAATAAAACAGAGAGACCGGAATGAGTTTAATAATTGATAAATTTCGAAAAGGTTTTAGATTTAGATGTCCTATCCATAAAACTTTTTATGGACCATTTTTCAAGACGAAAGAAGCAATTAATGATTTTTTAGAATGGTATGATCAAGATATTCGATTTATAGGAACATGGATGTCTAATAACAAACAATGGAAAGATTTAATAATGGAATGGAAAGAAACAATCAATGGTAATAAATTCTTCCAAGATATATCTGTCGAAACTGCAAGAGATAATAAAAATACATTATTTTTGGAATTAAAAAATAATGATTCATATCATATTAAAATTCCAATATAATGGTCAAAATTTATTTGTTTTTTGATTTCAAAATATAGTATAAATGAATAAATCTTGTACAAAAAGAAAATCTGACCAAGAAGATTTGGATAATAAAAGAGTTAAATCTGATGTTAATAAATCTAGAATAGGAATTTTTAACGATAAAAGTATAAGAAAAATGATTAATGATAAACAAGTTGTGGAAGGAAAACCATTTACTTTTTATTATGGAAAAGGAACAATATCATGTATAATTTGGATAGAACAAGATGAGACAAAAATTACCAATCTATTTTATACAATTGAAAAGTATCCTGAAATCTTTACGAAACAAATTGCAAGTCGAATAGATAAGGATATCTCTTGGTTTATATTCAATCAAGGTTCTGCTCATTTTCCACTTCAACTTGCAATCAAAGACTTGTATAATAATTCTTCTTCGTATCATCCTTTACGGAAGATAAAATCTACCGATGATACAAATCATAATTTATTCAAAATATTTAAATTATTGGATGCTTTATGCTCATTCTTGCTATTTATTGAAGAAAAAGGTTTTCCACTTCCTATATTTGATTACGGTTTGAATATAGTAAATATTTCAAAAATCCTGATGGATAATATGTGGATAAAATACGGAAATATCAGGAAAGCAAATATATTTGAAAAAGATGAGATTATAATATCTCCTTTTTTGCTCAATGAAGATGTAAAAGAAGTGGAAACTATTAAAAAAGATTTGATCTTTAAAGTATTCAAAGAAATCGGGAAAAAAATATTTAATTTAAAAACTCATATTGATGTAGATTTAAAGTTTTTCTCTATAGATCCTTTTAAAAATATAGAATCAATCATTAGATTCTTTGCAAATGGTCCAAGAAATAAAATAAAAATCTTTGATTCGATATCTCAAGTAAAAGAAGCAATAGAAAATGTTTTGGAATGGTTTCAAGCAAATCAACATTGGCCTCAGATAGTATGGAATGATATTTGGTCTCAACACTATATAAAAGATGAAAGATGTATGATTATAGATTGTTATAATGATAAAGATGTCAAAGATTTAATTTTCAAATTGAATCTAACTGGATCTGCTTGGTGGCCGAAACCGCAAGAAAATGAAATATTTTCAAATCGCCCATTTTTGATAATGTTTAGCTGGAAAAATGATAAATTATATTGCAGAATAGCTTTTGATCATCTTGTTCATTTAACCTCTGGAAATATAATTACCGAAACATTTAAATTGAATTCAATGGAGAATATTAATCTAAGAAATTATATCATTAAAAATATTCCTGAAGCATTTTCGATTTATTGTAAAGAGATTTATTTATTGCATGAAAAGGGAATTGTATTGCCAAAAAAAACTATTCTAGAAAGAACCGTTTTTTATTACGATGCAATTGCAAAGAAAACCAAATTTAAACTTTGCATGTATAATACTGTTACTAGTAGTAAAATGAAATCAAGTTCTATATACTGTTCATCATTTCATAAAGTTCATAATACTCTTTATACTTTATTGGATTTATATAAAAATGTTGATGAAAAACAAAACTCGTGGGAATTTGGAATAACATTAATCAGTTTGTATAAACATTTAATAAGAGGAAACAAAATAGGAATCGAAAAAGAAAGGAAATTATCTAATTTTATCAATGAATATCAATTAAAAAATGCACAAAGAATATGGATTTTTCCATATAAAGGAGGATGGGTTTTTTCTTTATTGATAGCATTTATATTGGTACGAGATTCTGAAAATATACCAACATTGAAACAAATTTATAACTCAAAATTCATGAAAAAATGGATACTCTCTGGTGATCTATCGGATTTTCATCTTCAAAATCACTATGATCAAATTTATTCGATATTTCAAGGAGAAGAATTTAGAGAATTTGAATATATGATGGTAAATATGAATCGGCCAAATCTTTTTGAAGATTCTATAATTCTAGATTCAAAATGGAGAAACGTTAAAATAATAGAACATGCTCAAGGAATCATAAAATCATTTACCCATTCATTGAAATTTCCGATATTTAATTGTGTAATGATGAGAAATAGACATAAAATACCATTATCGTTTAGTATGGAAGAAGATAAATATCAAGAACTCGGAGAAGGAAGGGGTGTATTTCAAGAAGGACTTACTCTTTATTGGATGTCTTTACTAGAAACAGGATTATTTAATATAAATTCTAAAAGGAATATATTAACTGATACTAATTTAAACTCAAATCATTGGTTCGTATTGGGATTATTATTAGGACATGCCAGTTTGAATAACTTTTCGTTTTTTATCGATCAACCTATGGTTTTTTTCAAAGTATATTATTAAATAATTTCTAATTTTTCTATAATAGATTTTAATACAAGGATGTAAAGAATTTAATCCTTTAGATGTAGCAGATTTTGATAGGAATTTTGCTACCAGTCTTTTAAATTTATACTTTATGAATCAGCAACAATTGAATGAATTGAGTTTATATCTTGAAGATAACATTAATCCATTTCTCGATGGATTTTTAACACCTGGAACAGTGGAAGTTTATGTAAATGAAATTTGCAGAAAACGAATTATACAAGAATATTCTATCAATAAAAGAAATAGTATTCATGATCTGGAAGAATTACGAAGAGGATTTTCAGTGACTATTCCAGATATAAAACCAACATATAGACAATTATGGATACTTTTTGCTCAAAATCCAATCATAGATGCAAAAATATTGATACAAAAATTGACATTCTATAACGAAAATACAACTACTGAAAAACATTCGAATCATTGTTTTAAATCGAATCATATTTTGAAAAATGGTGCACTTTGTCCTCTTAGTTGTCTTGCCGAAATGATTAAAGAGAGTTCGATAGAAGTATTACAACAATTTTTATATTTCGTTACAGGTTCCACATTGATAACTTTAAACAATTCTCAAAATATTTTTGTCAAATTGGTAGAATTAGAAAATGGAGAACAAAGAAAATTTCCTTTTGCAGCAACATGTGTTAAAATGATTAGTTTTTATCTAGATATATTTAAAGAATATACAAAGGAAGAATCCTATTCGCAATTTAAAAATTCATTGACATTTGCAATTACAAAAGGATTGAGTTTCGGTATAAAATAAATCTAATGGATATCAAATCTATTTAAAATGGAACGAAATTCATCGAGTTTTAACTTATGTTGATCAATAATTTCCCTAATATTTATCGCTAAAACAAATGTTTGATCAGAATTTTCTACCAATAAATAATCGAAATTTTCTTGTAATCCACTCATAATAATTTTTTGCCATATATGTCCAAAATCCTTTATAGGACATTTAATTTTTTTCGCAATCTTTCTCATTTCTTTTGGAGGAAATGCAAATGGGTAGTCTTTTAATAATGAAAATAATTCGATAATAGATTCTTTTTTTGGAATATTTGACAATATTCTACATGTTTTTCCAAAGTGAAATTGACATAAAGCAGTTTTAAATAATTCTCTATTTTTATCCCATACTTGCAATTTTGGTTGAATAGAGTTTTTATCTTCGATATTTTCACAATGAGGACAATGAGGACAGGTTATAAATGTACATTTATCTTCCAAAGATATATTTTCAGTCATGATACAATAAAAAAAATATTACTAAAAGTGAAACTGATTTATTAAGCGTCAAAAACTCATTTATCTTCTTCAATAACACCTATTTCTTCATCATTTTCATTATTTTTTATCTGATCTAATAAAGATGTCAAATAAGCTGCAGTAAGATGAGAATTCTTTTTAAGGTTATTGGGTAATTTTACATTTTCATCTTCTGATTCTTCTGATATGGTTTTTCTGTGAGTTTTATCTTGGATTTCTTTAAAGGATAATCTTGGTAATGGTTCTTCCAATGGAGGACCATCTTTGGATTTTTTCCTTTTAACAGGAGGAGTCTCTTCTTCTGAAGATCCTTGAAGAATTTTTTCATATTCTTCCATCAATTGTTTAATGGTTGGAACTTTTTTAGTTTTTTTCTCTTCTTGAGAGATTCCAAGTTTTTTTGCAACTTCGGCTACGTTATTTAATTCTTCTTCAACATTTTCTTGTATTTTTACGGGTTGCTCTTCCGGATAATTCATTTGGTTTTCTGAGTGCAGAATATTCTTTCCTGGAGTAAATTGTTTTTTTGGAGGTTGTTGACCATTATTTTTGTTATTTCTATTTCTTATAATGAATACAATAATAGCTACAATAGCTACTGTAACCAATGTTCCAACAATTATTGCAATTGGAATTATATATTTTTTCCAAGGTTTCTCAACAGTTTTGGAAGCAGCTATAGTCCCCTTTGGAATATTACTAGTCATTTCTTGGTTTCCTTTTGTTACAACTTGAGGCATTGGTGTGATTGCATTTTCTGGCATTTCTCCCCATTTTCCGGTTCTCCATTTTGGTTTGGTAGAAAATGGATTATTCATTTAAATTTAAAATTGCAACTATCAAACTTTAAAAAAGAAATCTATGATGTAAAACGTAAATATCGAAAAATTAATTTTTTAAACGATTTTTCTATCTTTGCAATAATAAAAACGTTTATTTATTTGCAAAAAATAAGTGTATTAAATATTATTCATAATAAAGATATGGTAAATATATTTTAATTTTATGGAAGCAATTGTAGAGTATCCTCGATAGCTTAAAAAGATAATATTTTCATTATCCGTCTAGAAAAATATGTATATATAATATTGTAATTGCAAAATTATAAAAGTAGTAAGCAAAACAAAAAAAAATTATAATATTTCTGATTAAATCGTTTTATTATTTATAGATTCCCTCATAATGTGATAAAAGGTTTAGAATCAATTGTAAATTATTGATGTTTATTCGAGGATTTTTTTAAATGCTACAGAATTAAAACTTTTCGGTAAAATATATCTTGGTTAATAAATTACGACATACTGCTTATGGTAAAATTATTTTGATAATATCGAAGAATTAAAAATTTTATTATTCTATGTAGGATAATTGGAATAACTACAATAGGATCGAATAACGGTATTAAGCAAATATACTTAGAAGATAATTATACTTTAAATTATCTAAATTTATGATTATGGTTTCAACAGTATATCTTGGAGGTAAATTATGGACAAAAAAAAGAGTTTACAATAATACGTTTAAAAAATAATAAAATAAAAAGGTTTATAAATTAGCAAAATGGAAACGAATTCAAATAATCCAGCAAATTGTCCAAAAACAGATGCAATTGTAACATATAGTCATTTTTTTGCAATATTTCATGAAGAATATGATCCTCTTGATGGTGTAACATTTCATACACAGATGTGTATTATTGACGAGACTTTTCAAAAAATATTAAATTCTGATGATATTCAAAAACTATTTGCACCAATAACCGAAATTTATGTTCTTATAAATGACTTGTTTACTTCTCTCTTGGAGAAGGAATGGGATCAAAGTTATAATTCCATATTAAAGTTTTTGGAGCATTACGAATATTCAGATCTTCCTAAACTAAAGATAGACCTTGCAGAAGCCGAACAGATTGTAGAAGATATTATGGATAACGAAGAAGAAGAAGAAGAAGAATTGTATGAAATACATTCATCAGATGAAGAAGAATTTGAAGAATCTTCTGATGAAGAGGAAAGAGCAAGAAAAAAGCAAAGGAATATGGATGAATAAAATTATTGTAGAAATACAGTCTGCAAATAATGGATATAGATTCTACCACACCTCCTGTTGCAAGATATAATAAAAATGAAGATAAATCTAGTTTTGATTCTATTTTTACAACATGGTGGTTTTGGACTTCTTTGGTAGTTATAATAGTCATAGTAGTAGTTGTAATTTTAATATTATTATTTGCAACGAAAAAAACCTCTTTAAGCTTTTCATTTATAATCCCTAAGATGATTTCTAAATCTCGTAATACCCTATCGTTATATATCGAATTATCAATTGATAATATAGCATTCATGTCTATAAAGAAGAATAGAAAACCAGAATTATCCATTTATACATCTTCTGGTCAGAAAAAAATACCTTTATATATTTATCTTGAATATAAAACATCTATGAATCGATGGGGAACTTCTGATATTTCCCCTTCAAATTTTAAACTTGGTAATGATGGATTACCTGTAGGATTTCTTTATGCAACTGTAAAAGAAGAAAATTTAAATCTACAACCAGTATATGAATTGATATTATCAAATGAAAATTTTAACCATAGTATTTTGTCGCATCTGAAGGAATGCGAGTTTGGAGGAATGTTGTATAAAAGCCATTCGAATATTCCTTTGGGATATTCCATGTAATAAAAGAAATTATTGCAACTATAAAATATAGAAATTCTTAATATGTTAAACAGTAATAAAGTATCAGACAGTACAAGATTCGTAAAAAAAAAGATCCATTAAAGAGAGCATTATTAATTATACTGGATCAGAAAACGAATTAATGATATAAAGAAATTGTTATTGAATGAATTTAATAAAAAGATATTATAATGATGAAAAACCAGATGAATTTCGAAATTGGGGGGTTTTTTAATTATTTTGGGCATGATTTCAATATTAAAATAATGATAAAACTATTATGATTCTTGTGGGAATTATAGATCGAGAAAAATTCTAATCCAGAGATATAAAGTTGCACTAGATAATTGTAATAGCGGAACGAATTTGAAATATACTATGAATCTTATATCAAACTAAATCCAAAGAGAGGAAAGGAAATGATATTTGTATTAGTGATTGTGGGGATAATCGAACGGTTTCAGATATTGTAAAAGGAAATCAAAACATTGGAGCTCTAACTTTATGGAATAACTTACGTTTTAAAGAAATCTAATTGTAGAATTTGTTATTTAAATTATTGGTTTAGATAAAATAAAAGGGGGTTATCAATAACCTTCTCAAATTCCTTTTGGAAATATACTTGTTTTATAAAAATTTATGCTGTAGAATTATGATAGTGATATTCTTCTTCTTCTTCTTCTTCTTCATTTTCTTCTTCTTCTTCATTTTCTTCTTCTTGATCCTTAAACTCTGATTCGTCTTCCAAATTCTCTTGATTAAAATCTTCCAATAAAGACTCTGATTCATTTTCCAAATCATCAAATTTCCTCTTTAGATTCTTTAGATTCTCTTGTTTTTCTTGGTAAGAGATTAAAATATTTAATAAATATTACTTTTCTCTTCTATACTATGAAGAGATCTACTAGGAGTTGATGAGTGTCTTACAAATCTAGGAAAGACAGATCCAAGAGGAGCCGATATAATCTTTTCACCTTGTCTAATAAATACCCTATACATTTCGAAAGGTTTATCTGTAGTCTTTGCTTTTATTCCGGTTTTTGATTGCCATTCTTTAAAATGAGCACTCGCATTATTCTTTTCTGTAATCATTCCATCAAAGGGAATTTTCCAATGGCTAGATACTAAATCACGTATCTATATAATTATTAATGAATCCAAAAAATACCTCGGGATTAAAAGACAATTGAATCCAATTTTCGAAATACAAATTGCTATTCTTATCTATGGAATCTTTTCCATATGGATATACATAAATGCAATCTTCGTAACCCTTCCATTGTTCCAACCAATTTTTGATGTCCTTTTCACTAAGAGAACTCTCCAAATGCGGTTTGGTTTTATCCTTCCCTTTAGCAGAATTCTCTTTAGCTCCAACTTCTCTTAATGCGAATTTAGAGACTTTCATATAATCCAAATCGAAAATATGGACATCATAAGTTTTGGCAGCAATAGGTAAATCTTTCTTATCGATAATCCAAGCTTTTCTCCAATTTTTTTTCTCTGGATTAGTTCTAGTTTTCTTTTTAGGTTTATTATATTTCTTAATGAAATATTATAAATACAATTAAATTTACTTGGTCATATTTTTCAAATTTGCTAATTGATACTTCTTCTTCTTGTTCGGAAACAATTTCTTCAGGAAATTTGAATATCTGTTTTCCTTTTAGGATCTTGTATTTTACAGGTGCAGTAAAAGTGCCAGACTTAAATCCCTCATTATCTTTGGTATCATTATCATCCGGAACAAATCGTAGTTTGGTGAAATTTAATGAGAAAGACATCTGGAGAATTTTTATTTGATCTTTTTCTTACAAAAACTGTATAGTTATATGATAAAAAAATATAGATCCGATATTTTTAAGAGTAGTTTAATCCAAATTGAAATATTATATAGTAAAAAAATGTAGATGCAATATTTTTTAAATAATATGGCGCGAAAAATTATAGATTTACTTTAATGGAACCTGTAAAATACAAATCTTCATGGGTTTATCTGCTAAAAAGCAAAATTTACAAGTAATTCTTGCAATAAAATAGTCTACCGATGAGTAAAAAATTATTCTAAATACAGTAATTGATAAATCAATGTGGTAAGTAATCTTAATGAAAAATACAAAAATGATTTTGGACATTATATGGAAAAAAAAAGATTATGCTAAGACAATAAAGCAATCGCATCTATTATCTCGACCCCTTTTTCCAAGCCGATCTAGGATATGAATCTCCTCGTATATTTGCTTCCATTCCTGAACAAGATAAAAGGATTCTTGAATATATAGATTGTGAATCAACAATTATTACAGATTTTAATCCTATTATTAAGAATATTTTAAAATAAATTTTTCAGATTTTTACCCAATTAATTTTTTAGTTTTTAAATATAGTTGAATATAATTTTGTAAAAAAAATGGTCCAGGGTTCTAAAAAAAGACCTGCAAAGAAAACAGTAAGTAAAGCGTATACCACAAAAACATCAAGAAAAAAATATGACGAAACTAGACCAAAACGAGGAAGCCTTAGAAGAATGATTAAACGATATCTTGATATTCGTATTTCTTCGACCTTATACAATGCAGTTGGAGAGTATGCTTATAACTTGACCAGTCTTATTGTTGATAATGCATATACTTATGCAGAGTATGCAAGAAGAGTTACTATTTTAGACAGAGATGTGGAAGATGCTGCTAGATTATATGGAATTGAAAAGAAAGATTATAAGTCATTATCGCTTGGTGATCTTCCAAAATGTGATATGTATACTAAAGAAAGAGGAAAGGGCTTAAAACAAAAAATAACTCGTGCTGCTAGAAAAGCTTCGGAGGGAAAGAAAAAAAATATTGAGCAGTATTCTCGAGAAGTGGAAAAGGTTTTGAGGGTAGATTTTACCGATCTAGAGTGTGTAACTTTACAAAAAGCCTCATTTCGTAAATTTGTGACACATATTATGGAAGATATTGGTATAGATATGGCAACTGCAAAGGATGGAAGCAAAGTAAAGACAAGATGGTCCTCAGCCGCAATGGATTTATTACAACTTATTGTTGAAGGTCTTATATTAAAGTATGCAGCTGGTGCTGCAGCAATTGCAAAATCGGGAAAAAGGGAAACTATAACAGGAAGTGATTTCCAAATAGCAAAACGTATTGGAGGAAATAAGAAACTTTCTTTTTGAGATTCATTTTTCCACTAATAAATTATTGTTTTAATTTAGATTATTATTTTTTTTTTACAATGAATGTTTATGTAATTACTTCACAAGAGAGTGATAAGCACGAATTAGTTGTTCACAAATATTCGATCTCTTATGAACAAGCAAAATTAACATTGGAAAAAATTGCAGTAGATGATTTAAAAATTGCTCTTGGAATGAGTCCTAATGACCATATGGAATCACCATTATTTGATACTATAAAAATCGAAGATATAAGTCAAGGATTAACCATTCGTTATAGATATGAAACATCTATAGACGGAAAATCCTATAATGATCGTGTTATAGATATGATTAAGATTGAAAAAGTAAATGATTACTATTTGATTCCAAATAAAAAGAGAATTATCATCAAAACATTCAAGATAATCGAAGTTGAACCAATTAGCGAATCCGGAAGTGTACAACAAATTACCGAACAAGAAGAATATGATTCTGATATATAAGTATTTTTATAATAAAATTTCGTTAAATTGAATCATTATATAATCTTCTTCGTTTCCCAAAAGTTACAGCATGAGATTTGCAGCAAACCAATTTAGATATATTTCCTATCAAATTTGATACCTTGCTTCGAAAAAATGTCTTTGATATATATATGATGGTTTTCAGAATAATCGTTATTGTATTGAATTCTTTTCCAAATATACCAACTTAAACCGCATTTCTTTTCTAGAGGTTTGCAAAAAATAAGTATGAATTGTATCTTTTTTTCTTGCATTCATCTGAACAATAGAAAAGAAAAGGGCAATTTGGATATCTAAATAGTAAAACTCATCCTTTTTTCCCCAAGCATTTAGCATTACAAATTTTATGTATTCGTTATAATAATAAAAAACTTACAACAAAAATAGATGGAGTTTTTCGATTAAAATCATCATCACTCAAGTTATAATAGACATGAAGTGGTATAATGAATGATGTTTTCTCTTCCAAAGATTCATATTTGCCAAAATTATTATTTTCTTTATTTTGAATATTCGTCGTACTTTTTAAAACAATTGGAATGATCACAGCAAATGCAAGGAGCAAGCATAATTGAAATATTTTCAGTATTTAAATTTGTATGAATGACGTAAATAATTTTGAGCAATATTCTCGCGAAATCTTTCCAAGAATATTTACTAATTTGAGATTTTTACTGGTTCCATGTCCAAATTCATAAGAAGTTCCGAGAGTGATGATTTCATTCCTATCCAAATTGGCCAACAAGATGATTAAAATGGGTTTGGGCATCTTAACCAAGTTTTTTTCTATTATCACTTTATAATTATCTATTTCTTTTGAAATATGAATGGAAGGAATAAATTTACATAAATTCTTGTGGGTTTTCTTGACATTCCGTATTACAATAACGAGTAAGCTTGCATTGATCGCATGTAATTTTTGAAGGATTCCTATTGCAAAAATAAATAAATATTATCCAAATAAAATGAAAGAGAATAAATATTATCTTCATTTTCCTTTAAAAGTTTATCTGCATCCTCTTCTGATAGCTGTTCAAGATTAACCACGGTGGCCATTTAATAATATTCGATAAAAAAAACCGTATAACGCGATATATTTATTAGTTCTAATCTTTATCTCCAATTTGCATTAAAGGCATTATTCCCATTGCAATTAATTCTTGATTCATCAACTTCCAAGGATAAGGAACTTCTGTTTTTCTAATTTCAGTAGATTTAATACATTTAGAACAATGATAAGTATTATTTTTAGCATTCTTGTAAGCAAAATGTCCACATTGGCAATAATAAATAGTGCATTGATCAGATAACCCCATCATTCTTTGATTTAGAGCATATGCTGCACCATATGAGATAAGACAATCCTTGAATTCGAAATTAGTTTTAAATAAATATTTACCCTTTCCATTTCACCTATTTCTTATTAATATTTTCCGATATAAAAACTTACCAAATCTTAATCCACCATCTCTGCTTCTACCATCTACTGGTTGTCTAGTCATAATATGTACAGGTCCTCTAGAGCGAGAATGGATCTTATCATCAACCATATGTTTTAATTTTTGATAAAAACATGTTCCGATAAAGAATGGGCTTTCAAACATTTCACCAGTTCTTCCATTCATGAATTTTTCTTGGCCTCCTTTTGGATATCCAATTGTTGGTAATATTGCTTCTAATTTTTTTTGTAATGTTTCCTCATTTTCATCGCAATCTTCGAAAACGGTTGCATCAAAGAATTTTCCTACGGTACATCCGATTTTTCCTTGTAATAATTCTATAATCATCCCAATAGTCATTCTAGAAGGTTTACAATTATGAACTATTGCACCAAATGCAAGAAATGATTCCGTATGAAATATTGAAAGATCATAAACTTTTTCTTGTCCAATTTCGATAATTTGAATTACTTTAAGTTTAAAAGATCGAATAGTGGATTCACATTTTTTACAAGAAAACCATGAATCACAATCAATCTGTTTCAGATATGATGATGCATCAAGATCGCCATTATTTTCCTTATATCTCCAAAAAGACAATGCAGCAGATAATTTTGAAATTTTGTCAATAGAATATCTAAATCCAATTTTTCTGGCAAATAAATAACAATCTGTAATTCTTATTCGAATTTCATATCCCATTTTTATAGGATTTTCCAATTTTCGACATTCAGTAAAAACATTTCTTATTTCAAGTTTTCCAAGAAGATGACAAATAGTTTCCATATTTTCCAAATAAATTTTGAATTGATCAATCGAACAAGTAACAGTAAATTCTAAGCCACCAATTGTATCAAATTGGATAAAAGGAGCATTGCATTTGGAACCAAATATTGTTGCTATAAATTCCCTGATGATACTATTTGGACAATTTTCTTCTAATATAAATTCAGGAATCTGAATTTGTATAGGAGATAAATCCTTGTATATTATATTTCTGATACAATCAAATAGATCTTTTGGTATTTCATTTGTATAAAATTTAGGATATATAATATAAGGATTTAAAGGTCGCGAACCAATAATCAATTGAATATCTTGTAAAATTATTTCGAGATCGAATAAATTATCTACTGGAACAGAAATACCAGTAAATCTTTCGTAGTTGATTTTAGGAATTCCACAAATGAAAATATATCCTAATAATCGTGCAAAGGCCAAAGTTTTATCTCTTTCAAAAGAATTGTCCATTGTGAATGTGAATTCATTACACTCTAAATTCGGCCAATTCTTTTCATCTATCTGGGGAAAATCTTCAATTCCTTCTATTCCCATCATTATAGTTTTTCCATATAAATTTTCAGCTTCTTCCCATTTATCATCATCAAGTAAAAATTTGTGATCTTTAGTGCATCGAATATTTCTACCATCCTCCAGAGTTAATTGGATAATATTTTGGATTCCTTTACATTCCATTTCGAGTTGAATAGAATTTTTTAATCCTTTTTTCCAACCAAAGATGCGAGATCCTCCTCTATTGGGAAAATCTATAATCTTTTTTGATAATCCGCAAGAAGTTGTAATAAATGTATATTCGGGAAAACAGTGAGGATTGATCATTATATCAGCAACCATTCCATCTTTTACAGAAAAAGGCATATCTTCTGGTTCTCTGATAGCTCCTATGATTCCTTTTTGTCCATGGCGGGATGAAAATCTAAAATAGTATTAATTTATTCAAATTATATACTTGTCTCCCATAATAGGAATACGAACAGATCTTACTTTTACTTTTGTAATTTTGAATCCTTCTTCATTTGTAGTCAACATTACACGATCTACTATTCCATGTTCTGAATTCTTATTAAGCTGACTGTGATCTTTTTCAGTAAATTGAGGATTATTTCCAACATATGCAGATGTTTTTCCGATTATATAATCATCTCCAGATATAAATGTTCCAGGATCTACGATACCATCTTCTCCTAATTCTAATTCGTTTCCAGGACGCATTCCATGACATTTTTCTCTATTGGGTTTTTTAAACTCTTCAGAATAAGAATTTCCTAATTTTTGTTCGACATCTTTATATGTTCGATAAAAAAACGAACGAAACATTCCCAAATCTAAGCATCTTCGATTGATAATAATTGCATCTTCTACATTTTCTCCAGTATCACATGCAAGCATTACAATTGCTTCTGCTCCAGCAGGAAGATCATCCATTCCGACTAACCGAGATGTTTTTGTACTGGTAATAGGTTTTTGAGGATAACATAAAACATGCATCATCGTATCCATTCTATCCAAAAAATCGATAGTAGGTATACCAAGTGCTTGTTTTCCCATTGCACCTTGAAAAGTTCCTCTAGGAGTTGGATTATGATTCAGATTGGGAATACTTCCGACAATTTCACCATAAATCAAGCAAGGATGAATTTCACAATGTGTGTATGTTTTTTGTAAATCTTCTAAATCTCTGACAAACATTGCAATCAGAGCATTATCTGTTTCAGTAACATCCATCATTTCGACAATCCCCTCACCCAATAATACAGTAAAAGAATCTTTATATCTCTCTTCTTTTCTAAGGCTTTCTACTCTTTCTTTGGTCAATTTGAGTTTTCCATTTTCAACTATTAATAATGGTCTCATTATTCTTCCCGAATTTGTATTTATAAGGACAGATCTTTCTCGATGTTTATAAGAAATACTTGTTTCGTAATTTATATCTGTACTCCTTTTCATCTTTTTCAAAAGATTTATAATCTCATTAGATTTTTTAATCATTCCAATCCATTTTCCATTTACAAATATCCTCCAATATAATAATTCTTCATTTACTATTTTATCGAGTGGAATCAATCCATTATTAATTATTATATCCATCAAATGGAAAGAAGAATCGCCCATAGATATATGAGCAGAAAGACCCATATTATTTACTAATCCTACATTTACACCCTCTGGAGTTTCTGCAGGGTCTATCATTCCAAAAGTATCCCAATGTAATTGTCGTGGTTTAGATAATTTACCCTCTCTTCCAATTGGCGTATTAAGTCGTCTCTTGTGAGAGAGTTCCGAAGCAAATGATACACGTTGTAAAACTGCAGTAACTCCTGTTTTGTTTGTTCTTTTGTTTGTATTGCATGTCCAATTTCCGGTTGCTATAACATATCTAAATTTTTGACTAATACTTCTTTTCTTTAAAAGAGTAGAAATATCTTGAATTGGTTTTCCATCCTTTATCCATCTACTTAGAATAGATTTTATATCCCTACAAAGGGTTTCCATTACTTCACAAAATATATCTTCTAAAAGAGGTCCAGCTAATTCGAATATTCTTCTTGCACAATGATCTCTATTATCTTGAGGTGTCAACTCCAATTTAACACGAAGAATTTTATGTGCAATATATCCAAGATAAAATGCTTTATGTCGAAAGAATTCCTTTGATTTCCCCATATGAGGAAAAAGATCTCGATCAAGTAGGTTTAATGCATAATTTATGATTGGTTGTTCATCTTTGTTTTCATTAAAATTTTGAGCCTTTTTTCCTATATGTACTAGAGCATCTTTTTGACTACAGATAGCAACTCCTTCTTTATCTTCTAAAGTTGCAATGATTGCTTCTAGCATTTTTGGATTTTTACTACCTTGCAAAATCATTTCTACCATTTCTTTCTGTGTTTGAATACCAAGAGCTCTGATTTACTTTAAAAAAAATATCATAATCTTTTATATACCTGAAAATAACGACAATATTTATATCATAAGTTATATAAGGAAATTTCAATTTAAATATCTCTTCACCTCTTCCTTTGAAAGCTCTATATTTAACAGTAATGACTTTTGGATCTCCATAATCATTTTCAGCAAGTGAACGAACTTCTGCAATCAACATTGGTTTGCTATTTGTTTTTTTAAAAACAAAAACAGAATTATATTCCATTCTTGCTTGTGGTGTTACGATCCTTTCATTTCCATTAACAATAAATACTCCTTTAGTAGCATAATGACATTCCTGACCAGTATCTTGAGAAGTGGTATTTAAATTATCCCATTGGCTTCCAGTAACAAGTGGTATATCTCCAATACAAACTTTATTATTATTTTTTCGCGAAAAAAGTTTAAATTCTCCATCTTTTTCTTTTTTATAAACTTCGTGAATGATATCATAATAAATCGGAAGAGAATATGTAAGAGATCTTTCCATTGCTTCATGAGGAGTCATCAATGTTATATTATCTGCTTTATTTCGATGTTTTGGATGAGATAAAAAAGTTGCCTTTTTATTCGGATCATCTTCATTTAACATTGGTTTACCAACATAGGATTTTGTAAATTTTATACTATGATAGGTATTTTTATGATTAGAATTATCCTCTGTATCTGAACGAACTTCTATAACGGGAATTGGAATATTATTGATATTTGTAATGAATTTATCATATGAACGAATTGTATCATTAACAAAATTTTCGTCGTTAAAATACGTTTTAATAATTTCCCATGTATCATCTAAAGATAATGGGATTTCTGTCATAAAAAAAGAATACAAATATTTATAAAGATAATATTTTATTATATATGCGCCGTAAAATGAATTAATATTTCTTTTATAAAATTAATTCAAAATATATTGGATAAAATTCATATATTAAAATCTGTGATTCCCATAACAATTTTATTTATAACGGAGTTTTATCGTTATATTAAAATACTACACTTAATAATAGTTATTATCTTTTCAGAAGGGTGAATTACTTTTGGATATTACGATTTGTTAATAATTCAAAATTATAGTGTTCCATAGATGGAAAAGGTATATTAATTAAAAAGCTGGAATTTAATAAAAAAAAGGTTGAGTTAAATGTCTATATTTGTTTCTCGATAAATTTACGTAAGTTCTTCCAATCGAAATAAATACTTGTTCAAAAGCTTTTTTCGGATCTTGTAATAATCAATTTTCTGGACAATAATTTATATATATATTTTTTCTATAATTACATATTTTAATCACAAGGACAACCATTTGCTTTTACCCATTTAAGGATTTCGAAATTTCCCTTTACAGATGCATAAATAAATGTAAATTTATTCCAAGGACAACCATTTGCTCTTGCCCATTTTAGAACTTCAAAATGTCCTTTCATGGTCGCACAAGTACACGTATCTTCGTCCCAAGGACAATTATTTTCTCTTAACCATTTAAGAATTTCTAAATATCCTCCGTAAGCTGCACAAGAACAAGTATATGTATCATATGGACAACCATTTAATATTGACCATTTAAGAAGTTCAAAATGTCCATATCTTGCTGCATCAGAACATATATTTGAATTCCAAGGACAATTATTTTCTCTTGCCCCTTTTATAGCTGCACGATAACATATTGATGTATCTAATCCAATACCATTCAATTTTGACCATTTAAGTATCTCTAACGATTGTTTTTGAGAAGATCTAATGCAAATTATATCACGCCATGGTTTTCCAAACCGATAAATATAATTTAATGTATTTGTATCGTTATTATTTATAATTTCATCTAATAATGATATGGATTCATTTGGATACACTGGAAAATGATTTTTCCAATCTTTATTTATCAATCTCAAAATTGGAGAATAGTTTTTTAAAAAAGAATAAATATACTTTATAATATCGTGATTTAAAGGATGTGGTAAAAGAATATTGTATTTGTTCATTTTGCTTTTAAAGAAAAATGATATTATGCAGACGAACTATGTTTTGGTATACTAAACCATACTATAATAAAAATAATTATTGCCAAAATAATAAATATTACAATAACTATTAATGCAATTGTTAAAGTAGAATAATCGGGAATTTTTGCAGTTTCTAAATTTCCTGATGCATAATCTGTTGTAGAAGGAGTTATATCCATCCTAACTATATTATAGAAATAAATTTAGAAGCAATGGAATTAAATATAGTAAATAATGATACCAATTGGAATCTCGAAATAGAAAAAATAAAATTAGTTATAAATACTTTATTGGAATTTTTCGAAATAGAAAAAGATGAGAATTTAATTAATTTATTGATTATTTGTTATTTCCACAAATCGGTCTCTGGAATCAAAAATATAAATTTGGTTAAAAATATGTTAAATATAAAAGAAACTCTCACTTATGAAAGGGTAGAATTCTTTGGAGATAAAGCTTTTGGTTATATAGTTTCGAAATATCTATTTACAGAGTTTCCAAATTGTGAAGAGGGAGAATTAACATTAATGCAATCTAAAATTGTCGGAGGAATAGGTATGAATATAATGGCCAAATCTATTCCTGGAATTTCATCACAATATGTTTTTGCCAATATTAATCCTGTAAAAAATAACAAACAAGATATGGATGAAAAAACGATTTCTTCTATTACCGAAGATCTTTTTGAAGCAATAATGGGAACTATTGCTTTTTATTGTGGAATTGAAACCCTTGAAAAAATATGGGTTTCAAAACTAAAATATATGGTTCAAACTTTATTACAAAGCGAAAAAACACATGATTATATTAGTGAATTACAAATTACATGTCAAAAATATGGGTTGTCTTTCCCAAAGTATGAAAAGAAAAATCATATTTTTACGGTATTTATAAATGGGATTTATATTGCAGAAAATGAATCTAAAAGTGATTTGGCAAAACAAATTTTACAATCGGATGATTTTCAAAATACAATTAAAGAAATTAAGGTATTTGGATCTGGAATAAATTTATATGAATTTATTCCAAAAAATGAATACAATAATTGGTGTGGTAAATGTTCAGAGTTTTTAAATCATCCATTTAATCAAGATAATTCAACCAACAAATATACTATACAGTGCAAATCCGAACTAATTAATTTAAACAAATTTGGAACGTTAAATTTTCATTATTCTGAAATATTTATGGAATGTATTTGCAATTATAATTTTCATCACGAAATCAAATGTGTCGGTTCATCCAATAAAACTTGTCTTAATAAATGTTATTGGAAATTGTACAAACAACATAGAGATACGTGCAAAAAATAGTTATTTCAGCAAAAACAATACCTATTGGATAAACAGGATATTCATATTTGTAAAAACAACTAATAAATACCCTTTCGAAATCAAATGGAAAAATTTTAAAAATAAGTAATAGTAATGAATAAAAGAATAAGATTTAATTTGATAATATCACAATTAGGTTGTTTGAAAAATTCTTTCGCTGTCATGGGTACAATTGGCGATAGATTTATAACATCATTAATCAATATAAATTCTGGAATCCAAATTATTGATGTAGGACAATCTACATTTCTTCAAGTTGCATTGATTGATGGATCAACGAATATTTTACTAGATACAATTTCTTTAGAAGGTATTGATGAAATTACTTACGATGCTCGTATACAAATTTCATATACGGTAAATAATTCGATACAGCAAGAAGGATTGAATCCTTGTTGTAATAATTCATCATTCTGTGATGAAAATAGATATCCTCGTAATTCTGGATATTATTCAGTTTTAAATGGTCATAAATGCAAAAAGAATAAATGTCGTAAAAAATTTAATTATTAGTAATAAATAATATGGTTATTCGTAACAATTGCTGTGACTATATTTCTATATAAATTATCAGATATATTAAACATCTGTAATAGTTAGAAT
>Ga0105046_10001789_pt1 | contig 33388 bp, 28 predicted proteins | sample MAT03_FD_78385 | JGI IMG/M metagenome (GOLD analysis project Ga0105046, IMG submission 78385) | Freshwater microbial communities from Lake Fryxell liftoff mats and glacier meltwater in Antarctica - MAT-03 (megahit assembly) | ecosystem: Environmental > Aquatic > Freshwater > Ice > Liftoff...
ATCCAGCCAAGCAACTCCTCGTCCCAATAATCCAACCTTCAATTTGCCTTGTTCGAGATAATATTTATTCACATCCGTGATTTCATATTCTCCGCGTAGGCTTGGTTTTAGATTTTTGGCAACATCTACTACTGTATTGTCATAAAAGTATAGGCCTGGTACCGCAAAATGCGACTTAGGGTGTGTTGGTTTTTCTTCAATACTAAGTGCTTTGAGATTTTGGTCGAATTCTACAACACCATATCGTTCAGGATCTGCAACTTGGTAAGCGAATACAACCCCACCATCGGGATTGGAACAAGATTGAAGCAATTCGCTCATTCCGTTCCCATAAAAAATGTTGTCACCCAGAATCAAAGCCGAAGCATCTCCATTGATAAACTGCTCTCCAAGTACAAATGCTTGAGCAAGTCCATTTGGGACAAGCTGCTCGACATATTCGAAATGACATCCAATCTGACTACCATCCCCCAAAAGCTCTTTGAATTTTGGTAAATCGTGGGGTGTAGAAATGATACATATTTCTCTAATGCCTGCCAGCAAAAGCGTTGAAATAGGATAATAGATCATCGGTTTGTCATAAATAGGCATCAGTTGCTTACTTATGGCCATGGTGAGCGGATACAATCGTGTACCTGAGCCTCCAGCCAGAACGATTCCTTTCATGCTTTATTAAGAAGTTTCTTAGTAAAAAGTGCTTTTTGAATACGAACAATAATTTCTGAAGTTTTGTAGGGTTTTGCTACAAAATCTAGAACGCCATGTTCCAGCCATTGCATTGCAATAGACTCATCTTCCAGTGCGGTAACTCCAATTATAGGAATTTGGCCATTGTGTGCATGGCATGCTTCTACCAAATCTTGTGCTACATTGCTGTCCTGATCCAAATCTACCATGACCACAGTAGGTCCTTCATTGTCAAGTTCCTTCATGATGGCTTCAATAGTAGGGAGGAAGATTGGTTTCATTCCCGATTTTTGAAGTTTGAATTCAAGGGTAGTATGTAGCCATTCTTCGTGATCAAGCAGTAAAATTTGCATTTGGTTTTTGTTCAGTTGTAATAAAATAAACTCAAAGATAGCCAAACATTATAGGCTTGCCAAATTGTCTATCGCTTGGAGTATTTCATTGATCTGTTGATCCAGGTATTCAATGTTTTGTTTTAGTTCTGGACTGGCTTGATTTTGTTTGGAAGCTTGTTCTATTTGAGTTATTAATTGGAAGAATTCTTGATCAAAAACGTAGGAAACCGAGGTCTTCATTTGATGCGCTATTCTAAACAATTCAGGATAGTTTTTTTCATGAAATAGGGGAAGCATCCTGGGAATTTCAAGAGCTAACTCTGCACCGATAAGCTCCAGCATTTGAAGTTCAAAGGCTTTATCGCCATTGGCAAGATCTTTTAAAAGGCTGATATTAGTCTGAATGGTCATCACCACTATTTTAGAATGTTCGTCAAGAGAATTTTCAAATCTTGGAAATTGAAAGGCTTGGTTATAATTCCATCAAAACCTGTTTGTTTCCAATTTTCCTCTTTCTCGGCAAAAGCGTTGGCAGTCATAGCTACAACCTTTGTAGCATTCCATTTGGAATTGGATTTTATTTTGAGTGTAGCTTCATAACCATCCATAACAGGCATTTGCAAATCCATCAGTACCAGTTGATAGATATTTAGTTCCATCAATTTTAATGCTTGAGCGCCATCTGCTGCGATATCAATTTCAAGGCGTGAACTTATTTGGTTCAAGCTTTTTTCTGCAACCATTCTATTTATAGGGTGGTCATCTACCAGTAAAATCCTACCGGTTAATTTAGAGGTATCTAAAGTAGACTCTACATGCTTTTTCTCCTCGGTTATCGGAATGCTGATTGGCAGCTTGACGTGAAATGTAGAACCTTTTCCTATTGTGCTGTTTACTTGAATTTCACCATTCATGGATTTGATAATACCGGAGGTAATTGACAAACCCAGACCAGAGCCCTCGTAGTTTCCCAGATCTTTTGCAACCCGAGTGAAGGGTTCAAATATTTTATTCAAATCCTGCTTTTTCATGCCGATTCCCTCGTCTTTGACATAAAATTCCAGAAAGGTCTGTGTTGAGGTTTTATGAACTGAAAATTTCACTTCAATAGTCCCTTGTTCAGCGAATTTGATAGCATTCCCTGCCAAGTTTAGCAATATTTGTTGAAGTCGCAATTTGTCGATAGTGATTCTATCAGGTATTTCATGAGATACAGACCATTGTAACTTTAGGTTTTTGTTACCAATTTTGGCAAGAGCCAATTGTTCGAGGTCCTTCGCTATTTCACGAAAATTGATTGCTTCGGCCTTGATGTTCAATTTACCTTGTTGCACAGCAGTCAGATCGAGTACATCGTTGACCACACCCAAGAGAATTTCACCTGAAGAATGAATGCCTTGAATCAGTTGCTGCTGTTCGGTATCCAGAGAAGTTTCTTTTAACAAATGGGTCAAACCCAGGATCCCATTCATTGGAGTCCGCATTTCATGACTTACATTCGCAATGAACTGTTCCTTCATTTTCACCAATTCCTTGCTGACTTCTGCTTCCCTTAGTAGCTCCTCTTTTTGCAAACGATCGGTTATGTCTTGAACAATGCCATTTATTTCGAGATGATTAGCCAAGGCAGGATCAGCCCAAATCAAAAGATGCCTTGTGTTGCCATCAGAAGTCGTGATTTGGTAATTGTATTCGTTTGCTGATTTGTTTTGAATAAAGTCAAAAAGTAAAGCGAAGTTTTCTTGTTGCTTGACAGCCTTTGTAATATTGAGTGTGTCTGCCTTATTGATATCGAGCAGTTCATAAATCATATCGGAAGCAGTGAATTCTTGCGTACTTTTATTGAATTTCCAGCTACCTATTCGAGCTTGACGTTGTGTTTCATCCAACAAACTGAGTATTCCAAATCGCTCAATGGCAAAGAGTAAAGATTTGCCGAGAATATCAGCATTTAGATTGCCTTTATCCAGAAAATCTTGAGCGCCAGCGCGGAGTGCGGAATAACCCAGATCTGCATCTTGATTTCCAGTCAGCACGATGATATTTTGAGCCTTGTGAGGTGTTAGACTTCGCAGTTTGCTAATCGACGGTATTCCAAAAGCATCAGGTAGACTCAAATCCAGTAGAATAACATCAAATTTTTGATCATTTAGTACTTGACTTCCTTTAGTCAAGGTGTTCATGTGAACCAAATGGGTACGGATGTATTTGTTGTTATGGAGGTAGGCCTGAACAATCCTTGCATCGGCAGGATTATCCTCAATCAAAAGGACAGAATATTCCGTTTGGCTAGGATTCATTCTTCATTAGGAGCAATTCTCAATCCAATTATTTTAAACGCGGGGTAAAAATGAATTTTGCACCTAAATCACTTAGTACAAATAAACACAAAAATTCGCTTGGATCCTTGTAAGCCTTTATAAAATCTTGCACTTTATCATCCTGCACCAGTTGTTTGGTTGCAAATTCTTCCAATGTGGAGGCATTGATGGACCATCTTCCAGTTTCTTCTGAACGTTGGACAAAATTGATTCCCAGCTCGATGGCATCTTGATGAACCACCAATATAGGATATTTGCTGACATCTTCATCCAATATCAAATCAACCATGCTTGCCATTTGCGGCATAAAATGCTGGATTTCTTCTTGGATCCTCAACAGGATATTTTGTTGTTCTTCTCGGTTCATTTTACTTCAACAATAGGAGAGCTACGCTTTCAATATGATAGGTATGTGGAAACATATCCACTGGTTTTATTTTTTCAACCTTGTACTTGTCGGAGAGCATCTTGATGTCACGCGCTTGGGTAGAAGGGTTGCAACTTACATATACTATTTTGGGAGCTTCAAGTTGCAATAAGGTTTTGATCACATCCGGGTGCATCCCGCTTCTTGGAGGATCAGTGATAACTACATCAGGCTTGCCGTGGCGGCTGACGAAAGTTTCACTTAGCACATCCTTGGTATCTCCGGCATAAAATGTAGCATTCAGTACATGATTGGTAGCCGCATTGATATTGGCATCGCGTATAGCATCTACTACTTCTTCTATTCCTGTTATTGACATGCAGTATTTGGCTATATATAGCGCAATACTTCCTGTGCCGGTGTAAAGATCATATACATTTTCATTGCCATGAAATCCGCAATAAGACAATACCACATCATACAGACGTTTGGCCTGAATAGCATTGGTCTGGAAAAAACTTTTTGGCCCGATTCTGAAGCTCAAAGCACCCAACAATTCAGTTATAACTTCAGCTCCTTGATATAGCACCATGTCCAAGTCACCGTAATAATCATTGAGCTTGGTATTGATGCAATAGTAAACACTCGTGATTTCGTCATTCACTGCAATCCATGCATCCAATAAGGATTTTATAGCTTTTGGGTTGTCTTCGCCAAACACAACAATCACCATAATCTGACCAGCTGTTGTGGAGCGGATGATCAATCCACGAAGCAATCCCTGATGGGTTTTGTTGTTATAAAATGTTATGCTTTGTTCCGTGGCGGTTGCAAACATGGAAAGTCTCAACTGATTGCTTGGATCAGCCTGAAGATAGCAATGATCTATGGGCAGAATTTTATCAAACACACCAGGTTTATGAAACCCGATAACATTGTGTTCAAATTTTTCTGTCGTATTGATTTCTTCGGGTGTTAGCCAACGCAATTCGGAAGCTGCAAAATCTAGTTTGTTGCGATAGTATTGTGTAGCTGGAGCGGGTAAAATAGTTTCGATGGTTTCAGGAGCTATACCGGCTATACGTATAAGTGCATCGCTCACCATTTTTTCTTTCACCTTAAGTTGAGCCGAGTAATCCAAATGTTGGTAAGTACATCCACCACATGTTCCAAAATGTTTGCAAAAAGGCTCTACACGGTCATCCGAATATTTGATGAATTCGCTTACTACGCCGCGTCTGGTGCCTTTAACTTTCTTAGGGGAATACACATTGACAATATCTCCAGGCACCGCTTTTTCAACAAATATCACCTCGCCAGTCTCGGTTTTTGCAACCCCGATCCCCTTCTCAGCCATATCAACAATGGTCAGATTTTCGTAGTTTTTCGGCTTAAATTTTGACATAATGAGCAGTTTGGATCGTTTTACAAGACACGAAAGTACTGCGTTCGATTCAAATAGGCGATGCAAAGACCAGATAAAGCTGTAAAGAAGAATACATGGATAAAAATCTTTGAACCTAGATTAACATGTGAGACTCTATAATCTAGTCCGAAAGATTGAAGATCCTGATTTTCATTCGTCATTCTTGCAATTGAGATATCTAACGAAAGACTTGGTCTCAGTGCTCATTTCTGGCCACGGCTGGTGCTGCGCAATCCAGAAAACTCAGCTTGTCCAATCAGTTCTTTGCCCTGTGATTCGAGATGTTTTTATTTATTAAGTACAAGCTTTCCATTGAATACAGATTGTTGACCTTCTATTCTAATGAAATATATGCCGTTTTCTAAATCTTTTGGATCCATTTGAATTTCCTGGTTTCCTGTATCGAAATAGGCTTTTCTTTGGATTAAAGTCGTTTTGCCAACAATGTCTGTAAGGGTAACATCATAAAACCCTGAACGAGCTATCAGAAAGCTGAGCTTATAACCGTTGCTCGTTGGATTTGGAAAAATATTCAACTGGGTATTATTTTTAATTTCGGAAATGCCTGTAGTACTGGTTTCTCCAATTTTACGAATCACAAAGGCTCCAAAAAACGGAAATTGTGAAACAGAGTTTTTTTGTGAACCGATTACTTCTGAAAAGCTGTGGTCTTGCATGTTCACTGCAATAATACCGGATGAACTGAGTGTGTCAGTAATAATATCATTGTGATAATCCATCACATTCACCAACTCAAATATATCACCAGATTGTAAACCGGACTCAGAAATATCAACAGCAACTGATGCGTCTCCATCCCAATTGTAAACAGCCAAATGCGACCTTCCAGCTTCGTATTTATTGGGATAAATGAAATACTCAAGTCCTGTAGCAAGGGGAGTAGGAATATAAGTGTTTTGAATAAAATCAGCTTCTAAAAACCCCCAAAGATAATAACCATAGGCAGTTGGGATACCCGCTACGATTGTATTTCCTTGAACAGTTGCATCAAATACAGGAGTATTATTGTATCCCATCCTCAGTTGACCGGTCAAAACATTGCTGTCCAAAGTCATGTTTTTTACTCCGAAGTTTAGCCCAAAGGCATTGACTGGTGGACGTGGAGTGTTGGTTCCTGAATAGGTCAAATTGTGTTTGATTACTGTGTTTTTGACTGGATTGTTTTGTCCATTTGTTACTACAAAGAAATTGTGTGTCCTGTAGTTATTGCCTACTCCTCCTAAATTCTCTGATGGCGCACCACTGTTGAAAACAATGTTTCTTTGGATATCAAAATTACCCAAGGCAGACGCAGTGGTTGTTTGCCATACTTTGACACCGTAACCAAAAGCATTGAAAATGATATTGTCATGAATGTTCTTAACACCAAAAGTGTCATTCTGCAAATACATTCCATGTCCGTGCCCTTCCCAATTACCGTTATTCGAAAGATTGTTCCCAATATTGTAGATGATGCATCCGTAGCTTTCCGAATTCTTAGAAGTCTTCCACAAATCAAGCCCACTCCCTAAATCGTGGACAATCAAGTTGATAAATTTTATGTTTTCTGCTAAACAGGCGATATTGCCTAATCTGTCAATATTAGAGTGATCTCGATCTTTGGTACTTGAATTCAAAATCTCCAAACCCCATAACCATGTGTAACTGCAATTCCCAAAGGCAAAATAAATGGTGTATGGCAAGTCTCCGTCAATCACCACTTTCTGATTCTTGTAATTTCTAAAGATGATGGGCGCATTTGGTTTGCCATTTGTAAAGCAATTGAAGGAAGTTTGGCTATCAAAGTTATTGGTATAGTTACCCTCTAGAATCCATATCCAAACCGTGTCAACAGGATTCATGAGGGCCAATGGGGAACTCATTGCTTCTTGTAATTTCCAAGGGCTGTTTAGGCTGCCATTTCCGTTTCCTGATGCATTTGCAGAAACATAGAAGTCAGCTGCTGAAAGATTGGAGACAATCATTAAAATCGTTAAAATCCAAAGTGAAGCTTTTTTCATATTCCCGTAAATTTAAATTACAAATTTGATATAAAAGCATATCTTGATTCCAGATTTTCTTGTTTGTTGGCATTAAATTTCATGCTGGACTGATTATTTCGATTTCTGTGTTCAGAATAGTAAGTTTCATCATAAAATTTACTAATTCAATATAAGACCATCTCGAAGGTTTAACCGTTGTCCAGCTTATAATTTTAAATATATTTGTGCAAATTTTTTTAAATTAAAAACCTATTTAATCTTACATATTTTGCACTTTTTTTATTTTTATTTTTGCTGTTGCAATAGGCAATGCACTAAAAGCTGAATACAAATTTTTAAAACCTATACTTCGTGAGGCTGAAAAAAATGCGAAGCTAAATAGAAGCTACCTTCCTTTACAGCTTTTAGAGGATACCATTCAATTGAACTACCCTGAAAACAAATTGAGTGTAATGGCTTCAAAGATTGATTTTATACGGAAATTTTCCAGACAAGACATTTATAAAAGATGCTATATTGTCAGGCTTCAAATGCCTGAATTCAGGAAATAATGGATAATTTTGATAAAGCCATATTGATTTGTGATGATTGTCTTTAGGCTATAAGCTTAGCCAGATTGGATTTTATGCACAGCTTAGAAGTTAAACATCCACTCTATGACCAAGAATACCAAGAGCTAAAAAAGTTGGAACACAAAGATACCAGAAGGGGATTTGCTCCAGAATTGATCACCAACAACGTTAAGGATTTTTGGTTTGGGGTTGGATTTACACTCTTTAGCCAATTCTCACCTTATTATGTCATAAAAAAACAATTCTCAACCCAAAGACCTCACTAGAATAAAAGCACTGCCTTTGGTGCGTTTTCCTACTCTTTGAGTAAAAACTTTAACGGTAAAAAACCAATAGTGGATCATTCTTTTAATTTAATTCAAGTTACCGCTCCATTTTTGATAAAGCTCACCCAATTTGGCTCTCAAAGACATCTAGATACTAGGATTAATCATATGTATTACCGTCCTGAATTGGGGTTTGGATATGGTTCCATCTCCTTAGGGTTGAACCATACAATTATATTCAACATAGATATTCAAACAGCCTCTGACAAATGGATGCTTTCTTTAGGCTTTAGATATCCTTTACAACGAAAGGTAAATTTCAAGTGTGGTGAAAATAAATAGAACTGTTGTAGTTCAACATTCAAGCATATTTCAATCTAACCATCATGTTGTTGCATTGGATTCAGAAAAACTCATTACACAATTCTGCAAGCTCTAATGTATGCAAAAGGATGAACAATTCGAAAACTATTCACCCTTTCTTTGACTTAAGTGCCAGTAAAACGCTATTTGTTGACAATAACTTTCTTCGTAATTACATTTATTCCATTTGAAATCTTGATCAAATATTGCCCATTGTAAACTGTTTGGGTATCAAAATAAGCGATCGTACTGCCTTGAAGCAAATTTGTACTTTCAACCAACCTGCCATTCAAGTCAAAAAGTTCTACCCTTAGATTTTCTTTGTTGATGTCAATCAACTGAATGATCAACAATTCACTAGTAGGATTGGGAAATACTTTTACTTTAGCATCTTCCAATTTCAGAGTTTCTGTACTTGTGGTTGATTGGGTGTAGGTCATGACGGGTTCTGTAATGGTTGTCACTTTTGCAGCAACTTTAGTTCCGTAAAAGCTCGGGCCAACTACATAGGGATAAGCAGAATTCCAGTCCGCATCTACTGTAGTAAAATAACAATAGATTCCTGCCGGGTATTCTGGAGTTATGCAAAAACGGCCATTGTGTTCGTCTAAATAATCCGGCGTTGCAGCAGTAGTGGCGGTATAAAAATAATCTTCCCTAAAGTAACCCAAAGGATAAGCAGCGCTCACATTGGGTCCAAGTGCTCTTGTAGTATTTGTGTTCAAGGAATAACTTGATTTCATTCTTACTAAGGGTCCGCTTCCATCAGCATTCTCATAGGCAAAAGCACCATAAATTGGAAACCCATCATAAGCATAACCAATCAGTGGAGAATGAACCGTGCTATCAATAGCGTATAAACCATCTGCGTTATACAAATTGCAAATATTTGAGATGACTACCAAATCCAAATTGAAAGCACTGGGATTTTGATGGTGGTGGTAATTGCCCATAGCCGGATGCGCTTTGGCACAATCAAAACCACCTCTCTCGGCAAGTATTGCGTCTCTGTTCCAATTTTGTGTTGTTCCCATGCCTCCTGGACAAGGTGGGTTACCAGGCCCGCCGCACAATGCCATAGTTGTGTTATTCCATGCGACTCCATCTCTGTAATCAAATAAAGCAACTCCATTGATAAAGACACCAATATTTCCACCCGTTGTATTGGTAGGCGCTCCATTATTCTTGACAGGATTCAAAGGAAATTTGAAAATAGCATTTTGATTGGTAGCCAACGAAGGATTTCCGTCTAGAAATGGACCAGTTACATAACTGGGCAATCCAGTAGTGTTGATATATACATTGTCATCTGAGTACTGTACAGTTTGAACATTGACAAGTGCAGCATCATTGATTGGGGTTGAATTGCCAGCAATATAATGTCGCGCAGTTACGGTGTTGTTTTGAAGCCATGAAGTGATGGCTGGATTCGTTTGTGCCTGTGCAAAAACAATTACCAAAAAGGAAGTGACTGTTAAAATTGCTGTTCTCATTTTTTTTAAGTTGGTTAAAATTAATTGGACGACAATTTCTAACCCATCCTTCGCTGGAGCAAAAAATTAGCTTGGAAATTGATTGTTTTTATTGAAAACAAATTCCTTGTCTGATAGTGTCAACAGAAACTTGATGATATCTGCTTTTTGATCCGAAGACAGGACTACACCATGTTTCAATTTATTGGATAAGGTCTTCGAATTTTGAATTCCATTGGTATAATGATTTAAAACTTCGGACAGTTTTTTAAATCTTCCATCGTGCATATACGGGTACGTGTATTCAATATTTCGAAGCGAAGGCACCTTGAATTTCAAGGAATCACTCGGATTAGCAGTTATTTTTATTCTTCCAATATCTTTTAGCTTGATGTCCACGGGCAGCCCATTGTTTTCAAAACTATTATTGGTAAACATTGGTTCTTTGTGACAGGACGAACAGTTTTTTCTGAACAACAAATATCCTCTCTTTTCCTGTTCTGTAAAATTCAATTCCTTCCTAATCATTTGATCATATTTCGAATTGGCACTTACCAAAGTAAGTAGGAATTGTGAAATGGCTTTTAGCGTTCTTTCTCCGGTAGCGAGACTATCCTGATAAGCACCAAAAAATAGTTTTCGATATTTTGTAGATGCATTTAACTTTGAAACCACTTCATTTAATGAGCTTCCCATTTCAGCTGGATGTGAAATAGGTGCCAAAGCCTGCATGTCCAAATTATTGACAGATCCGTCCCACATGAACGATTTTTGCCATGCCAAATTAAATAATGCTGGAGAATTTCTGATGCCTATACTGTCATGAATGCCATGACTCAAAGAATGATCTACATGCGTAAAAGATGAAAAAGGCGAGTGGCAACTTTCACATGAAATAGTATTGCTTTTTGATAATATTGGATCGTAAAATAATGTTCTCCCCAGCAGGATTTTGTCCTCAGTTAAAGTATTTCTTGAAAAATCATATATAGGTTTAGGGAAATTTACCGGAACTGTAAATTTGCTCTCATGAATAACGAAAGATAAGAAAGCCAAACTCAACAAAAGGAAAACACACTTTTTCATTCTATCCTAAAACATTTAGCTAGTTGATCAGAGATGGAAACTGCTTCCCTACTCGGAGACATGATGGATTTTTGTTTTTTCAAATCAATTTTGCTGAAAAACTTTTTCATGTCTAAGCACAGATTCAAATTCCTTTTGGTATGTGTCTCCAATTCTATCTGCTGAAGTGCATAAAAAGGATATTGATATCCTCCCAAATGCAGTTCAAAATCCCTATTTGAACTTGGGCATTGGGAACAGGATCCTTCCATTTTGAAATTGATGTAACCACTTTTCCAGGTCCAATACATTCCTTTTGTAGGATCCAAATCACCGCCCATAGCACCGGCCACATTGGTTGTGCTATCAATGCCAAGATTGAAACGAATTTTATCAAAATCTAAGCCATTTGGGAGATTAAGTAAAATAATTTGGGACGAAGTATCCGATATGTCAATCAAATGAAAACTGTATTTTTCGGAATAAGTAATTGATTCATTTTGGTAAAAATTAATATTTGAAATATAGAATTTGAGAGACTCGAATTTGATCAAATTATCAATTTCATGCATATAGGACGAATCGTTCAAAATAATTGCTTTATTGCCATATACTGTTCGGAATGAAATTTTTACAACTTCCCCAACCTGACCAGATGCATCTATTAAAAATAGCAGGCATAACATTGTTAAACCAAAGGATTTCAATGCTTGTGAGGAGGTTTTCGACCTGAAAAAAGTTTGGGCATTTCTGCGAGTAAACCTTGAAAATCTGAAAGTTGATCTGTTCTGCACAATTTCTTGATGTCCAAAAAATGCGCATAATGAACCCGCTCTATTGCCATCTGCAAACCACCTAGATTGTTGACCAAAGAATCTTTTAGAGTGAAATTATTGGAATTGATGCAATTGTACAGTTTGGTTTTGGCGACAAGAATCAATGAATCCTGCTGCCGAATGTCAATGCGATGCAGCTTGATCATTTGTTCATATTTTGAAATTTGATCAGCATCTAAATGAAGTCTTTTAGCAATATACCTTTTAGGTCCTTCACGTTTTAGTTCTCCGTTTTTATTTAAAAAAATATAGCCAATTAACAACAAATTACTAATAAACAAGCCAATAGTTACAATAGTCAGGAATTTTGTTTTGTCCATTAGTATATACTGTTATCGGAAATTAGATAAATGTATTTGGCATTGTTCTGATCAATATCTCTTGAAGTGTTCAGGTTCAAAACAATTAAAATATTCAATGAGACTAGAACAAGAAAAGCTGCAGCCATGGATAAGAATGCCTTATTTGACAATCGATTATCCAATTCAGATTCTATTCTGGCATGTATTTGTTTGTAAATGTTAGAGGGCAGTTCAACTTGTTGTATTGCTTCCAATGGCTTCAGAATATCTTCCATTTTTCTTTTGTGTTAATTATTTAATAGACGACATTATAATTTCTTTCCTTCGTTTGATTTCAATTTTGTTGCAAGAGTTGTTTTGGCTCTTTGTAATAATGACTCAACCGCTTTTATGGACAATCTCATGATCTCGGCAATCTCTTGTTGAGTTTTTTGCTCAATTTTACTCAAAATCAGAGCCGTTTTTTGATTAGAGGGCAATAGATTTATGTGGTTGAACAAGATTTCTAATTCCTCTTTTTGTTCCATTAACATTCCGGGGTGATTGAATTCCTGTGTCAAATTTTTTATTTCACGACTAGACTCATTAAAAATGGAAGTTATGATGGCAAATCGCTTTTTGCGGTTTTTGGCCTTAATAAAATCCAATGATTTATTGATTGCAATCCGATAAATCCAAGTTTTCAGTTCTGCTTTCTGATGAAATGATGGCAAGGATTTGTAAACTGCAACATAAACGTCTTGTGTGATTTCTTCGGCATCTTCTGAGTTCTGAACATATTGCAAAGCGAGGTTATAAACCAACTTGCTGTACAGATTGTAAGCTTCCTCAAATGTCATAAATTATTTATTGACAATTCATTACAAGAAGTAGATCATGGCCAAGTATTTCATTTGGTTTACAAACCTAATCTTTTTTAGTGATAAGTCTTAAGTATTGAGCTGATCAACAAAGCAACATGTTTTCCAATTTTGTTTGTTCGCCTGCTCTAACTTTGATCACTTTGTCTGATTTTTCAATTGCTTACATTTTCTGGTTTGGGGATTGTCAAAATGTATAACAAAACGATGAATGTGGCAATTGCAGTTACTAAGAAAGTTGTTTCTGCTCCATATTGAAACCAAATAAATCCAGCCAATGAACTTGCTAACATGGTGCAAATACTTTGAAGTCCGGTAAATGTGCCGATTGCTGTTGCAGTATCTTTTTTATCTGTAATATTTGTGATCCACGCTTTTGAAATTCCTTCTGTTGCAGCAGCGTAAATACCGTAAAGAAAAAACAGTCCCAAAAACACATACAAGTTATTGTTGAATGACATACCCCAATAGACCACTGAAAACAATATGAGCCCACCACAAAATACGGTTTTTAATCCTACCTTATCGGCAATGATGCCAAGGGGAAAGGCAAACAAAGCGTAAATAAGATTGTAAAATATATATACGCCAATGACCATGGTGTCGTCAAGTCCTGACTGTTTAGCTTTTAATAACAGAAAAACGTCTGAACTATTGAAGAGTGTAAAAGCTAGGAGTCCAATGGCTAATTTTCTGTATTCTAATGGGCTTACTTGCCAATATTTAAGAAATGAAAAAAATGCTGTTCTTTCTTTTGGTTTGAACTCATTCGTTGTTTTGTCTTTCAAATATAGCGAAGCCAAAACCGCCAATAAGCCAGGAACAAAAGCAATAAAAAAGAGTGTTTTGTAGTCTTGGGGAAAATAATACAAATAGACCAAAGCCAGTAATGGCCCAATTACTGCACCTAATGTGTCCATTGAACGATGAAAGCCAAAGACTTTGCCTTTCGTTTTTGCCGTCGCTTCGTCTGACAGTATTGCATCCCTTGCACCTGTCCTGATCCCTTTTCCTATACGGTCAATTGTTCTGGCAAAGAAAATCCAAAGGGGATAAATAAACATCGCCAACATCGGCTTGGAAATTGCGCTGAGGGCATAGCCCATTTGAACAAAAGGTACTCTTTTGCCCGAAATATCGGATAGTTTTCCAAAATAAGCCTTGCTTAAACCTGCTGTTGCTTCCGCAAACCCCTCCAGTATTCCTATCAGTACAATTGAAAATCCAATCGACTTTAAGTAAATTGGCATAATTGGATACAGCATTTCACTGGCAGTATCTGTGAACAAACTTACCAATGATAATATCCAGACCGATCGTGTTATATATTTCAAGATATCTGTTGTTGATGGTTCGTTGAATGTCCAAAAGCTTTGCCTATTGTGTACTGAACTTATGCCATCGGCTGAGATTGCTAATAGAAAATTTTAACAGATTTTCAAATATTGAAAACAAAGCAAAATTTAATAAATGGCATTTTTCCAATCTGTCAAACACAAATCTAGCATCTACTTCTTTTGAATGCTTCCAATTCAAAGTACACTATGCCACAAATTATAACTATCTCAACGACAAAGTAGCTAAAACCTAAAAACGTAAGACGGTTGAAGTTAAAAAAAACCATAACCGCAGTCAATAAACTGTAGCTTGTATTGGCAATAATGATTGGCAATAAATATTTGGGTGAAATTTTATCATAAAACAGAAAACAAGCAAAAGAGTACATAGCTAAAAATAAAGCAATGAGTGAAAGTACTTCTAGTACGTCTTTTGGCATCCCAAAATACGTTTCAAAAGGCCTTAAGACAGCGATCAGAAAAAAGGCAGTTATTACTGCTCCCAATCCGTCAATCAAAAAAATATATCTAGTATTCAACGCAAGCATCTCGTGTTGTTTGTATCACTATTTGGTTCCACTCATTCCATTCTGTTGTTCCTCTTTTATTATCGTATAAATCAATACGCTGAACACAAAGGTCAGAATCGCAAAATATTTTTCGAAGTTGGTTTTGGCAAAAATATTGCCGATAGTATTGAGTAAAAATAAAGTAAAGAAAGCCCAAAGTATGTTGTTTAACAGTTTTTGTGAAAATCTGTGATTGATTGACCTGTTTTTGATCCATAAGACTGATATTAAAAAAAGATTTATTAAAATTGAAAGGCTCTCAAAAACATACATTTGCTTATCATTTTCCAGTCTGCCACCCCAGGCTATGTTGTATGGAATTAGCTTGGTAATGATGCACACATGAAACAGAATTACTGCCGATAATAAAACCAATAGTAATTTGAATGATATTTCCTTTACTCCTGCAGTATTCATAAACTGTTAATTGTTTTGTTGTGTTTGATATCTTTTCTGTCAGGGCATTAAGGCTTATACACTGATCGAGTTTCAAAGTACGCGAATTTATTGCTGAAATTCATTTTAAAGATTTGCGCAAATGCCAATTGCTAAAGACGTCTCATTTTTATAAACCAACCCATCCGAAAGCCGCACCCAAAAAGCTTTGCCAGTTGCTGGTATAACTTTAGCAAAACCCGTGAAAATTTCGTTCGAGTCATCCAAAAAAGGCTCGTTGTGCGAGAAAAATTGTGGCTCGACTCTCGCCAGTCCTGTTTCGATCGAGGTGATATGTTGCCCATCAGAGCGGAAAATGTGCAACCATTTTTCGCCCATAATTGGCGTGAAATCTGTGAAGATTTCGGGCAATTCAGCCTTTTCAAAATCTGCCCGAGCTGCTGCTAGGGCAGTCTGCGAAAGTTGAAAATCATTTTTTTTGATGGGCACATTCGGTCCTTTTTGTCCCACGATTTCGAGGTCTTTGGTGGCCGCAATCCAAGTTTTTTCATGGTGAATCTGAAATCCTGCGCCATGCCCGAATGTCCGTACTACGCGTGTTAAATTTCGAAACATGACCGGCAAAAGTTCTTGCCCCGTTTCCATGTCGAACAGCCCAGCGAGGTTATTTTTGACTCCGATCATACGCCGATCGGGCCAAATGGCAATCAATTGGTCGAATTCGATGGGCATCAAGGCCTTCCCTTTCGAGTCAAGCCAGCCGTATTTTTTACCTTTTTGGACCTCAAAAAAGCCTGCGCCCGCGTCATCGACTCTCCCGTGTTCGAGGCGAAAAAGTTCTTCGCCTGTCAGTTTGTCGAGCACAACGGCGCGCGCAGTGTCCCATAAAATCTGAAAATTGGGTTGTTTTTTAGCACTTTTTGGCACTTTTTCGAGCCATTCAGCCCTTGTCATACCCTCAATAGGCAAAACTCGACCCGAGGAATCAATGGAAAACATGAGGGTCGGCTGGCCATTTTCAAGAAATTCACCTAAAAAGAGCCCACGCTCAGGTGTAGATTCGATATTATTAAACAAAAAAGCTGTTTCCCACCCGCGCAAGACATCACGCAGGGCGATGAGGTCTCGATCGTCCAAAATCATGATCTTTTCTTCGCTTCCTATTGTCGCACAATTTCGGACAGGCGGCTGCAACAGGTTTCCATCACGGTCGAGGAGGCCAAAACGGCCTTTTTCATCCATGATTTTGAGGTTTCCATGCTGATAATCGTTCGTAAATGAACCCATTAACCATCGGTCTCGCTTCCGGCGGATGAAATGAATATGATCCGGTTTGAACCAAGAACGAAAAGGAGGTCGCGTTTTCGGTTGCAAAAAGTAAAAACGGTTCGCCGATTTTGATTCGCCGGAAGGATCGATAAAATACGATGGCTGCGGCTCTTTAATCCAACTCATCAGCTCCTCCACATGGGCCGTGTTTTCATGAAAATGAAAGCTAACCCGCTCCCAACCGATTGCCATTTGCCATGTTTGATCGGTCGAAAAAGGGAGTGCACGACTACCTTCGTAGTCATAAAACGCCCATTTCCCTTCTATCTTTCCAGCAAAAACGGGCAATTCGCGGTCGGGCATCTGGATGTCCTCAAATTTTGGTGAGACTAAAATCTTGCCGCGTGCATCAGAGAGTCCATAAAACTGGCCATCTAGGAAGGGAATTTTCAGAGCTGCCGAAATGTCGGGAGCGACGGGCTGAAATTCGAGTTTTTTGAAGCGATCTACGGGTAACTGTTGACTGAAAGAGTAGCTCCAAAAGAAGATTAGAAAAGGGCTGAAAGGAATTTAAAATTCATAAAAATTAGATAATTAGCTGTTTATATACCAAAATCAAACTCCTGTATTCCATTGGCAATAAACTGTTTATTCTACCTTTGAGCAAAGTTCAAGTCGTGAATAGTTACAATTGTTCCCTCTTTTTTACTGGGTTGAGAGACAAAAATAGTCAAGTTGACTTTACTTTTCAGGCTAATAAAAAGTTCGTAAAATGGAAAATAGCCATTCAAAAGACAGAAAATAGGTAAAAAGAGTTCGTCTAATAAAAAGATAGAATCAGAGATTTAGGTAAGATGCCAATGAACCCATATTTTGTAAAAAAGAACAATACTCAAATTCTGTTATCTTTATATATTATTGGACTAGAATTTCCCTTTGGACTATGGGTTGCCGAAAACCATCTTTGATTGCTTAAAATAAACACTAATCAAATATAATAACTGATTATTGTTTTGTACAGTCTGAAGGTCGCACTAACCGTCACCCCGTCTAGTTTGGCCTTCACACAACAACGGCTAATTCATGTGTTGATAAATTAGCCGTTAGATGTATTTTGCACTCTTTGTATATTCAGTGTATTTAAACTCAAAATATTTAGGCTCAGTTTAAAAACTGCACACAGCCTTACTTAATCTGTCACAATGAATTTAAGTGTTTCTACCTTGTTGCCATAAGTTGCATACAATAAATAAGCGCCTTTGGGTATAGAAGCAGGAATTATCAACATATTCTCACCCTCCACCATTGACTGATGCGAATAATATACTTGTTGACCTCTCATATCAAAAAAATGCAAATATAGGTCTTGTTTATCTATTGCATTTAGATATAGCGTTATATCTCTGGAAAAAGAGACTGGGTTTGGATACAATTTCAACGAAGTATTGGTGGTAGTACCTGAACCACCTGTTTTAGGAATTATGCTCGGTGGAATAGCTGTCAGATAATGAACATAGCCTGTGCACTGCAAAATACTCGAGCTGTAATAGCCACCTACGCTGCAACCATCCGTTGCGTTTGTCCAAACGCCGATTTCATAGGTGCTGTTTGCCTCCGTTTGACATGTTATTCCTCCAACAGTGGTGTAATCAATTTCCATATCTCGGTTAGAAATGTCGTTTGTATACCGTACACGAATTCTGTTGGCACTTACTGCGCCTGTAGCTGTAAATGTGTAGTTAGCAAAAGTGGTTGACAAATTACTGAAATTTTTGCTTTGCAATACTGTTCCGCCAGTTGGTGCGGAACTGTTCATTACCTCAACTGTCATGTTGCAACCCGCTGTTCCAACGCTTCTTGCACGAATTATGATGGACGTATTTACCGCTGTTATAGTCACGTTTTTTGTTGCGTTAGCCGAACAGCCCTTTGCAGTAACGGTATAAGAAATTGCCGCTGTCCCTATCGAAATCCCGGTGACAACACCCGTTGAGCTCACGGTTGCAACAGCGTTATTCGCACTGGTCCAAGAACCTCCGGCCAAACCATTTGAGGTCAAGGTAGATATGGTACCTATATTGAAACTCGTTTTCCCTGAAATTGTCCCGGCATTAGGTAGCGAATTGACCGAAACAGATGCAAATGTGCTTTTTGAACAGCCATTAGCCGAAACAACATAGGTTATGGTGGATATTCCTGCGGAAACGCTGGTGACAACGCCCGTTGCGCTCACCGAGGCCACGGCTATATTAGAACTCGACCAAGTGCCACCTACCAAACCATTTGACGTTAAAGCCGACGTTGTGCCAACACAAAGGGTTGTTGTTCCTGCAATTGTTCCCGCATTTGGTAACGCATTGACAGTTATCGTTGCCGATGTATTTGCTGAACAAGCATTGACCGAAACGGCATAAGTTATGGTGGATGTTCCTGCGGAAACGCTGGTGACAACGCCTGTTGTACTAATCATTGCAACGGCAGGATTAGAACTCGTCCAAGTGCCACCTGCCAAACCATTTGACGTTAAAGCCGACGTTGTGCCAACACAAAGGGTTGTTGTTCCTGCAATTGTTCCCGCATTTGGTAACGCATTGACAGTTATGTTTGTCGAGGTATTTGCCGAATTACCATTGGCTGAAACGGTGTAAGTAATTGTCGAAGTTCCTGCCGAAACACTCGTAACAATGCCAGATGCACTAATCGTTGCAACGGCAGTATTAGAACTCGACCAAGTGCCACCAGTTAAACCGTTTGACGTTAAAGCGGACGTAGTGCCGACACAAAACGTAGTTGTTCCTCCGATTGTCCCTGCATTTGGTAAAATCGCATTGCTTGCCATAAAATGGAAGTAGCCTTCACAATAGATGGTCGAAATGGAGAAGTATCCTGAGTTGAGACAGCCATTTGTGGGATTCCAAGCCCCGATGGAATAGGTCGTGGCGGCTTCGGTTTGAAAGGTCGTACCGCTAACGGTGATGTAATCAACTTCAAAATCCCGATTGCCCACGTCGTTTGTGAAACGCACCCTAACTTTATCGGCATTGACAACGCTATTTGCCGAGAAAGTATAGTCCGCAAAAGTCGTTGGCAGATTGTTGAAGACTTGGCTTTGCACAACCGTCGTTACCGTGGGCGATGCCGAATTCATTATTTCCACTACGAAGTTTGCACCCGCGTCCGTAACGCTTCTTGCCCGCACGGTAATCGTGGTATTGTAAGCCGAATTAATCATGACCGTAGCCGTTGTACTCGACGAACAGTCGCCCGAAGAAACGGCGTAAGTAATCGTCGCCGTGCCAATACCCACACCCGTCACGACACCCGAAGCACTAAGCGTTGCAATGGCGGTGTTGCTACTCGACCAGGTGCCACCCGCTGTGCCATTCGATGTTAAATTGGACGTTGCATTGACAAGCAATGTGGTCGTTCCGGCAATCGTTCCCGCGCTGACTGTGCAGCTCGACTCGTAAGCACCTGCATCCACGGTTGCACCGATGGGACGGGCAACACCGTCAATATCAGTAGCCGCCGCATTGGTATTAAGTCCGATGTTAATGGCTGGACTGTTATTCAATAAACGGAAATTGGCAGTTGCCGGGTCAATACCGGCGCTGATAAACTGAGCGTTTGCGCCAATGACATTGTTGTTGCCCTCTGGCGGATTTGGATAGTACAAGCGATTGGTAAAATTATTTTTAATGGTAATATTGGTCACATTAGCATCCGTCCGAATACCCGATGTTGTGGTGGCATTCAAAGCGGTATTGACCATCGAAAGATTATTCACGACGGTGATGTTGTTACTTAACCCTGGTTCGCAGCCCACAATAATACCGGCCGTTGGTGAAGTTGCCGACGAATAGTTCGCCAAGACCCAACTATTATTGTAGCACGTATTGTTACGAACGGTCACGTTGTCGCTGTCATAGATGTTGATACCCGCGCCGCCGTTGTCAAAACAGACGTTGTTTTCAATCAAACACGGGACTTTATACGCGGGTCCATAAGGTGGCTGAGAGAAATTCCAGTCGTCAATGATGATGCCATTGCCGTCGGTTGGTGGTCCATAATTCCCAGTGACACTTGTATAAAATTGGTCGCAATAGTTGTGATAGACAATATTTCCTCTGATAATGTGACCATAACCACCCGCCAAGGTATTGTTGCTAATTTTTTTAGGGTGGTAGAAGTTAATCGCACTGCCGTTGCCTGCGTTACGGATGGAATTATCGTAAGCAACATTGTTCTCGACAATAATGTTCGAGCCGTCGCCGCCAATGGCACTCAGACCAAAGTTGTGGATTTTACAGTTGCGGACAGTGACAAACTCGCTATTGTCAATGTTAATACCCGAATAAATGTTGGTGGAAGTTGCTGGCGCGAAAATGTCGAAGCCATCAACGGTGATACCTTTTGAGTTGAGAATGTTGAAGGCGTTATACTGCGAACTCAATTCGAGCCGCGCCGCCCATTTATTGACCGCTTTTATGACAAAACGGTTGGTATTGCTGCCATTGATGCCATCAATCTTCAAGCCATACGTAAAGCCGTCTTCTTGATAAAGCCCGTCATTGACAAACAAGGTATCTCCGGGCAACATCGGCGTTCCTTGTCCCGTTGGTCCACTGCCCCAGTTGCAGTAACCATACAAGGCAGAGTTGATGGTTTTCCACGCCCCCGTTGGTGTGTTGGTTGTGCCGATGTTGCTGTCGCTGCCGTCGGTGCGGACGTAGTAATTGGTGGCGTTTGTGTTTTGGCAGAACACAACACAGATGGCAAAGATTACGAGAGATTTTTTCATAAATCGTGGATTTTTTACATAAAGAATAAGACAAATTTAAGTCCCTTACTTCGGCGGGCTTTGTAAATTTTGGACAAAAAAACACACGATCCTAAAACATCCTTTATACCTTTAACTATGGTTAAAATCAAAAGCGATACCCCTCAGCAGGAATAGAATACCCTGGGCTGTTAAGCTAAGGCCGCTGCAATATTGGCATAGGAATATCTGGCTTTTGAATAATTTACTATTTTGTTAAGTTTAAAAATGTTCGCTTTGTAAATTTTGGATAAAAAACGGGGAAGTCACATAGTCTTGCATCGTCAAACCAGCAAAAGTTTTGAATTCTTTGCTATAATGTGCCGCATCATAATAGCCAAAAGTAGTGGGGTCTTTATGGTCTAAATGGGCGTGATGCAACGCTGTAAAGGCATGTTCAAAACGCAATAGACGGCTCATTTTCTTAGGCGAAAGCCCAAAAAACTCCTGGAAATAGCGATCAGCAGTCCGTTGTGTGATGAGCATTTTTTGAGGCAATTGGCTTATACAATCTTCTGCACAACAGTTTTGGTACAAATAATTTTGAAGTCTTAAAGTCAAATCAAATTTTTCTAGGTGATGGTGTTTTATTGATTTACTCAGAAACTCCTCTGCAATTGCGATGCGTTGTGCTGTTATTTGGCAACATTGAATTTGGTGTTCAAAATCCTGTGTTTTGTCGCCAAAAATATCGCTAATTCCAATCATATTGTCGGTTAATTCGTGCATACCTACGGCAGAAAACAAGCGTAAACTTCCTGCTTTGAACCGAATCCCAAAGAGTTTATTGGTGCTGTTGTGTTGGAATTGAATCGCTGAGGTATTGATGGTTACGGCAACTGATTTGTTTTGTTGAATGTCGTTGTGACGGTAGTTTTCGGTCAAATTGAATATTAGATTTGGATTACATTGGGCGACATAAAGTTCTTCATAGGTACCCGTTTCGGCTTCGTGAAAACAGCTTTCCCAATAACAATCAATATAGGCTGACAAATCTGGGCTGGGTGGATATAGCAGATACATGTTATAAATTTAAATATTTTACCATCCTAAAGTGATTGTTTTTGCAAATGATTGACACAGTACCTTTTAGCTTTTAGTCCAGATCTTGTAAAAAAGTCTTTCGGTTCAGTAATGAAATAGCTTTTAATTTCATCGATAGCCATTTTTACGTCAAACAACTATTTAAGGATTCTTTCATCCAAATATTAGTTGTTTAAATTTGGTTATAGAATTTATAGGAATTGGATTTTTAAGAGTTTGTTCTTTGAGTAAATCAACTTCTCGCTCAAATAAATTCTTTAAGTTTTCTTTTAGCGTGATGTAATTTTCAAAGTATTCAGATAATTCCATAGATTTAAATTTGACTAAAAAATCAATATTGCTTTTACCATTAAAACTGGAATTTAAAGCAGATCCGACTAGATAACTCTTGTCAAAGTTGTACGTGTAACTATATTTTTTTAAGCCTTCAACATTTCGCTCACTTAATATCATATTCAAATTTAAGAGAAATATATTATTTTTTGCATTTTATGATAGTTCTAGTTTGAGGGCTGATTGCAAAGCAATTCTACATGACATCCAATTTTATGTCCATTAAGCTACAAAATGGCTATTAGTTGCTTTAGTTACAATGGAGTAGAATGGGCAAGAAATGGAAAATATTCAGTTAAAAGACGGCATTCAGATTTAGCATCGTTTACTCAAATAGCGGATAGAATCAGTAAGTTTGGTAGTATTTATGGATAAGAGAAATTCAAGTTGCAACGATTTTTCTGCTTGGCTACACAAAAGAATATGTATCGTTGTATGATATGCTTTTTTACATTTACAGATGGTTTAGTGTTATTCCCAAAGGCATGCAAATTTTGATATTACTTTCAAGTATTCTCAATTCCATCAAACAATTTAATCTGTATTTCGAATAGGTAATTTCTTTCTTATTTTTTAAAAAAATAGTCAAGATGAATTGACTTTTCTAGAATCAGTTTCAACTGAAGGCTACACTACTATTGTTAATTTCGATGTGCAGTTTACCTTGGCTTATGAAAATCAGTGAAATATGTAAGAAATGAGCCTACTTACGTAAATCTTCTATTTTGGTGACTCTTACCTTTGTTGCGTGAAAGTTTCTTCACAGCTGACCCCGCCAGTTGCGGGTATTTCAAATTTTAGTTTATGAAAAAATTAATTCAAAGTTTTGCAACTGCCTTGCTAATTATTGCGGTAGTTCCAAGCCAATTAGGAGCGGCTACAATATCTGAACCGACCTCAATTGCAACAAGAGACAGAGTTGTGGTGATGAGTTCCGAAGTAATGATGGGCCGATTGGAACAAATTAAAGCAATGGATAAATCGAAAATGAGCAATTCAGAAAAGAGAGAATTGCGTAAAGAGGTACAAAAAATTAAAAAGTATTTTTCACCATCAGGTGGTGTGTACATTTCAGTTGGAGCTTTAATCCTTATATTGATATTGCTGATTATTTTGCTTTAAGTAAGTAGGATCCACACAACATAATTTTGGTCCATGCGAGCTTATTTCAATTTATGTTACAAACTTTAAAATGTAAAAGGATAAAGTTCGAATATAGCTAAAACACAAATAAAACTTTAGACGTCTACAACCCTGTGTTTAGACGTCTTTTCAACATTACTTCAATTATATTTTATGCTATTGGTGAGCTGAAATCGTATTGGGTAGCTCTACTGGAATTAACCCCTGCATTTGTTACCAATTTAGAATTTTTGATATTCCTATTTCCAAAGATTTTAGAATCATTATACTGAAACCACAACTCAAACCTGATTACTGATTTACAGAAGTCAACAATAGATAATAATTCCTTTACTCTTTAGTAAGTTTGATAGCTATTCTAAACAGATAATCCTGTCGCATTTATTATTGCAATTCGATGAATACGATTCTAAATAGCAAAATGATTTATAACCTTGTTATTTTTTCCATTTATTGTGCCACCACTTTTTAATTTTCGAAAGAGGACCTGTACGGTCAACGCCATAAACAAAGTAGTTCGTTTCAAAGAAAGCTACATGGGGCTCCGAAATTGTTACACCTGCTAAAATTATATCTAATGGTTGAAGATTGTTTTTGTCAATTGTAAATTGCTTCATCAAGAAGTCAGGATGAATAATGAATACAGGAAAATAGTTCGGCAATAACTGAAATTTCTCTGTAATATCAATAGAGAATCTGCCAAAAGAATCTGTTGTAGTTATATGATCAAATTGTGCTTCGTCGCATTTGATTATAATTTCTGCTTTATTAAGTGGAATTTTAGTTGAGTCAGGAAGCTGCATAACTACTATACCAGTTATAGTTTTTTTTAGCGATGAGTGGGTTGATTTGTTTATTTCTATAACTTGCTTATTTGTTGTCACTGCAGAAGGTGTCTTAACTTGTGCGTCCATGGTTGTTGGGACAACTTGAAACAAGGCAAAAAGTGTAGCAGATAAATGAACGAATTTTGCGCAGGCATTTTTTTCAGTTGGAATTTCCTTCCCCCAAAAATTAAGTTGACGGTCGTCATATATTCCGCACGTTGGTAGAGGATTAGATGAATGAACTTTCTCGATGTCTGCCCAAGCAAACTCTCTGAAGTCAATGACAAATTTTACCACAACCTGAGCAGAGGCGACCTCCGTCTGTCGGAAGCATACTGTCCCATTTTTGATTGCAAGGAAGAGGCTTTTTCATAATTGATGAGTATTTATAAAAGATTTTGCTTTAAAGCAGACTCCCAACATAGAGCGTCAAGTTGATAAAAACCAGATGATTCCATTGATTGATCGACAAAAATAGCGAATTATTTCCTTAATGCTAATGCTATTCCTAAAGATAAGAAATGTATATTACTCAATCAAATGACAGCTATCAGATTGAGCGTATTCCGCTCAAAAAATAATCAGATTCAGAGAGTTAATAGATGGGTTTGCTTGTGCTGGATAACATTAAAAGTTAATTGATCAAAGCCCTTTGTTTTATTTTTTCCATAGCCATACATTAATCATTTTAGCAAAAAAAAATGCTTGCAGACGCGTTAGAATCTACAAGCAAACTTTTATTTCTTGTTAATAAAACTAGACTCACTGCAAGAGTGAATTAGTGAAATTACGAAAATAAATTATGCAGCTACTCCAAGCATAGCTTTACATTCTGCTGCACATTTGCGACAAGCTTCTGCACATAATTCACAATGTTTCATTTCAGAATGTTTTTCACATTCAGTTGCACAAGCGATACAAGCGGCTTCACATTTTTTGTATAATTCATCCAAGTTTCCTCCTTTTTTGCTTGCAGCGATTAGTTCGTTACAAGCATCTTTGCAAGCGATACAAAGCTTTACAGAATGTTCCATGCCTGCTTTTCCTTTATTTTCAGTGGAGCAGGTTTCACATGCATCCACACATAATTCACAAGCTGTAATACAGCTTTCGATTGATTTCATATTCATTTTATTGAATTTAGATCTTCTTCAGAAACACTGTTGCCTGACCTTCAGTTTCGCTGTTGCCCAATTTGAAACAATCCTTTCAAATAGTTGCGGATAAGTATCTTAATTTGAAAGGTCATTTTCAAGGATTGTCTTATGTTCAAGATAATTTTCTTTTGTTATTTGTTCAGCAGCGAAACTCTTTTGAAAAATGTTGGGCGGCGAATCTTTCGTTTTTCTCTCTTCAGGGATATCATTTGTTGTGATGAAATTCCAGCTCATGAATCCAACCCAAATAATCCACCACATCAAGTGCATACCCCAAAAAAGATAAGCTTCATAAATATTTGTAGCTTAATATTTTATAATTGTAAAGTCTGAAAATTTTGTTTTTGATAAATATTGTTATTTCATGTTGTCCATGCTTGACATTCCTCTCACAGATTTCATGACATTTGGATATGGTTGCATTGAACCCATCATCATTTTGCACATGGAAGGATCCGCATCGCACATTTCCATGGTTTTTCCCATCATCATCTTACACATATTTGAATCGGCTTTGCACATACTCATCATCTTGTTCATGTGCATCTCATTCATGCTAGGGTCCGTCATCATTTTGTCCATCATCATTTGTTTACAACTGTCGTTGTTCATCATTTCATTCATCAACTCCGTCATATAAGTTTGATTCTGAACCATTGCTTTAACAATGTCTTTGCGCTGATTGTCATATTTTAAATAATTATCAGCCGTTGGTTTTGAATTGCAAGCAACAAAGGAGATTACAATTGCGGCGAGGAAAATTGCAGATACAGATTGTTTTTTCATTTTGAAATTGATTAAATTATTAATCTCCAAAGGTGAGCAGATTAAATTGAGAGCTTATGCCAAAACTTTGGAAATATGTTATATGATTCACACATTGTATTGGTGTGTTAGCTCATTTATGAGGCGTTAAATGAGCTGGGGTTATTTCACTTCTTATTTGAGAGCAATTTGATTTTGTATTAAAACTTTCATTTCAAAAATAATGCCTTAAGTAATTTTTTTTGGTTGACTCAACCAAAGTCAGAGCAATAAATATCTGTTATTGGAAAGTTATGTTTACCAAAGAGAATAAGCCATTTTTTTTGTGAATTCCCTAATTGTTATTCTTTGATGAATTTTTGGCTAAAGATTAATGTGCCTGATTGAACGGTGATAAAATAAATTCCGTTGGTCCAATCGCTTATGTTCAATTGTATATTGTTCTGAATATGTTTGGACAAAATTTGCCTTCCCAACAAATCGGTTACAATCAATTTTGCATCGTCAGTGATGAGTTGAATATTTAAAGAATTGCTTGCTGGATTTGGAGAAATGGAAAACAAATCTTGGGATGTATTTTCCTGTATCCCCGTTGTGATTGGCTTGAAAGTTCCACTTCTAAATTTTACTGTTCCTGAATTGTCATCTTCCCATACCACAAAAACATTTCCGTTTCTCAATTCCACATCTGCATTGGTGATGTTGTCTTCATCCACCATATCGTAAGTTACAGGGAAGCCATTTTCAATATCATTTGTAAAAAGAATGGGTAGCTGATCATTACCGCCTTCAACTTGGTTCCAGACTATAGCCACTGCATTTCTATCACCTGCAATACGTGGGTAGTTTTGTAAGCTAATTCCTGGAATGTCAGCTGTTAATGGTTGCGTAATTTGAAATGTCGAATTGCTAAGAGTAGAAATACTTTGATACACTTTGCTTGAACCACTTGCACCATTCATAAATACTGCATACAAACTATCACCAATAATTATTCCATCAGGCCCTGTAGAGGGACAAGCATTTAAATTCCAGATATTGTTGTCAATGTTGAAACCGTTGGAGAATGAGGCAGAATAGTCTGTAGAAACTCCCATCCAAGTATCACGAATGTTTTTGTTGTTATCTCGGTAAAGCATGGCAGTTTTATTTCCATCACTTACAATTCCACCCGGGCAACAATCGCAAACTTCGCCTGAATTTCCCCAGCCACTTGCTTTGACATCAACCGAAAAAGTATCTCCATAGTCGATTGATTTTGTAACCACCCATCGACTTTCACTAAATGACTTATTGAATTTCATAAATGCAACAATTGGGTTTCCAGTTGCATCAGTTGTGACAGTTGGGAAACGGGAGATACTGTCGGCAATGTTGTCAACTTGCAATGGTGACGAAAAAGTTATTCCACCATTGTAAGAGCGAACTAAGTATATATGACTTGCTATGTTGGCTTCAGGAGTTTGTTTCATTACCACATAAACTGTGTCGCCATGTGAAGCAATATCAGCCCCCATCCATGATGCAGCTGCCACTGTGAATGTTCCATTTAGTTTTATTGGTGCAGTGAACATTGTTCCATTCCAACGTGAAAAGAAAACAGATTCATCATTGATTCTTCCCCAAATCACCAATGGATTTCCGTTTGCATCCAGACTAATTCTTGGATGAAGGTTGCTGAATGTGTTATTGGAAATATTGACTACCGGATTCCAAATGATGCCTGATTGTGATGACACTTTCAAAGAGATTATAAGCAGGCAAATAGATAGTAATATTCTCATTAGGCTTTTGTTTTAATTTTTTTGGTGAATGTTCTTTTTAATTTTCAAGGATTTCTGTTTGTTAGCACCTTTACAAATTAAGGTGTATCATCCAAGAACTCCTCCATTAAATAAGAGCCAAAACATAGTGACAACTAACTATTGGGAGGTTTCTTTTCCCGAAACAGTGGGTCAATGATTTGAGAAGGAGAAATAACTAAATGAAAATTCTCATTTAAATACAACACTTCTTCTAGAACCGTCAAAGTAATACAATTCTGATGGGACTTGCAATGCTTCGGGAATAATTTAAAAATATGATTTATCAATAATAGGATTGAGCAAATTGCTTTAATCCCGTTTACGAGTGGAATTAGGAATTGGTAGAAGTAATTTGGGTTTGGTCTGATTGACATTAGTAGGAGTGGGACTTGAGAGCCAAAAGAAATGAGCTAATACCAGAAAGAATTTTACGATCAGATGAACAATACGTCCTTCAATGTTAATCTTTTAATTAGGCATCTTGATTTTCTTCAACAGTATTTAGGGCCCGTCTTGAACCCACAGAACGAGCGAACCCTGTAAAAATGAGAAATACTTAGTTATTTAGGGTAGTTTTCATTGCTATATTTCCTCTTTAGAAGAATCAATTTAAATTTTATGTTGTCATAAATTAAGCCGGAGAATAAACATATAGATCCCAATGCCAAACTCCAGAGTTTGAATTTCAGATAGAATATACCGCCAATAATTCCACCAATGAAAAAGAAACTTATGATGGTCAAACGCAATTTTATCGAAGAAAGGAGTTTGGCTTTTTGTTCAGTTGCTCTGTAGAAGAAAAGTTGTGACAATTCAATTCCTAAATCTGTAAAAAGTCCTGTGAGGTGAGTTGTTCTTACAACCGAATTAGAAACGCTTGTAACCAATGAGTTTTGTAATCCCATCGTAAAAAGTAAGGCGCATGCAATCAAATTTGGAGATTGATGGACCATTTTATCACCAAAAATTGAAATTGCCAACAAAATTAGTGCTTCAATAATCACAGGAACCGAATACATGTGTCGCTCATTTTTTCTTGAAATCAATTCCACGATAAAATTTGAAACGAAGGAGCCTGAAAAGAACGAAAAAATATATAGAACGAAAATGAATGATCCCAGGAAGTTGAGCTTAAAAACTTCATCTATAAGAAATGCAAAATGTCCAGTAACATTTGTAGTCAATCTTTGAACAGATAAAAACCCAATTACATTTACAAGTCCGGCAACAAAAGACAATAAGGAAGCAATTTTTAGATTATGACTTAATGTGCGAGTTTTTCCTTGATGTGTGAACATTGTATTCTCTTTATTTACGCTATTGCTGTAAAGCTAATTGAAGCTGTAACATATACGCTCATCCATGCGCAGGAAACAGTATTTGTAAGGCATGACCTACAAATTCACTGGGCTCCGATCGTTGTTTTTATGCTGTATTTTTCGGGTTTGGTTTTGGTTCCTTAAATGATCAGTCTTGCTTCTAAATCGAGTTTTACTACTTCTCCAAACCATTGGACACCGCCAATAAAGTTATCCTTTACTCTATAACACAACTCTTCCATAAGTTCTGTATGTGTGAATTCAGATTCGTTCAAAATTGTCAAGATGTGGTGCTTTATAAAATTGTATTATTCCAAGGATATGTTTTTATTGGTCTTGTCCACTTGAGGATGTAAGGTCTGAATTTATTCAGTTTTCATGTGAACTTTAGATTTATTATTCAAGTATAGTTATTTTAATTTTCGTTAAAAGTTAAAGTCTTATTGTTTTGTATTGTTTCAAATTTGGAATTTTTTAGCCAATTCTTTGGGCTATTTGCTTTGGTATTGCATACAAATGTTGTCAAGTTATTTTGTTGCGGTCGTATTTTACTATATTCTCTAACCAAGTCTTATAGTGGACTTAGATTTTGTCAAGTTGTGTTTCCCAATATTTCCAATTCCAAATATTTAAACTTTCCGCAAAGTAAAATCCGTAATCCATAGCTAAAAATAACTTTTACAAATCCATTGAATCAGATAGGCTTGTAACTAGTTAAACTGCTTTTGAGTACGTTTTTTTCATAATGGTTTACATGAAAGCAAAAAACATCTCCCAAACTTAAACAGTTGATAATCAAGCAAAAGAAATAGTTAAATATAAATAAATAATTGAATTAATTGCCTTAGCTGAAATCGAATGTAAAAAGAAAAACTTAAATTGTTCGAAATGGCTTGCTACAATAAAATTATTGTAATTTCATTCATAGATTTTGTTTAACAACATGAAAGTTAAGGGTCTTATATTACTTTCTTTATTTTATTTAAACCTAAAATTATGTTTGGGCCAATCACCTTTACTTTATGAAAAATCGCAGACACTTTCCTACAAGGATTTAAATTTTAATGAAGTGTTTGGGACTTTGACTGACGCAAAAGATAATATTTGGATGCTAGGTGGGAATGATCTTTGTCGTAATACAGGCCACGATATAGATTGTTTTCCATTGCCAATTGATCAAGCAAGATCTATGTTTTTTATTGGGGAAGACATTATTGTCATTGTTGATAAGACCCAAAGCAAATTTTGTTATTTTGATTTGAAGACCTATTGCTTTAAAAATATCAGTGTTCCTGAGTCAGCAATACTATGTCGTAATTCTTCGCTAAGTAACCAATTGTATTTTATTTTTAAAGGAGATTTACTGAAATTTGATTTTATTAAAAATTCCTACAATAAAGAAAAAAAATTGGCACATTTCCCTAACACTCAATTCGTAAAATACTTTATGACCAGTAATGGCTCGATTGCCAGCTTAAGTCATGAGAAATTAGCAATTGATGATAAGATATTCCCAATTGATAAAATTGATGTAATAAACTACTTAGATTTTGTTGAATTAAAAGATTGTTATTTAGTAAATAGTGGCCGAGACTTGTATTCATATGATATTATGAAGGCAAGTTTTGTTAAAATTTATAGTGACAACTTTGATTGTAAAAAAATATGGAAAGACAAAGTAGGCAATGTATTGTTGGCAATACCTCAGCCGATCCAATGCAATATAATATCTAAATTGTACTTATTAAAACCAGATGTTTCAGTAAATGGTAAATTAGAACTGAAAGAAGATTTGTCCTACTTGATAGATGAGAAAGATTATGAATCAACCATAATAAATTGTAATTCAAACGACTTTACCAAAGGCATAAATTTTGCAACACACATGGGTATGTATTCTTACATAAAGCATGATAATGCGTATTGCACAATATTAACGGTCAACAATAAGACTTCTAGATTTGGTCGCGTGCTCAAGGGTATAGTTAAAGACAAATTAGGAAATGTATATTATTCGGGTGAGGAAAATAATATATATATCCAAAAAGTAAACAATACTATTGATACCATAGCTATAAATGTGATATTAGACGGTAAAATGGCAAAATTGACCAATGGAAAAAGCCTTATATATGATTCGGATAAAAGTTGGATATATGGGGTTTCTGGTCAGTATAAAAAAAGGTCGACCACCCTATATGCCTTGGACATAAAAAGCCGTAAAGTAATAAAATACTGGCCTATAAAAAATAGAATATCTTCAATGATGGAGCACCAAAGAAAAATATACATGGCAACGTCAGATAAATACGTATTTACATTTGATATGAACACTATGTTGCTTGATACGCTCATTGCTTTTAAGGATGAAAGTATTCGTACTAAAGTGTGTTATGTAAGTAATAACGACTTGCTTATTGGCACTGATAATGGTCTTATCTCCTACAATCTTTTATCCAATAAATTGTCCTCCAATACAGAATTGGGGGGGATATCAATTATAGGTATTACTGAAAGTAGCAATGATTTATACATCGCGTCCAATATTACAGGCTTGTATATAATTGATAAAGTAACGAGAAAAGTTAAACTGTATGACAAGGCAAATGGCTTGTCAGGTAATTCTGTAAACATTGCCACAGTTCTGAATAATGGGAATATTGTTGTATCAACTGAAAATGGTTTAAACATAATAAATGTAAAAGAAAAACTGGTTTTGCCTCTAACCAAAGATAAAATAAACATTAGCAACAATGAATTTAATACCCTATCCTATCTTATTGAAGCTGATAAATTATACTTTGGTACAGTAAATGGCGCGACCATAATTGACAAAAACAAATTAGATAAATCGAATAATTATTTAGCAAATATTTCAAAGCTGGTAGTCCATGATTTTGGAAAGGAAACCTACAATATATATCTTAATGTAAGTAATTTTATTTTTAGTCCTTTAACCCAAAAATTGGTTATTCACTTCGGCTCATTCAACAAAAGCAATAAAATAAGTTTTGCTTATAGAATCAATAATTCAGATCACTGGATGGTTATTGAACACAATAAATTGGAGCTTATAAGGCCTTTGGTAAATACATCAAAAATGGAAGTAAAATGCACCGACTTAAACGGAATTTGGTCTGAAAAATCAACTATATTTACTATAGAAGTCCAACAGCATTTTTATAATAAGCAATGGTTTTATATCTTGATTACAACTTTGATATCAGCTCTGGTTTTTTTGTTTTCAAAATGGAGAATCAAAGAATTAAAATCACATCAAGAAGAAATTTTAGCTGTAAATAAAAGAATATTAGAACTTAACTTGGTTGCATTACAATCTCAAATGAACCCTCATTTTTTATTCAATGCTATGTCATCTATTCAATACTATTTAAAGACAAACAACATTCTAAAGGCGGAGGAAGTATTATCATCATTTGGTAAGCTGATTCGGAGAATTTTGGAATCTTCAAAAGTAAAGACATGGACTCTGGAAGAGGAGATTTCTTTATTGCAAAATTATATTGAAATTGAAAAGGAGAAATTTGAAAAGGATGAAATTCAAATCAATTTCGATTTAAGCCACTTAAAGAATAAAAATTGGCTAATACCGCCAATGTTGATACAACCTTTTATAGAAAATGCATTCAAACATGCCTATGTTATGATGGAAGCAAAGGCACTTTTAAATATTATCATTTCAGATAACAATGATTCAGTTCGTGTATCA
>Ga0105046_10001791_pt1 | contig 33350 bp, 24 predicted proteins | sample MAT03_FD_78385 | JGI IMG/M metagenome (GOLD analysis project Ga0105046, IMG submission 78385) | Freshwater microbial communities from Lake Fryxell liftoff mats and glacier meltwater in Antarctica - MAT-03 (megahit assembly) | ecosystem: Environmental > Aquatic > Freshwater > Ice > Liftoff...
ACGCCCGCGCCCACACCCGCGCCCGCGCCCACGCCCGCGTCGCGCGAATGGGGGGCCGGTGGTGCCTCCGGCGGTACCACGTTGGCTCGTTCGTGGGCGCGTGCACTATCGCCGCGTGCTCGGTCTCTGCAAGGCCAAGCCGTCCTCGCCGTGCTCGCCATGCTCGCGCCCAGAGGGCGCTCCGCGTGGCTCCGCGCGGCTCCGGGCGGTCGCCGCTTTGCGGCGAGCCTTGCAGAGCCCTCCGCTCGCGGCTGGGGGGTGAACGCGTCCCCCGAACGGATCGGGGACCTGACAGGAGAAATGGCAATGTTGGATATCTACGCTTCGACTATCGAGATTGCTCGTGACGCTGGGATGGCTGCGCGGACTATCGCGCAGCATGACTCGGACCTGGCGCGGCAGCTGCGTCGGGCGGCTACCTCGGTGCCGCTCAATGTGGCGGAGGGCTCGGGGGTGCAGGGCGGGAACCGGCGGCTGCGCTATCAGACGGCGCTCGGGTCGGCGCGTGAGACGATGGCGTGCTTCGACGTGGCGGTCGCGATGGACTACATCGCGCCGCTCGACTTCGGGGCTCGGGACCGCATCGACAAGGTGATCGCGACGCTGGTCAAGGTGAGTCGATAGAACAGATTGAGGGCGCCTCGGAGTGATCCGAGACGCCCTCGATTCTCATCCTCGCACGAGCCCGACGAGCGTCCCGATGATGGGGTCGAGCCGGTCTCGCGTGCAGTCCGCGACGGTGTCGCAGTAGCCCATCATGTGTCCCGTCTCGAGCACCGCGAGCACCTCTCGCGCCGAGCCGAGCGCCGTCATGTAGCGCTGCCGCCGATGTCCTCCGAAGACCCCGGCACCTTCCGCCAGGTTCAGCGGCACCGACGCCGCTGCGCGTCGCAGTTGCCGCGCCAGGTCGACATCCTGAAGTCCGATCACCTTCGCGGCGACCGCCGCGTCCCGAGCCACTGTCAACGCCACCGAATAGATCCGAAGCATAGTCACTCCTTGCCGTTGCCCCCGGTCCGTTCCCAGGGGAGCTCGCACCCCCCCAGACAGCGCGCGGAGGGCGCAGCAAGGCTCGCCGCGTAGCGGCGACCGCCCGGAGCCGCGCGGAGCCACGCGCAGCGCCCTCTGGGCGCGAGCATGCGAGCACGGCGAGGACGGCTTGGCCTTGCAGCGACCGAGCACGCGTCTACCGTGGCGCCTGCCCCGAACGAGCCCTACGCTGTACCGCCGGCGGCACCACAACTGCTCCATTCGCGCGCCGCGCGCCCACGCCCACGCCCGCGCACCCGCTCCCCACGATCGCCCCCACCGCAATCGCCAACCCTCCGAGCCACAGGCGCCGTTCGTTCTTCATGCCGAGTGCCTGAGCAACCCATGTGCCACCGCATTGGCACATCCCCACCCGCATCCGCCGCGCCCACGGCCGGCCCCCACGCCCGACCGTCACCAGTGACGTCTCCGGTGACGTCACCCGGTCAGGGCAGAGCGATCTCGGTCCAATAGACATGGGTCGGCCCGAGCTGCCCGTCGACCCAGTTCGGATCGACCGCGAGATCGGTCGGCGATGAGTAGTTGAAGACCAACAGGTGGTTGCTGGTCATGCGGATCGCCTCGGGAAAGCAGGTGTCGCCCGCGGACGGCAGGTCGGCCACCCAGGTGACCGCCAACGCCGCCGGGTCCACCTTCCAGAGCGCGCAGCGCTTGGGGTGGGTCCAGTAGTCGAACTGATAGTTCAGGAACTGATCCTTCAGCGGCAGATCATCCTGATCGAGGTCGTAGAATCCGGTCTCGGTCACATTGCGGCGACCGATGAGCCACACCTCTTCCTTTCCATCGTGCACCTGCTTGAACACCATCGGCGAGTCGTACTTGCGCTTGTCGTTGACGCACGTCCACGTGCCGAGCGCGCCCGCCTCGGCCCTGCAGATCTTCGACCCGAAGCCGTCGGGCCCCCCCGCCTCGTTGCGCGCGACCGCGACCATTGAGCCATCGGCCAGGAACACTGCGTCCGTCTCCGAGACCCCACCCGACAGTACGATCCCTTCATCGCTATCGGCGGCGACCGGCCCCCACGCGAGGCCATCACGCGATCTCAGCCAGCGCACCTCGACCGGCTCGCCGTCGTTGTCGTAGATGTTCTCGCCGCCGTCGTACCCGAACGCGTAGGCCCAATCGCCGAACGTCTCGCCCGGCCGCTCCATCGTCTTGATGCGCCACACGAGAAAGCCCGGCGTAAAGATGTCGCGCACCTCCGAGAACCGTCCCGGCCCGAGCCACTCGGCGACGTGTACCCCCTTGGGCTCGAACTCGATCTCGTTGGTCCCGAGCTCGACGAAGTAGAAGTAGAGCTTGCCCCCAAGCGACAGGAGCTGCGGCTCGCGCAGATCCGTTTCCAGATCGAAGCTGCCCTCGAAGCGCCACGTCGCCAGGTCAGCACTCGACACGACGTACATCACCACCTCGCTCGACGCGAAGTGGTTGGGCCCGGTGCGAAACGCCAGGAACAAACGACCGCCGTCACCCGCGTCGTGCCATGCCACGTCGAGATTGTTGTGCGCGAGCTGCGACACGACCTCGTCCGGCAGCGCGGGCGATGGCGCCACGACGGTCGCCGCACCGATCTGCAGCTCCGTCGGCACGCCCAGGCACAACCCAGCGCGCGCGCACAGCGGGTGTGGCGCGACTGCCACAACCTCGGCCTCGTCCCCGCAGGCGCCAGCGACCGTGGCCAACAGCGCGACTCCGAATACCGACCCCGTTCGCCAGATCACGCCGCCAGCCCGCCAATGCGCCGCGTCACGAGGTCTGACAATGCCATGATCGTCGCCTGCGGATTCACCGCTGACGGCCCCGGGAACAGGCTCGCGTCTGCCACCCACACTCCCTCCACGCCCCGCAGCCGGCCTTCGAGATCGACCGGCCCGCGCTTCTTGTCAGCGCTCATCCGGCACGAGCCGAACATGTGGTTGAACGTCATGTGACAATCGCGCGGTCGGATCTTCTTCGACAGCAGCGCGTCGGTGTCACGCTCACGCGTGAACTCGGGCATGCCGAACGTCGTCGTCTTGACCGTGCGCGCGCCGATCCGCAGGAAGCCATCGACCAGCGTCTTCATGCCGCGCATGAGCACATGCACCTCGTCGGTCGGGATGTTGATCTCGAGCCGCGGCAGCCCGCCAAACCAGCGCCGCACGCGTCCGGTCACACGCCCCTTGTAGACCATCGCGAACACGGCCGCGCGCTTCATGTCGTCGAGGCCCCTCAGCCACGGCGCCCCGACCCCGCCCCAGTTCACCGCGATGAGGCTCGGCGCCGCCCACAGCGCCTCGTACTTCAGCCCGCGAATGTCGGGCGAGAATGCACCCCAGCCCTGCGTCGCTCCGTGCCACGGGTCGACAATTTCATCCATCAGCGCCACGCCGCCACCGGTCAGGTGCACATACAGCGACTTGCCAACGAGCCCGCCACCGGTGAGCCCGCTGTTCTTCAGAACGACCGGCGTGTGCGCGACGCCCGCGGCCATGATCACGCGCGGTGCCCGCACCGTGAAGTGTCCCGTGGTCTTCCAGGTCTCGATGTCGACCACGTGGCCACGCACGCCGACGGTCTTGCCGTTCTCGACCAGCACCTCGTCGACGACCGAGCAGGTCATCACCTCGCCACCGTTGCGCAAGAACGTCGGCAGATAGGCCCGGTCGACCGACTGCTTTTTGCCCTCGCTGCAGCCGGTGATGCAGTCCCCGCAACCGACGCAGTCGTGGACCGCGCGGGGCAGGGGCTTGCCCTCGATGCCCGCCGCCTCCAGCGCGTCCTTCATGAGGAGGTTCCGCCGCCCCATCACTGTCATCGGCGTCGGCGCGGTCTTCGTGCGCTCGAACACGCGCTCGAACGCACGGTCGAACGACGGGTCGCGCACGACCGGACCGAGCTGGTCGTCGCGCACCCACTCATCGCGCACCCAGTGCGGCAACGCCAACATGATCGCCGAGTTGACGACCGAGCTGCCGCCAAGGCAGCGCCCCGCCATCGCCGGGTTCGGCGAGTTGCCGCCGACCATGCGCATGCCGCCTTCCCAGTAGTGCTTGGCCAGGAACATGGGCGCCTCGCGCTCCATCGCCTCCGGCTTCACCTCGGGCCCGGCCTCGAGCAGCACCACCTTCATCCCTGACGCCGCGAGGTTGTCAGCGGCCACGAAGCCACCCGGCCCCGAGCCGACGACGACCGCATCAGCCTCGATCGTGTAGCCCTGTCGCACGTCGTCGATGCCGCGGATCATAGCGCCTCCGCCACGGTGCGCTCACGCACCGCAGCCGGCATCGGTGCATTCAAGAGGTTCGTGAACGGGCTCTTCTTCGGCACATCGAGCAGTGCCGGCGAGAGGCACAGCGACGCCACCCCGACGTAGCGCTCCGCGTCCGGGTGCGACATGTAGACCATCGTCGACGACGACTTCACCGCCTCGGCCACGAAGCGCAACGGCCACACACGTGACTTGCGGATGCGCTCGAACAGGTCGTAGCGCCGTGCGATCGGCATCGCCGAGAGCCGCCCCAGCCGCGGTGCCAAGGCCCCGCCGCCGAGCTCGAGCACCGCATAGAGCGCCTCCAGCATGAGTCGCGATTGCGGTGGCAACGCATCCCAGAGGAGTGCCGCGCGCGCTACCATGTCGGTTGTCTGCCAGCTCGGCGCGCCGAAATCGTTGTCCGGGTAGAGCGCTTCACAGGCCGCCTGGAAGCCGGCCAGTGCCAGCCGCCTGAGAGGCGTAGGGGTCGCGTTCGAAGAGGTCGTCGTTCCGTGTACCGTCACGCTAGGAACCCTGCCACGAACGCGAACTGCGTCGCAAGAGAAAACCGAGCACTCGCTCGGTTGTTCTTTGTCAGGCCGTCCGAGCCTTATTCATGGCTGTGATCGTGACCCTCGTGATCGTGGCCCTCATGTCCGTGATGCGCGGTCCCATGCATGTGCGCCTCCCGATGGGTCCAGGCGGCGTCGATGTCGATCGCCCCCTTGAAGGCGCGCGCGACGAGCGGCTGGCCGAGCGCGTCGTTGCCGTCCCAGGCACGCAAATCGTCGGCAGCCGCCAATGCGATCTGGGCCGCTGCGGTGTCGCCGCCCGCGTGCAGCACGTCGGCCGACGCGTCGAGCCACAGTGCCGCCAGCTGCCGGCCGTTCGGGGCCGCGGCCCAGGCGTTCGCGGCGCGGTCGATCAGCACTGCCGCAGTGGCCAGGAAGTCGGCCTTCTCGATCGCTGCCTGCCCATGCAGGAGCTCGCGGAACTCCTGGTCGATCGACTCGAACGCCGAAGGTGGCGCCGCCAGGAAGCCGAGCGCGCGATGCGCCGACAGTGCCTCGACCCCCGCCGCGTCGACCGGTCGCTGTCCGGCTTCGAGCTGGCCGCGCGCCGACGCCCGCTCAGGCATTGCGCCGAGCGCTATCGCCCGTCGATGCCAGGCCCGGAAGTGTTCCATCGCGGCGGGCACGGGCTTGCCCGACAGACGCAGCGCCTCGTCTGCGAGGCCAATCAAGTGCGTCGCCATGTCGAGGTTCACGAGGAACGGTGGCTGCAGCAGGTTGTCGCGGCTCACCTCGTTGTGGAACTTGCGCACGCGCCCAAGCGACAGGTCCTGGATCGGCTCGATGCGATGGTTCGGGTCGCGCAGGTCGAGCTCGCCGCCACCCGCCCCGGGCAGTGACGGCAGCACCAACCAGAGGCGTCCATCGAAGCCCGGCGCGGTGGCCGCCGCGATGCCTTCGGTCTCGATCTTCACGCTCAGGTCGACCGTCGCCTCGCGCTGCACGCCACCACTGACACCTGCGGATTTCAGCTTGTAGGCCGCCGCGCGCGCCGCCTTCTTGACGTCCTTGTCGGTTGCGACCTCGGCCAGCGCCTCGAGGTGACTGCGCAGCTTGTCGCCCGCCAACGCCGCGACGAGTGCGAGCCCAGCCGTACGGTCATAGGTGAGCGATCGGGCCTGGGCCATCTCGGCAGGGCCCTGAGCAAACGACTGGAGCTGGGGAGTGAGCGACATCGGCGGGCAATCCTATCAATAGACCAGGTCTCAGACCAGGTCTCGGCCACGGCCCGGCTCGTCGCTCTACCAGCTCTTCCATCACGAGGCAACGCGGCCATGTGGACCCGGTGCCCTTGGCTCGCCGCGGCCTTGCTGGGGAGCTCGGCACTCTTCTGCAGCGCTCTGGAAATTGTACTCAAGCTTTTTGCCGCCTGGCCCGATTGGGTTGATGTTGAAAACAGAGCCCGCGTCGGCCCGCAACCGCACGATGGCTCAACCTTACACGGACTGCTGCCTGGACGGGCTTCAGTCCTTCAGCCCACGTCGGACCCGCAACCGTACGTGGGCTACTTCATTTAAGGGGGGAAGACGAGGCGCCGGGGGGCTCGCGTCGAGGTCTCGGGCACGCGTTGGGGCTTCAGCTCCCTGCGCGTGCTCGAGCGAATCCCGGCACGGCGTGAGCATCGCTGACCGACGTGCTCCCCAATGGGTTCCATGAATCCGGCCGCGAGTCCAAGTCCTCAAGGGTTCTCAAGGGTTTTCAAACCTTGCTAGGCCCGGGCGAACCTGACAGGCTACCTCGCCATGCAGCCCTCGCACCGCCCGCTTCGAGGCCGGCAGCGAGCTCACGCGCACGACCGTGACCCTCTCCAATGTCGGCACCCGCACGCTCTGGCTCGACCGGATCGAACTGCGCGGTGACGACTCGTTTGCCGCAGACTTCGCGGACGTCGCCGTCTCGGCCGCGACGCGCAGCGCGAGCTTCGTTCCCCGAGTCTCGCTCGCACCCGGCACCTCACGTCCGCTCGCGGTCGACTTCACCTGCCGCTCGACGACTCCTGTCGCGGGTGAGTTCGTGCTCTATGGTGATGCCCCGAACACGCTCACAGGCTTCGTCGTGCCCCTCCTCGGCAACGACACCGAGCCGTGCGTCATCGCCCGACCCCCGCTCGTCTCATTGGGCGAGAAGTCGCCCGACACGATCAACGACATCCCAGTCGAGGTCGAGAACTGCGGCCGCGGCCCGGCCGCCATCACTTCCATCTCGCTCTCGAATCTCGCCGACCTGGCCGACCCGCAGGTCGCCTCACTCGGCGTCGACGCCGCTTCGAGCCTGCGCCTCTCGCTCGTGTTCGACGACGCTGCCCGCGACGAGGCCGTGCCCTGGACCCTCGCGCCCGGCGACATCCGCGCTCTCCGGCAGCGAGACGATCGGCGTGCCCGGTGTCTTCGGTATCGGCGGCGTGGCGTTGGGCGACCTCGACGGCAACGGCCGCGCCGAGATCTGCGCGCAGCTCGCCGACCACAGGCTTGGCTGTTGGAAGGTCGCGTTGCCCGGCGCCGCGAGCCCGCTCCCGACCTTGCGCTTCCACGTGCCCGGCTGCGCCCCCGCGCCGTCGCCCACGCTCGGCCTCTATCCGGCGGTAGCCGACCTCGACGGCGACGGCCAGGCCGAGGTCATCGATCACGGCTGCGTGGTCGCTTCCGATGGCACGCTCATCGCCCGGATCCCCACGAACAATGCCGAGAGTGTCATCCCGTTTGCGGCGAACATCGACGGCGACCCGGCCCTCGAGATCGTCGACGGGGGCTTCGTCTACGACTCGCCGGTCCGCTCGCCGGCCGGCCCAGTCACGCTCGTCACGATCCACGACCTCGGCCTGCCCGAGGCGCGCGCCGCGGTTGGCGACTTCGATCACGATGGCCGTCCCGAGATCGTCGTGAGCCACTGGGCCACGCGCACGCTCAGGCTCTATGACCCCGACGGCGCCACGGACCCCGACAGCGTCGATGGTTGGACCGTGCAGTTCCCCGCCTCGAACAGCCCCAACGCCGGCCGCCCGCCGACGATCGCCGACTTCGACGGCGACGGTGAGCTCGAGATCGGCATCGCCAGCGAGCTCGCGTACATGGCCTTCGACAGCGACGGCAGCGTGCTCTGGACGCAGCCGTGCATCGATCAGTCGAGCCGTCAGACCGGCTCGTCGGTCTTCGTCTTCGACGGCGATGGCGCGGCCGAAGTGCTCTACGCCGGCCGAAGTGCTCTACGCCGACGAAGAGGACCTGCGCATCTTGGATGGCGCGACCGGCGCCGTGCGCTTCATCGTGAGCGAGCATGGCTCGGGCACCGGCATCGAGTACCCGGTTATTGCCGACGTGGCAGACGCCAGTCGCATGCCCTTGAATTGGGCGCTCGGCGCTTGAAACACGCCAGGTCCTTCGATAGCTGTTATCAACGCGGTCCGGGCAGTCTCACGATCTGCGGTGGACCGGGCTGCCGCTGAGTCGGCAATGGCGGCCGGCGGCTCGTCTCAGATCGTCTCGCCGGCGAGCGTCTGCGCACTGAGGAGCAGCGGTTCCGGCCCTGCGTGATCGAGAGTGACGGTGCCGTGCACGACCACGCCCGCGCCGAAGTGCACGTCGCCCCGCACCGTCAGCTTGATCGCGCAGATCAGCGACGGTGCGACCGCGATGCGCGCCCGGAAGTCGTCGATGTTCTTGTAGAAGTGCGGGTCCAGGTCGACCAGCGGCAGGTCGTCGGCCCGTTCGGGCACGGCCCGCACATCACCCTCGGGCGTGCGCACATAGACGTCCGACCAGAGCACCAATAGATCATTGGTCGTCTTCACCGGCACGAAGCGCGAGCGTGGCACGCGCACCGCACCGGCCCCCGACATCAACGCGATGGCCGCGCCCATGGCAGTCTCGAGCTGATAGACCGGGGCCGATGAAGCGTCGGTCGGATCCAGCGATTTCTTGTTGCGGATGAGCGGCAGGCCGAGGCGCCCGCCGCGTTCGTCGAGCATCGCTTGCACCGCGACGAGGTCGATCCACAGGTTGTTGGTGTTGAAATAGCGGTGCCGCTCGATGTCCTGGAAGGCGTCCACGTCCTCGCCGGGGCACTGCGCGACCTCGCGCAGGACCAGGCGCCCTTCGAGGTCCTGGGCCAGATGCCCGCCCTTGCGATCGGCCGCGGTGCGGTCGGCGCATTCCATCACGAACGGCTTTTCATGCTCGGCCATCCATCCGAGGATCCCGAGCGCGGTCGCGTCCGGCGTCGCCCCGAGGTTGTCGGCGTTGCTCACGAAGGCCCAACGATAGCCATCCGCCAGGAGCTTGCTGAGCATGCCCGAGGTCGCCAGCGCCGGGTACAGGTCGCCGTGACCCGGCGGGCACCACCCAAGCTCTGGGTCCGCCAACGCGCCTTGCGCGGCCGGGCCGAAGCCATCGACCAGCACCTTGGGCACCTGGTGCTGGAGAAACGATAGCGGCAGCGTCTGGCCAGCGATGAGCTCCGCATGCGCATCGAGTGCCGCGCGTGTGTCGGCCTGCGTGCGAAAGCTGTCCATCAGCACGAGCGGCAGCCGTGCCCCGGTTGCTGCCCGCAGGTGCACGATCTGCTCGGCGATGAGATCGATGAACGCCCGCCCGTCTTTCACCGGCAGGAGCGACTTCGCCTGCTCCATGCCCATCGACGTGCCGAGACCACCATTGAGCTTCACGACCACCAGCCGGTCGAGCTCGGCCGCGCCGCGTGCCGCGTACGCACCCAGCGCCTCGGCATCCGGCAACGACGCGAGCGGCAAGAGCGACGCCTCGGGCATGAGCCCGGTCGCCCCGCTGGCGAGCTGCTCGAAGTTGTGGCGGAAGACCTCGATCGCCAGCTCGGGCTGACCCGCCGCGCGCATCAGCCGCTCGTATCGCAGAAACCCTTCGTCCGTCGCCGTGTCATCATGGCCGTTCATTGTGCCCTCCAATCCCCCAGTTTGCCACGCGTTGGCGCGGGTCGCAATCACACGAATCCGTGAACGTGCCCACCACCGTGCTTGACCCGATTGACGAGACCACTATGCTCCGCCCTCCTCGTGGCGCCTGTCTTCGTAGCGCAGACGCCCGTTCCAAGGAGGCCTACGATGTCATGGCAAGCCGGCGAGCCCTCGCTCGAGTCCGAACAGTTTCAGCCCCGTCAGCTCTCGCCCGTCGAGACGTTGCGCCACTCGACTGCGCACCTCATGGCCTCGGCCATCGACACGCTGTTCCCCGGCACGAAGTTCGCGATCGGCCCCCACATCGACAATGGCTTCTACTACGACATGGAGCTGCCGACTCCGCTGACCGAGGCCGACCTTGCGCGCATCGAAGAGAAGATGCGTGAGATCGCCAAGGGCAATCACAAGTTCATCCAGTTCAGCCTTAGCCGCGAAGACGCGAAGAAGTGGGCCGCCGACCATGGCCAGCCCTACAAGTCGGAGCTCATCGACGGCTTCACGACACCCGACGTTTCCTTCTACAAGCACGCTGACTTCACCGACATGTGCGCCGGGCCACATGTGAATTACAGCCCGAAGCTCAAGCACTTCAAGCTGACCCACATCGCTGGCGCGTACTGGCGCGGTGACGAGAAGAACCCGATGTTGACCCGGGTCTACGGGCTCGCCTTCGAAACCAAGGAGGAGCTCGAGGCGCACCTGAAGCTGCTCGAGGAAGCCGCGCGCCGTGACCATCGAAGGCTCGGCAAGGAACTCGACCTCTTCTCGATTACCCAGGAGTACGGCGGTGGTCTCGTCCTGTGGCTGCCCAACGGGTCGTTCATCCGGAAGCAGATCGAAGACTTCTGGCGTGAGCAGCACCTGAAGCGCGGCTACGAGATCCTGTTCACGCCGCATGTCGCGCCGCTGACGTTGTGGGATCGCTCGGGCCACACCGGCCACTACAAAGATTCGATGTTCGCCCCGATGGAGGTCGAGGGTCAGCCGCATCAGTTGAAGCCGATGAACTGCCCCTTCCACATCGGGGTCTTCAAGAACCGCCAGAAGAGCTACCGCGAGCTGCCGGTGCGCTACGCCGAGCTCGGCACGGTCTATCGTTTCGAGCGCTCTGGCGCGCTGCACGGCCTCATGCGCGTGCGCGGCTTCACCCAGGATGACGCCCACATCTTCTGCACGCGGGAGCAGCTCGAGTCGGAGATCCATGGCTGCATCGACTTCGCGCAGGTGATGTATTCGACCTTCGGATTCCCAAATTACAAGGTCGAGCTATCGGTGCGCGACCCGAAGAACAAGGACAAGTACCTCGGCGCCGACGCCGACTGGGACATCGCCGAAGGCGTGCTCGCCAAGGTGCTCGACGAGCGCGGGATGACGTACACGCGCATGGAGGGTGAGGCCGCCTTCTATGGTCCCAAGATCGACGTGAAAGTCGTCGATGCGATCGGCCGTGTGTGGCAGCTGACGACCGTGCAGTGCGACTTCAATCTGCCGCAGCGCTTCGACATGCACTACATCGGCGCCGACAATCAGCACCACCGTCCGTTCATGGTGCACCGCGCGTTGCTCGGCTCGATCGAGCGCTTCTTCGGCATCCTCATCGAGCACTACGCGGGCGATTTCCCGCTCTGGCTGGCGCCGGTGCAGGCCAAAATCCTGCCTATCTCCGAGAAGTTCCTGGAGTATGCGAGAGAGGTCGAAGAGCGCCTGAAGGCGCATGGTATCCGTGCCAAGCTCGACGTCTCGGATGAGAAGCTCGGCTACAAGATCCGAAAGGCCGAGCTGGAGAAAGTGCCCTACGCGCTCGTGGTCGGTCAGAAGGAGGCCGAGTCGTTGACGGTCGGCGTGCGTAAGCGTCACCAGGGCGACCTCGGCGCGATGACGGTCGACCAGCTGCGCCTGCGGCTCGAGGACGAGGTCCAGGCCCGAGCGTAGCCGATGCTCATCACTACATGGAACGTCAACGGCATGCGTGCGCGCGAGGCGCAGTTCCTCGCGTGGGTCGCGAGTGCTGCGCCCGCGGTCATCTGCCTGCAGGAGACGAAGGCCCTGCGCGAGCAGCTCTCGCCAGCGTTGCGCGAGCTGCCTGGCTATTGGTGCTACTGGCACTCGGCGCCGAAGGGCTACTCTGGGGTCGGGCTGCACATCCGGCGTGATGCCTTCATCGGCGAGCCGGTGTTCGGTCATCCAGCGCATGATTTCGAGAGCCGGCTCGCGACCGCCGAGGTCATGCTCGGCGCGACGCCGGTGACGTTGGCGTCGTTGTACCTGCCCAATGGGGGCAAGGATTACCCGGCGAAGATCGCGTTTCTGCAAGCGATGGCGAACTGGGTGCGCGAGGTCCATGCGAGCGGGCGCCAGCTCATCCTGTGCGGCGACATGAACGTTGCCCGCGCAGTCATGGACGTGCACCCAAACTTCCGGGATCCGCAGGTCATCGGTCAGCGCCTGGAGGAGCGGCAGTTGTTCTCGCACATGCTCGCCGGTGGGCTTGTCGACATGCAGCGTACGCTGCATCCGGACAACGCCGAGCTGTTCACCTGGTGGCCTTATTGGCGCGCGCATCGGCAGCGCAACATCGGCTGGCGCCTCGACTACGTGCTCGTGTCGCAGGCGCTCGCGGGGCGTGTCAGCGCGTGTCGGGTGCTGACCGAGGTCGGCACGAGCGACCATGCCCCGGTGGTCGCGACCCTCGTGTGAGGGGTCGCGGGCGGCAGGGTCAGCGGCCTACGCCCAGGGTCTTGAGCGGCTTCTTGATGAGGCTGGGCGCGGGCTTCTTCAGGCGAGCGCGCAATCGGGCAGACCCTCCTGCACAAGATGCCCCCCACGACGTTGGGGCGTTGACTCCCAGGGCGCTGCGGCTCTAGTGCTGTGACCAAGGCATGGTTCATCCCATCCCCAGAAGCCACAAGGAGTCCCATCATGCACCCCATCCGGTCGTTGTCGTTCATGTGCATCGCGCTGATCGCAACCGCGTGCGGCAAAGATGGACCGGCTCCTTCCCAGACCGACGCCGCGACCGCCGGGCAGGTCGCAGCGGACGACCGGACCCACCCGGTCGCTCTCGACTGGCCGATGCCGGGGTCAGACCCGACCCCGTCGCTGGCCGCGGGTGGCCTCGGTCGCGGCCAGAACCAGGGCGCGCTGACCCTCTGGAGGCGTCTTTCGAAGTACAGCGGCACCTTTCTCAAGGCGTGGCGTCAGTCGCTCGAAGCGGCCGACATGCCGACCGCGGGCGACGTGGTCGACGCCTTCAACGAGCTCGCGCTCGCCGTGACGGGGCCTACCGGCTTCTGGCGCAAGACCGTGCCGAACCGCTGGCTCGGCTGCGACGCGATGGCCGAGTCCGCGCCGTGCAAGAAGGTGGCGTCGCTCCAGAAGGAGCTCGAACAGTGGGACGCGATCCAAAAGCAGATCGAGAACCTCGAAGCCGACCAGGCCAACCAGTTCCTGGCGCGCAACGAAGCCCGCATCACGCTCTATCTCGATACCTACGTGCCGGCCGAGCCGAGTGCCGACGCAATGAAGTCGACACCCTTCTACAAGAAGAACCTGGCCGAGGTGCTCGACACCTGGGCCCGGCAGCCGACCGGCGCAGATGACGACCTCTGAAATCGTGAGGACCTCAGGCAGCGAGCCAGCCGCGCAGGACCTCGTAGACCTCGCGGCTCGAGAGCAGGTCGAGGTGGTGGGTGCCATACGCGATGTGCTGATGGTCGCGCGGGATGGCGAGGTCCATCTCGGGCCGACGAAGGTGGTGGCCAAGTGCGCTGTCGACCGGGACCAGGCCGTCGCTTGGCGGTGTGAGCGGATCACCGTCGGAGCGGCGGGTGGCGGCGGCGATGGCGTAACAGGCGACGTGGCGCGGTAGCGGCGTCGCTGGACGTGGGTCGCGGGTGCGTTGGAAGCGGTCCTTGTCGAGCCAGTCGCTCTCCCGCACGCTGCCGTAGCGGAGATCGGTGATGCCGGCGCTGCGAATCCTGCCAAGGCGTGACAGCGGGCGGGTCCAGGGGGTGAGCCCGAGCATGTTGTCGAGCACGCTGCCGCCGCGTTCGAGCGGGGCGCCGTGGTGAGGTGTGCCGATGAAGACGAGCGTTTGCAGTTGCGGCAGCCAGCCCGAGTCGGCGCCGAGGTGGCAGGCGCTGCGCGCGACGAGCCCGCCCATGCTGTGAGTGACCATCACGAGCGAAGTGATGGGAACCGGCCACGTGCGGGTGAGCTGCTCCATCAGGTCGCATAGCGCGCGGCCGTTGGTGGAGACGTGAAGCCCACTATTGTAGTGCAAGTGCACAGCCGTCATGGCGAGGTCGCGTTCGAGGCTCGCGCCGTGGTCGTGGTCAGCGCGACGCCAGCCGAGGTCGCTCATCGACGAGCCGTGCACCATCACCAGGAGCCGACCCGTGGCCTCGGGAATCGCGGCGGCGAGCGCTTCGCGGGTGAGTTCGAGCGCGCGTCCGTCGCGCCGCATGCGTGGCTCGATCGCTAGCGGATTGCCACTCTGGGCGAGGTAGTCGCCGGCCACGCCGTTGATGGCCGCGCGAAAGTGCTCGAGCTCTGGGCGTCGTTCACCCCGGGCAGCGAGCGCAGGCATGAGCGCCAGCGCCTGGTCGAGGCCGGCACCGACCAGACGCGTCAGGCCGCGGACTCCCGCGTACATGAACCCAGGGCCGAGCCAGGTCGGCACCAGGCTGAAGGCGCCGTGCATGTCCTCCACGACATCGGTCAAGCCCGTCGTCGCCGCTACCGCCAAGCGCGTCACGGCGCGCAGGTGGCCTTCGGAAGGATGGCGAAGCGTGGACTGAAGACCGGTGGACGGGTGATAGACGGGCGTTGGAGGCGGGGCTTGTTTATCGGCCATCGCGGCAGGCTCGCACGGCTGGAGGATCACACACGAAGAAAAAGGGCGCGCCCCGATAGGAGTCGCGCCCTCGTTCTCAGAACGGTCGTGGCACCTGGCCTTGGCCAACGAGCCCAAGGCGATACCCGGGGCCCCGCGGCTGCGAGACACCGATCAGGTCATCTCACCCGGCCACCTCCGCCACCTTGCGCCGCCGTGCACGGAGGCCCAGCAACGCGAGGCCGGCAAGTGCGCCACCAAGTGCCGCCGGACCGCCACCCGCGCAGCCACCACCGCCGGTCTCGAAGAGGCTGCTGTTGGTCGGCTCGAGCGTCGTGCGACATTCGAGCGTGGCGGAGTTGCCCGACGGGTCGCTCGCCGTGACCGTCCACACCACGTCGACCGAAGTCTGGCTGCCAATCGCCGCGTCGAAGACCTCGAGGCTGTCGCTGCTGGTGCCGATCTCACACCGACCCAACACCTCCACCCCGTCACGCTCGCAGCGGGCCTGCGACACGCGCACGGTCGCACCGCACGCGTCGGTGCTGGTCGGCATATACGCGATGCTGCCATCGGTGCGCTCCGCCCGCTCGCCGCAGGCGACGACCGGCAAGGACGCGTCGACCACCGTCAGCACGGTCCTGCAGGTGGCGCTCTGGCCGCCTTCCTCCGCGCTGAAGTCGACGTCGCTGTTACCCACCGGGAACAGGGTCGTCGCGCTCTCCAACGTCGCCGCCTCGCCGCAGCCGCGCACCAGATTGGCGGTAATTACCTCGGGCCAGCCGCACACATCGGCAGACGCGTTGACAGTCAGTGTCGGCGCGCAGTCGATGGTGAAGCCGTCGATGCCGGTGACGGTCACGCGGGTCGAGCACTCGGCCTGATTGCCCGCCGCGTCGATCGCGAACCAGGTATTGACTGTCGTGCCGGGCGCAAACCGCACGTCGAGCGGCGGACCGACGACCGTCACCCCATCGCCGTCGCAGGCGTCGGAGGCGGTCGGCTGCGTCAGCGTGACGACCCCGTCACAGGTCAGCCGGTCGCCCGCGACAGTGGCGTCAGCGGGGCAGGTGACCAGCGGTGCGTCGTTGTCCGCGACCGTCACGAGCGTCGTGCAGGTCGCGGTGTTGCCCGCCACGTCGCGACCGGTGAAGGTGACCACCGTCTCGCCGAGGGGATAGATGACGCTCGCATCGCTGGTAATGGTAACGGCGCCGCATGCGTCGCGCGCGGTCGCTGTGCCGACGACGACGGCATTACCGCCATTGGTGCACTCGGCGTTCTTGCCGATCGGGCACACCATCGTTGGCCGGGTCGTATCGGCGCCCGGCTCGCAGCCGGGGTCGCAGCCGTCGATGAACGCGTAGTCGCACACGCCGGTGGCGACGTTGCAGATCCCTTGCTCTTCGCAATCGGTCGGTGCGGCACAGGCCAGTGCGGGCCCCGCGCAGATGCCGGCCTGGCAGGCGTCGGTGGTTGTGCACGGATTGCCGTCGTCGCAGCTGGAGCCGTTGCCGAGCGGTGTCGAGACGCAGCCGGTCAGGTCGTCGCAGCGGTCGGCGGTGCAGGGGTTGCTATCGTTGCACGAGCGGCTGCGCGTGACGGTGCACTCACCGGCCTGACACGCGGCCGCCAGGGTGCAGGGGCCGCTGTCGATGCAGACGGCGCCATCGGCCGCCGGCACACAGGCGGACTCGACCCGGCGACCCGCGACACAGGTGGTGATGGCGGCGCCCCCGGCGCAGCTGTCACCGCAGATGCGTGAGACAGGCGCGAAGCCTTCGTCGGTGCCCCCATCGCAGTCATCGTCAACGCCGTCGCAGTCGTTGTCGATTGGCGACGGGGTGCCCGCGACGCAGGTCGAACCGGCGACGCCAGCGACGCAGGTCGTGACGCCGCTAGCGGCACAGGCGCCGACCCCGCAGGTGGCCGCGACTGCCACGACGTCTTCGTCGGTGGCGCCGTTGCAGTCGTTGTCGACCCCGTTGCAGGTCGCATCGCTCGCCGCCGCCGTACCGACGACGCAGCTGGAGCCCGTCACGCCGCCCGTGCAGGTGGTCGTGCCGACGGCGCTACACGCGCCGACGCCGCAGGTGTTGGCCACGGGCGCGAAGCCCTCGTCGGTCTGGCCGTCGCAGTCGTTGTCGACCCCGTTGCAGGTGCCATCGGTGAGCGCCGGGGTGCCGGCGACGCAGCTCGAGCCGGCGATGCCCGCGACGCACGTGGTGACGCCGGTCGCCGCGCAAGCGCCCACGCCACAGGTATTGGCCGCGGATACGAAGCCCTCGTCGGTGGCACCGTTGCAGTTGTCGTCGACACCATTGCAGGTCGTGTCGACCGCGGCGGTCGCGACACAGCTCGTGATCAGGATCACGCCGGCGGCGCTGTCGTCGGACAGTAGCGCGTCGGAGAAGCCATACGAGATGACACCGCTCCAGGCGATTGGGTCGATGCGCGCCGCGGCGAACACGAAGTCGATCTCGCCGCTGATGACTCCAGCCGCGACGTCACCAAGAGAGCAGGAGGTCGTGTCGATGCCATCGAAGACGCAGCCGGGCACGAGCACGCCGTCGGCGTCGTAGATGTTGGCGGTCACGCCGGGGGAGACCTCGACGTCGAAACCGAGAGCCGCGACGGGCGCTGTCGATGCGATCGACCAGGCCATGGTCACCGTCTGGGGAGTGGTCGCGCCGGGAGGCGTGGCATGGCTCGTCGGACCCGTGATGCTGAGCGACAGGTTCTCGAGCTCGAGCGCGCCGATGTCGCAGGCCCCGACCGAGGGACGCACATAGCCTCGCTGGTCGACACCGCCGGCGCGGGTGCAGGCCGCGGCGGCGATGTGGTTCAAGGCGCTGCTCGAATTGGCGAAGCGCATCGTGTCGGTCGCCCCGCCGTTGTCGGCTAGCGGCAAGAGCCCGGCCGGGCCGACCACGTTGGTCACCGCTGTGCCGGCGCAGTCGTTGCGGTCGGCGATGGTCTCGAAAAGGCTCTCGGCGGTGACGAGGTTGCCGGTGCGATCGCAGTCACCTCCGAGTGCCGCGTCGTTGCCCGAGAACAGCGCCGCGAAGAGCTGGTAGTCGACGAGCGCGGGCAACAGATAGAGCGCGCCGCCCGAGGTCAAAGCCCGCGTATCGGTCAATGCGCGCGTGGCGCTGTTGCCCGAGAAGGTCGCGAAGTCGACCACCAAGGTGCCACCGCTGGCGGCGATGGCGCCGCCGCGCGCCGCCGCCGGATTGGCGGTGAGCGCCGTCGTCCCGGCGAGCGCCTCGTTGCCGACGAAGGTCGAGTTCACGACCTTCAGGGTCGCGTTGAACGCCATGATGGCACCGCCGAACGCGCTGCCGGCGCTGCTGGTACCGCTGGCGAGGTTGTTCGCGAAGAGCACCCGATCGAAGCTGCACGTGCCAAAGCAATCGACCGCGCCGCCCTCGACCCCGAACCCGACGCCCTCGGGGCCGCCGATCCCCGAGCCGGTCTCGCCGCTGTCGCCCGAGCCGCCTGCGGGCCCGGCAGTGGCAGGGATGTCGACCAGGTTGGTGTCGAGCGTGACGGCGGCGATGCGAGCCAGCGCGCGACCGATCAGATGGGTCCCGGTGTTCAGCGTGACCGACTGGTCGGCCATGATGGTGCCGTAGAAGATGTTGTTGGTGCCGATGGTGGCCGAACTGCCGACCTGCCAGAAGATGTTGGCGGCCTGCGCGCCACCGGCCAGGATGATCTGACGCCCCGGCGTCGTGGTGAAGCTCGAGCCCATCTGGAAGATCCACACCGCGTTGGGGTCGCCCTGGGCGTCGAGCGTGAGGTTGCCCGTGGTGATCTCCAGGAACGTTTCGGAGTGGTAGAGGCCCGGGGCCAGGGTGAGGCCGCCGAGGTTGCCGGTGATGGTGACGCTGCACAGCGAGCGCCCTTTGGCGTCGTTATAGGCCGTGGTCAGGTCGAGCTTGGCCTGGGCTGCGATAGGATCTGTCCCAGTCAGGATGTCACCGTCGACGATGCCGGGTCCGAAGCCCGTGACCGCGGTGCCGGGGCTGAGTCCGATGTCACCGTTGATGATGGTCGGATTGAGGACCGTCGAGGTGCTGGTGATCGTCGAGCCCGCTAGGACCGCGAAGTTCGACGTGGAGCCGAGCACGACGGGCAACTGGCCACACGTCGGAACCGGCGGCGGTACCGTGATCGCGATCGTGCCGGAGGCCTCGTTGTCGATGAACGTCGAGTCGGAGACCTCGACGGTCGCGCCCGGGTCGACGTGCATCGCACCTCCGAAAGTGGCCTTGTTGGCCTCGAAGGTCGAGAGCGTGACGACGAGCTTGCCGGTCTTGACGCGTATGCCGCCGCTCGGGGTGAGCGTGCCGCGCAGCGTGATGCCGGTCAGCGTGACCGTCTCGCTCGCCAGGACGGCGACTTCGAAGATGCGCTGCTGGACGGTGCTCTCGAGGATGATGCGACCGCCGCCGTCGATGACCATCGGGGTCTTCAACGAGAGCGTGTTGCCGGCGGGAACCACGGTCGTAACGCCCGGGGCGAACACGATCGTGTCGACGAGATCCTCGCTGCCTGAGGTGTCGTTCAAGCGCACACAAGGTGGATCGACGGTGACGTCGAGCGCGTTGGCCAGCGCTACAGCGCGAGCCAGGGTGCAGCTCGTGGGTGTGGTCCCGGTCACGGTGATGGTGGCGGCATGAGCCGAGGAGGCGATGACCGCGGCGAGCGCGGCGAAAATCAGGGTGTGCTTGTTCACGGTGTGGCCTTGGTCTTGGTGCCCATTTCGAGGACGGTGAGCTCGACGCGGCGATTCTTGACCCAGGCCGCTTCATCGTGGCCGCGGTCGATCGGTCGGTGTTCGCCGAAGCCGCGCGGGGTCATGCGCTCCCGGGCGATGCCCTTGTTGGCGAGGTAGGTGACCACGGCGGCGGCCCGGCGCTGCGTGAGGTCGTCGTTGTACTCGTCGCTGCCGCGCTCATCGGCGTGGCCGTCGATGGCGACCTCGGTGATCTCCGGGTGGCCCTTCAGGAGCTCGACGACCGAGTCGAGGAGCGGGTAGCTCTCCGTCTTGATGACTGCCATCGCGGTGTGGAAGTAGACGACCTCGGTGAGGGTGATCGAGGGCAGCATATCCGGGCAGCCGTCCTCGTCCTGGTAGCCGTTCTTGTTCTCCGGCTCGCGGGGGCACTTGTCATTGTTGTCGAGGATGCCGTCGCCGTCGAAGTCGTCTTCGGGGCAGCCGTCCTCGTCGCCCAGACCGTCGCGGTCTTCAGCGATGTTCGGGCACTTGTCGTTGACGTCGAGGATGCCGTCCTTGTCGTTGTCGGGGTCGGGGCAGCCGTCCTCATCCTGGAAGCCGTCGAAGTCCTCGGCCTCGTTCGGGCACTGGTCGTTGACGTCGAGGATGCCGTCCTTGTCGTTGTCCTTGTCGGGGCAACCGTCGCCGTCCTGGAAGCCGTCGAAGTCCTCGGGATCGTCCGGGCACTCGTCGTCGCCATCGAGGATGCCGTCGCCATCGCGGTCGCCTTCCTCGGGCGTATAGCCGAAGAGCGCGAATACGCGAATTTCGGGCGAGCCGATGCCATCTGTCAGACCTTTGCCAGCGCCGACCGAAGCGACGAAGTCGCCAAACCGCGCCTGGAGCGCGAGGTCGACCTCGACTGCGGCGTCGGGGCCGTTGACGGCGTCGATGGCGAGGTTGTCGGGGTCGCGGTCGGCGACGAGCGGCACGAGTGCGTGCACGGTGCCGAGGATGCGCAGCCAGTCGACGCCGAGCGGGACGCGCAGGGCCAGGCCCAGGCGCACGGCGTCATCGCTGATGTGGGTGAAGGTCGTGCGCCGCGGTCGGAAATCGAGGCCGCCGTCCAACGCAAGCGCGAAGCCCGAGCTGTGCTCGTAGTCGGCTATCAAACGGACCTGGCCACGCACGGCGCCGTCGGACGCGAACTGGGCCTGGTCGCCGGTTGGCACGTAGATCTGTCCGAGCAGGCCGAGGCCGAAGCCGCCGTCCCGAAAGATTTGCAGCTTCGGGACGATGCGCAAATCGCGCAACGAGGCGCCGTCTACTGGGCCGGACAGCCCGACCGCCGCCAGGTCCTCACCCGACTGGGCGAGTACGACCGGCAGCATGAGGCCGATTTCGAGCACATCGAAGAGGCCGAGCGCGGCCCATACCTCGGTCGTGACGCGCGACTCGATGAGGCGCGTGACGACGTCGCCGTCGTCGTTGCTCAGCACATAGGGGTCTGTCTGGTAGTGCAGCACCAGGCCGAACGAAGGACGCAGGTGGCCTAGCACGCGGCTGGCACCCACCCCCAGGTGGTTTATCCCCTGGCTCGGCAAGGGCTCGAAGAGCTCTGGCTCGAAGGGCTCGGCGGCGCGCGCGTCGTGCGCGAATGGCGCTGACGCGAGGCATAGGAATGCGGCGAAAACGGTGGACCTCATGCTCTGACTCTCTTCCAGGAGGGTGGTGGCAGGGTGTCTATGAGCACATGTCGTGCCATCGGATGGGCCGTCATGTCGACGCGGGCCAGCGTTCATACGGGCGCGAGAATGCTGGCAGGTATCGGTCAAGAATACGGGACATTGTTACCGGACCTGGGGTGTCCGGCCCCACCCAACGGTGGCTCGACGGGGGCGTGCTGCGCTTGCTAGGGTCGGCGTCATGAGCAACGACAGAACCCCGCGCGACAACAGCGACGACCCGACGATCCTCACGCCCAGCCGCCGCGGTGAGCGACCAGGCCCGCTGCCGGATGGGCGCGCGCCGAAACGGCCGACCGAGCTGGCCGTTGGTCACGAGCTCGGCGGCCGTTTTCGCATCACGCGCGCCATCGGCAAGGGCGGCATGGGCCTCGTCTATCTCGCGGACGACGCTCGAGCAGGGCGCGCGGTCGCGCTCAAGACTGTGCCTTCTGGCGCTGACGCGATGCTCGAAGCGCGCTTCCGGCTCGAGGCGCAGCTCATCGCGAAGCTGCGGCACCCGAACATCGTCGAGCTGGTCGACTTCGGCGAGGCCGACGGGCTCCTCTACCTGGCGATGGAGTTCATCGACGGCGAGCCGCTGACCCAGCTCCTCGAACGTGAAGGTGCGCTCGGGACGGAACGTGCCATCGCCATCGCTCTCCAGCTCGCCGAGGCGCTCGTCGTGGCCCACGCGCTCGGCGTCGTGCATCGCGACATCAAGCCCGACAACATCATGATCAAGCGCACCGCCGACGGCCGCGATGTAGTGAAGGTGCTCGACTTCGGCGTCGCCAAGCTCAAGAAGGTGACGAGCGACCTGAACGTCGCCATCCAGACGACGGCCGGCAGCATCGTCGGCTCGCTCCGCTACATCACGCCCGAGCAGGTCCACAACGAAGAGGTGACCCCGCGCACCGACATGTACCTGTTCGGCTGCGTGCTCTACGAGCTCCTCACGGGGCGCCGCGTCTTCGACCACAAGGTCCCGTCGGACTGCGCCATCGCCCACCTCGTCGAGGTGCCGAAGCCGCCCGTGGTCCCCGGCGTGACGTTGCCGCGCGCACTCGTCGACTTCGTGATGCGCTGCCTCGCGAAGAAGCCCAGTGCCCGCCCCGCCGATGCTCGGGCCGCGGTCACGGCGCTACGAGGTCGTTAGTGGGGCTCCATCCTGACGGCACTCGCCTCCAGCGATAGGGCGTGCTTGCCAGGCCAGATCGGTGGGGCGTGGCCGCTGACCCGCCGCTTGTTGCGGTGCACGAGCTCCAGGTGGCAGCGCTCGCAGAGCGAGATGAGGTTGGTGCGTTCCTCCCCGCCGCCGTGGCTGCGGAAACGAACGTGGTGGGGGGTCACGTTTCTGCTGCAACAGACAGGGGAAGCGCAGCGCCAGCGATCGCGGAGATAGACATCGGCGTAGGCGACATGGCCATCGGTCGTATCGCGCCACGTGTCGAGCACGGCGCGCACGAGGAACGGCACGAACGGTGCGCTTCCGGACATCTGACCGTGGAGGCGCTCGATGGCGCGCCAGAATTGTCCGGTGGGCTCGGACAATGACAGGTGAAGGGGGTCGGACCAGCCTCGGGGGCGGGCTCGGACATCTGACTCGATAGTTGGCCCAGCGTCTGCGCAGGCAACTGATCGGGCAGCTCTTCCTGCTGCTGACTCGCAGGCGTTTCGATGAGGGCCGTAATCGCGGCAATGACCGCACGCTCGATGTCATCGACGGCGTCGCGGGTGTCGTCATCGGGTGGCGCGAGCTTGCACGTGCTCGGAGCGAGGCCGATGCGCTCGCGGCAGTAGTGGTCGAACGACGAGTAGCCGAAGGTGCGCCAGACCTCGTGGTCGACGATGGTACAGGCGAACTCGCCGAGCTCGCTGTCGCGCACTGCCAGGGTCACGGCAAGGGCGCGCAACTGTTGATCGATTGCGGCCGGGGCGACGGGGTCGTCAAGCCAGGTGACGACGAGTATCGCAGGGGCTTCGACGTGATCGTTGGGACGCATGGCCTCGACGGCGCCTTCGGCGCGTTCGCGAAGGGCCCCGATGTGTGTGTGCGCCTGATGGCGGCCATTCTGGTGGCGATTGGCGGTCGCTGGAGGGGTTGGGTCGAGAATGGCGTCAATTGGGAACTCGAGCTTTTGGCGATTTTTTCGCAGTAGCATGCCCGACTTGGCGAACCAGATCAGGCTACACGGATGACTCTCGAGTGACGCTCACGGGGAAGCGCCACCGAGCGTCGGGGATGCGACCGACCATCAAAGCGGGCGAAGTCCGCAGGGAGAGAGCGCCCCGACGTCGGTGGTGCAATGGCTGGATCTCAGTCGAGAGTCATCCGTTTTAGACGCCCAGTGGCGACTGCTGACGCTCATTCGCGGAGACGACTGCGCTCGGCTACACGCTTGCTCTGCCGACTGGCGTCAACGACACGCAGGTCGGCGCAGGAATCCGAGCTTCTCGCGGGCGCGGCCGAGGACCTCGAACGCGGTGGTGCGGGCTTTCACGGCACCCTTGGCGAGCACCGCCTCGATGTGGTCGGGCGCTGCCATCAGACGGTCGAACTCGCCGCGCTGAGGGCCGAGCGCGCGCTCGAGCGCCTCGAACAGGGCGAGCTTCGCATGACCGTGGCCGTAGCCGCCGGCGCGCAGCTTGGCCTTCATGTCGGCGAGCTCGTCCGGGGTGGCGAAGTACTTGTAGAGTGCCACGACGTTCGAGGCATCGGGATCTTTCGGGTCCTCGAGCGCCGTCGAGTCCGTCACGATCTGCATGACCCGCTGCTTCAGCTTCTTCGCCGGCATGAACACGTCGATGCCGTTGTCATACGACTTTGACATCTTACGGCCGTCGATGCCGGGGATGGTCATCACGTCTTCGCGCACGAGCGCTGCCGGGATCCGGAACGTCTCGCCGAAGTGGTGATTGAAGCGCGCCGCCCAGTCGCGCGTGAACTCGACGTGCTGCACCTGGTCCTTGCCGACCGGCACCACGTGCGCGTCGTACAAAAGAATGTCGGCCGCCATCAACACCGGATAGCCGAACAGTCCGTGCACCGCGGCGCCCTCGTCGCCGATGTCTTTGCGGGCCTTCCAGGCGTGCGCGCGCTCGAGCTCGCCCATCGCGACAATGCACGACAGGTACCACGACAGCTCCGCCACCTCGGGCACATCGGACTGGCGGAAGAAGGCGGCGCGCTCGGGGTCGAGGCCAAGCGCCAGGAACGTCGCAGTGATCTCGTGCGTCTGCTGGCGCATCGCGACCGGGTCGCGCTCGGACGTGAGCGCGTGCAGGTCGGCCACGAAGTAGTACGCCTCATGCGTGTCCTGGAGCTGGATCGCCGGCCGGATCATGCCGAGGTAATTGCCAAGGTGCGGGTGGCCCGTCGATTTGATGCCCGACAGCGAGCGGCGTGGGCCGGTGGTCGCGCAAGCAGACGCAGGGACAGTCGCGGGGACAGCAGCGGTCGGGGTCTCGGTCATCGTCAGCGGCTCCAGACAGGGACGGCGGCGCAAGATGAACCGCGAACGCCCGAGCGACAAGCGTTTCTCGGGCGCTGGGGTCTCGAGACCCTGGCGCCAGACGCCGTCAATGGCCTCTAAGTATACAGCAATCATAGGGTTATGGCGCTCGGGCCGGTGCTGGATCGGGCCTTGCCTTGGTAGCCCGCTGTCACGGCGCTGTCACCCGCCGCCCTGGAGGAACCGATGCTCGTCCGCTCCGCACCCGCCGCCGCTCTGCTCGCATGTCTGGCCCTTGCTCCGGCCTGTGACGACCAGGGGTCCGCCGACCCCAGCGCCGCGCCCCAGCAGAAGGGCTCCTCCGGCATGGCCGACGCGTCCGCCGAGGCGGTCGTCATCGATCTCGCGTTCAGCGCCGAGTTTACGACCACCCAGTGCTTCTCGACGCGCCAGACCGTCCAGGACCAGCTCCTCTATACGATGGGACAGCTCAACGGACACCGCAGTGTCGGTCGCCTCGACCGGCTCGAACTCACGAACCTCAAGCAGACGACCGAAGGCAACGGCTGCAAGGTCACCTACGACGCGCGTTTACCGGTCGCTTGGGGCAAGAAGAACGCGGTCCCGGCGACGCTCGCGCTGACCCTGCCGCGCGACATGTCGTACGAAGGGCTCGACCGCTTCGCCCAGACCTACAAGCACGACTGCGTCGACGCGGGCGCACACGACGTCGACTCGGGTAGCATGTGGTACTACTTCCGCCCGAACAACAGCGGCTGCACGTTCGTCGCCACGGACATCGTGAAGAGCACCGCGACCGTGTCGGTGTCCCCCGTCAATACGACCGGGAAATACCCCGAATATGACAAAGTCTGGGAGGACGGCGCGCTGAAAGTCGTCGCCGTGTTCGGTAAATACGAGGACGGCGCGACGAAGAATGACGCCGGTATCGACGCCTACAACGCGTTCGTCACCGCCGTGAAGAACGAGCTCCGCCCCTTCAACATGACGACCGTGCCGGCCACCGTGCCCGCGAACCCCGGCGTCGCGAACCCCGATGTCAGCTTCTCGGCGACGCTGCCCGATGGCAAGAAGGTCGAGGTCGTGGCGCTGATGGTCGACAACGTGCGCGCGGGCGGCCCCGCCTTCGAGGCGCGCTACGAGGCCCTGTCGACCCGCGCCGACCTCATCGTCTACAACGGCCACGCCGGTCTCGGTGCCAACGTGCGGGCGCTCGCGCGCATGGGTCAGTGGGTCGCCGGCCAGTACGTCATCGTGTTCATCAACGGCTGCGACACGTATGCCTACATCGACACCGCCCTGAACGAGGCGCACGCCGACGTCAACCCCGAGGACCGCGATGGTACCAAGCACGTCGACATCGTGACCAACGCGATGCCGAGCTTCTTCCGCTCGATGGCGGGCGCGACGATGGCGATGTTCCGCGGCCTGCTGGCGTTCGACGAGCCACGCACCTACGAGAAGATCTTCGCCAGCATCGACAGCGCCGAGGTCGTCATCGTCACTGGCGAGCACGACAATACCTTCGTCCCCGGCGGCGGCAGCAGCGACCCGGTGGTGCCGACCTGGGCCGGCTTGAGCGAGCGCGCCACCCTCGCCGCCGACCAGGACGCCCACTTCGCGACCCCGAAGCTGGCGGCCGGCAAGTACCGCTTCAGCCTCGCGGGCACCGGCGACGCGGACCTCTATGTGCGCATCGGCGACGCCCCGAGCGCCGACCTCTACGACTGCCGCCCGTACCTCACCGGCTCGGCCGAGGTCTGCGACGTCGAGCTCTCGGCCGCGTCCACGGTGCACGTCATGGTCAACGCCTACGCGGCGGCGGCGACCTTCACGCTGAGTGGCGCCAAGCGCTGAGCCTGCCAATAATGCCGACCCATTCGGTTCGATCGCCTTCATCACCAAGGCCCAGAGGAGCGCGGCAGTGGGTTGGGAGATCGTCATCAAGCGCAGCCTCGGCAAGCTCGTCTACGACGGCAACATTGCCGCGACCATCGAGGAAGAGGGCTTTGGTCTCCTCCCGATCGAACTCACCGACGTCGAAGCCGTCGCGCACCTCCCCGACGTGCACCGCGACCCATTCGATCGTTTGCTCATCGCCCAGGCCCGCGTCCGCGGCCTCACCCTCGTCACGGCCGATCCGAACTTCCATCGCTACCGAGATGTCCAGCTATTGAAGGTGTAGCCGCTCGCGGCGATCCGATGTGCCCGGACGACGTACGGTCTCAGGCCCGACGTTTCGCCTTCGGCTGCGTTTGCCGGGCCCCGCGGCTGGCGGCCTGCCATGCCGCGACCCAGTCCGACCAGAGGATGGGCACAGTCGCGGTGGCGATCGGCTCGCGGATGAGCTCGTCTGGGCCTTCAGTCCAGGCTTCGCCATCCTTGCGAAGGCCTTCGCGGATGAATTCGACCGCCGCCATGCGATGCAGGCCGGCGACCATGAGTTGGCCGATAGGCTCGCTTGGGGTCGGCAGGAAAAGGCCGGCGATGTGGCCCGCTGGCGCTTCGAGCGTAAACGTCTCGCCCTGTGCGAAGCGCACGATGATTCGATTGGAAGCGAGCGCGACGTGGTCGACCGCGAGATCCGCGAGCGTGGTGTCGGCGTTGGCGCGCACGACGAGCGCCAGGAGATCGCGTTCGAGGAAGGTCCGCATGTCGTGCTCGAGGTGGTGGCGCTTGGCCGCGAGCTTGGCCAGTTGCCGTTCGCGTGCGGGTCCGGGCGTGCGCCGGATGGCGCGGCGCAGCTTGGCGAAGTGCTTGGGCAGCGTGCCCGAATGGAAGCCAGGCCTCAGCAGGCGCAGCACCGTCTCGCCGTGGCTGCCGATGACGACCGGCCGCAAGGTGCTGGGGCGATTGCGGTCGTAGAGGCGCCAGTTCTCCTTGAGCTCCCAGGTGAGGAAGCCGAAGAGGCCAGGCACCACGAACAGCACGATAGTGGCAATCGTGTTGGCGGCGGTCGCGCCGAGCGCGGGCTCTAGCGAGGTAGCGAGCGCCAGGCTGAGCGGCACGACCAGCTTGTGGCCGATGGTCACCGCCGGGAAGTGCTTGACCGGATTCACCTTGGGCTCGAGCGACAGGTTCACGTAGAGGCGCGCGATGTACGACACGATGCGCCAGGGCACGGCGACGAACGCGAGCAACACGACGTGGCGGCGACGTGTGCCGGCGCGCAGCTGCAGGCGTTCGTCGACCGCGTACAGCGCCCGCTCGAAGGCATCGAGCAGCGCGCGAAAGACCGCCAGGATCCAGCCGAAGAGACCCGGCAGCAGATCCTCGCTGATGAAGCGACGCGCGCGCACGATGGCGTCGGTCATCGCCTCCTCGAGGCGCAACCCGAGCGCGCTGTTGACCAGGATGACCGCGACCACGAAGGGCGCGAACAGCAAGGTCAAGTGCAGCGGCGGCGGCAGCGCCGCGAGCAGCAGGTAGACGAGCAGCGACAGCGGCGCGGCGAGCAGGGCCGGCTCGATGAGCCAGCGCCAGAGCCGGCGCCAGGTGACGGTCTTGAAAAAGGCGCGCGCCGCAAGCCAGCGCGGGAGGTCGCTCAAGACGATGCGCAGGGCGTGGCCCACGGCGGTCACGGCGCGGCCAGCGAGGTCGCGCACGGTCGCCGAGTTGACGAGCCCGAGGATGAAGAGTGCCAGTGCGACGAACACGACCGGGTTCAGGAGGTGCAGGTGCACGACGAGCCCGACCGTGTGTTGCAGCGCCTCGATGACGGCGTACGCGCCGATCGCCGGGATCAACGCGAAGCGCGTGACGAAGCGGCCGCCGGGCGTGCCAAAGGCGAGGGCGCTCGCGCGATGCAGCACCCGGCGATAGACCTCGCCCCGTCGATGCACCCCAGCGAGGCTCGTTGCGAGCGCGCGGTCGGCCGCGAGCAGCGGGTCGGTCAACACATCTGCAGCGCGCAGATCGGACAGCTTCGTGTGGTTGCGCGAGATACCGTCGCGCAAGGTCGGAAAGTCGAGTCGTCCTTTGGCCGCGAGCCGGTCGAGCAGCTCGTCGATCGTCTTTGTCAGCGCGACCTCCTCGACGACGCTCGCGACCTTGACAGCGGGTTCCAGCGCCGCGCGCACGACGGGGCGGAGGCGGTCCCGAAGCGCCACCTCGTGGCGGGCGATCGCCGCGTCGAGCGCGTCACCGAGCTCGGTGGCATGGGTGCGCGCACGGGCACGCGCGAGGTGGCGCAGGACGCGCACGGGACCGACGTAGGGCAGGGGCTGGACGAGCGGGCGCGCACCGAGGGACAGGACGAAACGCAACACGTCGCCGCGCTCGAAGGGACGTTCGGCGTCCCAGCAGGCCTTGCGGAGGTCGTGGCGGAGGCGCCGGTCGGCGAGCACGAGCAGCGTGGACCAGAGTGTTGGCGCTGGCGTTAGGCAGGCTGGCGAAGCCTGGACTGAAGGCCCGATCGCCGCGTCGAGGCGCATACCGAGCGCGAGTATTTCTGCCGATGGCGGTGGCGGCGGCGGCGCGGGCAGCGGTGCCGTCACGTGAGCGGGGGCGGCGGGGAGTCGCCAAGGAACGTCCTCAGCGAGCAGGCGATCGACCTCCTCGTGGCGCGCGGCGAGGTTCGGCAGATCATACGTCAACTGCTCCGGGTCGAACGTGCGCAGCTCGACCCAGTAGGCCGCGAACAAGGACCAGGTGAGTCCCTCGCGCGACTCGCCCGGACGCGGCGGCAGGAGCCGTCGTTGGGTGCGCAGCACGGCGCGGATCTCGTCTATCTCCGCTTGTCCCAGGCGTTCCATACGCTCACGGATGGCGCTCGGCGGCAGGCGCCCACGTCGCCGCAGGTCCTCCCACGCAGCGAAGACCTCGAGCTCGAGGCGGTTCCGGGCATTGTCGGCATTGTCGGCGATGAGCCGCACGAGCCCGTCGGAAGGTGCCTCGAGCTCCGCACGATCATCCGGGTCGAGCTCCGCGGCGGGGAGCACATAGCCACGTTCGTGCGGAGCCTCGCGCCCGAATCCGCCGATTTTCCGGTGATGGCGGATGATGCGCCGCACCATGCGTGGGCTCACGACGCGCTCGAACGTCCCCATATGCGCGCGAGGCTGCCACGGTTGAAGCGTGCGCGCCACACGTGCTCCATGGACCCGCGCGCCGCTCGGCCGCGGTGATCGTCATCACGTTCTGAGCATGATACGAAGGCAGGCATGAAGTTGCTGCTTGGCTGCCTTGGGTTCAGCACGCTCTTGACGATGATTGAGCCTGTGCGCGCTGCCTTGCCCGGCGACAAGTGGATCGAGTGCACCATCGGCCAGGGAGGATTGCCCACCCCCGAGGCAGTCTTCGCGGCCGTGCGCACGGCCCTCGACAAAGGTGACGCAGAGGCGATTCGCGCATTGGGCCCCGACCGCTGCGCCAGCTTCCGCGCGGGCGAGCTGGAGAACTACGAGCTCATCGCGACCGCCGCGAACCTCATGCGCGATACCAAGCTCGTAGAGTTCATCGGCGACCTCGCGGCACGCATGTTCTTCGAGGAGGCGCAGCTAGCGACCCTGCCCGTCGACTTGCCGACACAGTTCGCGGAGTTCAACGCGCTGCCGAGCGCGGCGATGCGCACGAGCGACACGCAACGCATCCAGGTTACGGCCCAGGTTGTGAGCATCGACGACCGCTGGTTTCTCTGGACGCGCCCGCGCATCATCGCCTCGGGCGATCGCGTCGTGTCGCGCTTTCGCACGCTCACGAGCGAGCTTGGCAGCGATCTCAAAAAGCAGAAGACACCCAAGGCGACCGTGCGCGCCCTCGACACGTGGTGGAAGCGGCGCGGGGCCGAGCTCGAGCGGCTCCTGCGCGCCGTGCGAACGTTCGAGGACAGCGCCGACCGTACCGAGATCGAGACCCTGCGACGCGAGTTCACAAAGGTCATCGGCGAGCGCGCCACCCAACCCGGGATCGCCGAGCGCCTGAACGCACTCATCCCGATGGTCGGCAAGGGCCGCACCGGCGTCGTCTCATGCGATACGTATATCGAGAAGATGCGGCTGTGCGCCCGGCAACTACCCCCTGAGGCGATGTCATCGATGACGAACGCGATGGACCAGGTGGTCGATGCGTGGGTTGTGGCCGCGTCCACCCAGGAGGGGCGTGAGGCGATGGAAGGTGCGTGCATGGCCGCAACTGAGGCCGCTGCCGGCTCGATGAGCGCGCTGTGCCCCGGCGTGTTCTGACGTTTGCTTCGAGTGCCACGCATTGCTTCAATCGCCTGCATGACGCGCAGCCTCCACATCTACATTGTGCTCGTACTCGTCGGCTGCGGAGGCTGCGGGGGGGACGAAGGCCCGCGGGATGTGCCCGATACCAGCGATGCCGCCGATAGCGACCTCATTGATGCGCCGACCGACGGACTTCCTGATGGCCCTGTCAGCGGCTGCCGTATCGAGGGCAGCACGCCCGAATTCGTCACCGACATCGGTTGCGACGCCGACTTCGAGGCGCTCGCGTCCGAGCCGCTCGATGCGTCCATCCCCGCCGCGCGCTCGCTGAAGACCGTCTATGACCGCGTCAGCGACACGCTCTACTTCCAGAACGTGCACCTCTACCCGACGCACTACCCGTTCTGCTTCGAGCACTTGTCGGGTCAAGGCCTGCCGCCGGTCGCCGACATCGGTACCTTCAACGGGCGCGAGTACTACTCGCCGAGTCGCCGCTTCCTGCTCGGATCGGTCACCCACTATGCGGGCTCGGACGGGGGCGCCGGGGTCTGGGCCTATGAGCTCGCACCCTACGACACGGCCAGCGCCGCGATGATCGAGACGGCGTTTCGCGCCATCGCTGCGCACGCCCATTTCGGTGACCGGCTGCGCTTCCACCCGACCTCGCAGGCGCACGAGCGAATCACGCTTGCGCCCGACATCGCCCGTGTCACGACCGCCGAGCTCTTCAAGGGCATCGCCTATCAGCCGCTGAACCTCGCCACCGCCCAGGGCAAGCTGCGCTTCGTGCGCGCCGCCGAGCTCGCGACGACCGGGCTCGACTTCCGCGACATCCTGGTACTCGACTTCGTGCCGAACGACCTCGGCGTCGTGCTGGGCATCATCACGGAACAGCTCCAGACCCCGCTCGCGCACATCAACGTCCTGTCGCAGAACCGCGGCACGCCCAACATGGGGCTGGTTGGCGCCTGGACCAACGCGACCTTGCGCGCGCTCGAGGGCCAGTGGGTCGAGCTCACGGTAGGCGCCTTCGCCTGGTCCGCCCACGCGGTGACCCAAGCCGAGGCCGACGCCTGGTGGGCCGGGCATCGTCCGCCGCCGTTCGGGATCCCAGCGCGCGACCTGTCGGTCAGCGACATCCGCGCAATCTCCGCGGTGCTCGGCGAGCTCTCCGGCGAAGGCGGCGACCACGGTCTCGGCGCCGCACTCGACGCCGCCATCCCGGCCTTCGGGGGTAAGGCCTCGCACTACGCCGCGCTCACGCGCATCGACGCGATCCGGGTCGAAGACGCATTGGCGATCCCACTCTATTGGTACGCCAAGCACCTCAGCGACGCCGGGCTCGACGACGACATCGCCGCGCTGCTCGCAGACCCGGCCTTCCGTGGCGACGCGCTGGTGCGCAAAGCCCGCCTCGCATCCCTGCAGGTCGCCATCATCGCGGCGCCCCTCGACCCGGCGTTTCTGGCCGCCGTCGTCGCCCGTCTCGATGACCTGCCGCGCCGCCGCGTGCGCTTCCGGTCGAGCACCAACGCCGAGGACCTCGCTGGCTTTACGGGTGCTGGCCTCTACACCTCCGCGACGGGCGATCCCGATGACCCCGACGACCCGGTTGACGTCGCCATCAAGACCGTGTGGGCATCGGTCTGGCGCCAGAAGGCTTTCGACGAGCGCGACTATCGCGGCATCGATCACCTCGCCGTTGGCATGGCCTTGTTGGTGACCCCGTCATTTCCCAATGAAGAAGCCAACGGCGTCGCCATCACCGGCAACCTGTTCGACCCCTCCGGCATCGAGCCTGCCTTCATCGTCAACGTGCAGCGCGGCGACACCTCGGTCGTCCTGCCGCCACCCGGCGTGTCCAGCGACTACTTCATCTACTACTACTTCTACCCCGGCCAACCCGCGACCTATCTGACCCACTCGAACCTCATCGGCGCCAACGCGACAGTCCTCACGAACGCCCAGACCTTCGAGCTCGGCCAGGCCCTCGACGCGATCCACAGCTTCTTCGCCGCGACCTATCGCCACGGCGCCGTCTTCTACGGCATGGACGTCGAGTTCAAGCTCGACGGCCCGGCCGGCGAATCGCCCGTCATCTGGGTGAAGCAGGCTCGACCGCACCCGGGCTGGGGTCTGACCGCACCATGAACACGCTCGCCGTTGGCCTGCGCGGCGGGACGTACTACACGAGCAGGGGTGCAGAGTCTGCTCGTCGTCGGTCTGTGTCTCGCCGCCGGTCTCGGTCTGCGGTGGGTGCCGGGATTTCCTGCGGCGACTGCGGCGTCGGTCCTCAATAGGTTCGTGCTCTGGGTGCCGCTGCCGGCGCTCATCCTCGTGCAGGTCCAGCACTTGCGGCTCGAAGCCGGAGTGTTGGCGCCGGTGTTCATCCCGTGGCTGTTGCTTGTGTTCGCGGTGGCGGTGGTGCTCGGGTGCGCACGGGCGTTCAAGTGGCCGCGCTCGCTGACCGGTGCGCTCTTGCTGGTGGTGCCGCTCGGCAACACGTCGTTTCTGGGGATCCCGCTGACGGCGGCCTGGCTCGGGTCGGCCGCGGTGCCGTACGCCGTGCTCTACGACCAGCTCGGGAGCTTCCTCGCGCTCACCGTCTACGGTGCCTTCGTCATCGCGCGTTACTCGGGCGCCGC
>Ga0105046_10001792_pt1 | contig 33345 bp, 26 predicted proteins | sample MAT03_FD_78385 | JGI IMG/M metagenome (GOLD analysis project Ga0105046, IMG submission 78385) | Freshwater microbial communities from Lake Fryxell liftoff mats and glacier meltwater in Antarctica - MAT-03 (megahit assembly) | ecosystem: Environmental > Aquatic > Freshwater > Ice > Liftoff...
ATGTCGGCTTCGCGAAACTGCAGATGGCTGCGTCACTGCAGTTTTCCGACGCGGTGTATGGATTCGGCGCGGGCATCTTTTTCATCGGGTACTTCTTGTTCGAGGTGCCCAGCAATCTGATTCTCGAGCGGGTCGGCGCGCGCCGGTGGATTGCCCGCATCATGATTACGTGGGGTCTCGTGTCGGCCGCATTTGCGTACGTCAGCGACATTCCGTGGGGTCCGCTACCGGCCCTGCTCGGGTTGCCAAACGATGAATTCAGCTTCTACGCGCTGCGGCTCTTGTTGGGCGTTGCGGAAGCCGGCTTTTTCCCCGGCATTATTCTCTATCTCACCTACTGGTTTCCCGCTGCACGCCGCGCACGCACGGTTGCGTTGTTCATGACAGCCGTTGCCGTGGCCAACGTGGTCGGGGCACCGCTGTCAGGTGCCATTATGCAATATCTCGACGGAGCGGGTGGTTGGCCGGGATGGAAGTGGCTGTTCGTCACCGAAGCCATACCCTCGCTCATTGCGGGGCTGGCCGTGTTCTGGCTCCTGCCCGACGGACCGGCGACGGCGAAGTGGTTGTCGCCAAGCGAGCGCGCCACCGTGCTTGGTGAAATCGCGCAAGACAACGCCGACAAAGCGGCGACCAATAGCCGGGCCGCCCACAGCGCTCGCGCGGCGTTGTTCAGTGGGCGTGTGTGGGCATTGGCACTGGTCTATCTCACGGGGACGTTCTCGCTGTATGGCGTCAACTTCTGGATGCCCACCATTGTACAGGAACTGGGTATTGGCAAAACGGAATTTCTGCGTGTCGGCCTGGTCACGGCCATACCCTGGGGATTGGCTGGCGTGGTCATGGTGTTCGCAGGTGCGCATTCAGACAAGACGGGCGAGCGTCGCTGGCACGTGGCGGCATCATTGCTGGTGACGGCCTGCGGATTGACCTTGCTGGCACTGGTTGGGCACGCGCCGGTACCTTCTGTGCTGGCGCTCATCTTGATCAGCAGCGGCACTCTTTCGTTCTTCGCCACGTTTTGGGCGGTTCCAACAAACTTGCTACGCGCATCGGCCGCGGCCGCCGGCATTGCCTGGATTAATTCGGTGGGGAACCTGGGTGGACATTTTGGCCCCGATCTTATTGGGCGAGTGCGCGCCGCGACCGGATCGACGGCGGGCGCGTTTTTTACACTCGCCGCCATTGCGGTGCTCGGCGCCATTGTCATGCTGGTCACAACGCGCGACGTGCCGCGGGAGTTGCGCCCATGAGCTGCTGCGGCCAGCACCCGGGGAATGGCAGTGGACAACGCCGCCCGGCACATCACATCGGCATGCGCGAACATTCGTGATGGAGCTGATGGAGGTGCTCTGAGGCAGGGAAGCGGAGTCGACTGGTCCGAGAGGTGTTTACCGGAACGGGTTGCAGCTTGCGCCAGAACGCCGGTGACTCCAACGTCCCACTGCGCCCGCCGCACTCACTCGGCCCTACCGATACGCATGTCCGGACCTCGCAACAAGATTTTCATCAGTTATCGGCGCGACGACAGCGCGGGGCATGTCGGGCGCCTGCACGATGCGCTCGTTCGCCATCTGGGTCCGGATTGCGTCTTCATGGATATCGATTCCATCGCGCCGGGCGCCGATTTTGTGGAGGTCTTGCATCAATCGTTGGAGCAGGCCGCCGTGGTGGTGGTGGTGATGGGTGCCCGCTGGGTCGGTCTTCGGCCTGATGGCACACGGCGCATCGACGACGAACGCGATTTTGTGCGGCTGGAAGTGGCGAAGGCACTGAGCGATCCCGCAATACGCGTCATTCCGGTGCTGGTCAATCGCGCGTCGATGATTGCGACCGATGCATTGCCGCCAGACCTGAAACCGTTGGCGCATCGGAACGCGATTGAAATCAGCGACATTCGCTGGGGCTACGACACCAAGGTGCTGGCCGATGAGATTACGCGAACTCCTGGTGCCAGCGCCGGATTTTCGTTTCCCGCTGTTCCAAAGTCACTGAAGATAGTTGGCACAGCGGTGGCGTTGGTGCTCGCACTGTTCCTGTGGAAGCCGTGGGAATCATCCACCGGAGGTGACGCGTTCTCATCGATGCAAACGGGTGTGCGAACCACCGGTGGCATTCCAACCGCGCCCGAAGTAAAAATGCCGCGTGATATGCTTTCGGAAACGCGCAAGTTGCTCAAGGAGCTGCAAGGCCGATGGAAACGCGATGCGTTTGTTGATCAGCTCTCCATCGATTGTCGTTCGGGCCAATGCGAAAGTCAGGTGTGGTTTGTTTCACCCGAACAGATGCAGGGACTCATTGCTTCGCGCGCCAATCCGGATGTTGCGTGGCAGTTTCAGGGCGAACCCGGAACGGTCACCTGGGGCAGCGATCCAATGCCATTGACGGTCATGGATCTTGACGATGCCATTGCGAAGGCGCGCGAGGTGGGCATGGTGGGTCCCATTGCATCCGCCGTGTTGACCTTTCGGTATCCGCGTGGACAGACACTGCTGCTCTGGCAAGTGAACCCAAAGGTCTTTCGCACCAATGGACAGCGCAACTTTTGCTTCGATGCACAATCGGGTCTGCAATACGATTGCAACCAGGTGCGGTAGCGAGCGTTTCCCGGGCGGGTAGCGCGAGCGGTTGACTTCCGACGACGCATCACCTAACATCGACGCATGCTTCTTCTCGCGCTCCGTCGCTCGTATGCCTATTGGTATACGTATCTGCCTGCCCGCATGGGCCCCGGCCGACGGACTTGAGCGCGTCTGACGCTCCCTAAGTTCCCATCTTCCGAGGCTCGTGCGAAATGCACGGGCCTTTTGTGTTTGAACGGTGCCGGCATTCGACAGAGACTTCGGGACCACTCCGAACTCCACAGGCACCAACCATGATCATCGTTACCACCGCCGGCATTTCCGACGACCAGCTCGGCACACTGGTCGCGCACATTGAACGCGCCGGATTGCGCGCCCACGTCAGTCGCGGCGAGCAACGCACGATTGTCGGATGTATTGGCGACGAAGCGGCCTTGGCCGAAGCTGGCATTGCCGCACTACCGGGCGTCGAGCGCATCATGCCCGTGCTCAAGCCGTATAAACTGGCGTCCCGCGAGTTTGCGGCGGGCAATACGCAAATTCGTCTGGACGATGTGGATGAAACAGTTATTGGCGGCCAGGAGATTGTCGTCATTGGCGGACCGTGTTCTGTTGAAGGGCTCGATATGTTGCGCGAAACCGCACTCGCGGTGAAAGCGGCCGGTGGGAAAATGCTGCGCGGCGGCGCATTCAAACCACGCTCGTCACCCTACGCATTCCAGGGATTGGGCGAACCCGCGCTACAAATGCTGGCCGAGGTGCGGGCCGAGACCGGGTTGCCCGTGGTCACGGAGGCGCTTGATCCGCGTCACGTGGAAATGGTGGCCCACTATGCCGATATGTTGCAAATAGGCGCTCGCAACATGCAGAACTATGCACTGCTCAGCGAAGTGGGTCGCACGCAGCGGCCGGTGTTGCTCAAGCGCGGGCTGTCGGGAACGATCACGGAACTCCTGATGTCGGCGGAATACATTATGGCGCAAGGCAACCGCAACGTCATCTTGTGCGAGCGCGGCATTCGCACCTACGAAACCGCCACGCGCAACACGTTGGACGTGGCCGCCATTCCGGTTCTCAAACGCGAAACACATCTGCCCGTGTTTGTCGATCCGAGTCACGCCGGCGGGCGCGCATCACTGGTGGCGCCGTTGGCCATGGCCGCTATCGCCGCGGGCGCGGATGGCTTGATCATCGAAGTGCATCCGTCACCCGCGAACGCGCGTTCTGACGGTGATCAATCACTGGAACCGTCGGCCTTTGCTGCGCTCATGAAACAGGCCGCGCTATTCGCCGTGGCCGCCGGGCGCACCATGCACGCTGGCACCGCGCCGGCGACGATGGTGCGCGCCTAGTCAGGTCGCCAGCACGGGCAGGACCACGCGAAATTTCGCGCCACCACTATCGTCATCGAGTGTGCGCCGCGTTCATACACCGTGAACTATGGGCGCCGCGTGCGCAATTGTTCCGCCGGCCGCCGTCGAAACCAGCTTGACACGAGATGAAACTCGTCGAGGTCATGCAAGGGAACGTCGCGGCCACTCGGATCACACTCGGTGAATATCCGACGCGATTGCGCGTCCCATTCGGCCAGGTCGTTTGCTGAAACGGGAACTGGACGTTCGGCGCGCACCGTACCGCGTCGCACCAGGTACTCGTGCTCCGAGCCATCGGGAGCCAGCGCGTGATACCGGAACGTGAGCCGATCGACGTTGGCATGAAACTGGCGTAATCGCAGGTGCAGCCACGCGAGCTGTCCGATACGATCGCGCAATGACGCCGCACGTTCGAATGCAAGACGGTCCGATGCCTCCTGCATCTGTGCCGTGGCGGCGTCCAACAGTTCACTGCTTGAACCGTCCAGGAAGCGCCGAACCGCGCTGACGGCGTTAGCGTATGGGTCAGCACCAGCCTGACCAATACACGGTGCCGCGCACGTGCCGATGTCGTACCGCAGACAGCCAGCAACTCGGGACGCGCCCGCACGCGTAGTGGTTGCTCGTCGTTTCGCGCTGGACGATTCAGGCGCATCGCCAACAAACCATAACTTTCGAATGCCGGTTGCGCCTGGCGCCTCATCCACGCTGCAATCGCGCACCCCCGAAAATGTGGCGAGCACTTGAATTGCGCCGCGTAGTGCGCCGACTTTACGAAAGGGGCCGTACATGGCCACGGCATTCGGGTAGTCTGATTGCGCCACGACGCGCAGGCCCGGCACCGGACCACCGGTGAGCGCGACGTACGCGCGCGGCCATTCGTCGGTAACCATCATGCGGTTGAAATGCGGCCGATGCTGCTTGATCAGGCGCAGTTCGCGCAACAGCGCGCCGAACTCGGTTGGCGAATACTCCCACTCAATCTGAAAAGCGTGACGCAGAATTCGCGCCGCCTTGTTACGGCGTCCCGTGGCTCGAAAATAGGAGAGCAGGCGCGTTCGTAACAGGCGGGACTGCCCTACATAAACCACCGTCCCGTTCTCGGCCAGCATGCGGTATACGCCCGGCTTGTTCTCGCACCCGGCCCGCACCAGTTCCCGCAGGGTCTTGCGGTGTTCGACAGACGACTGTGGTCGTTTCACGGGCACGCTCATGCGATTGCGTCAGCGCGTCGCGTCACGGGATCGTGGCTGCGTCAGCGGCGTGCAATCAGTGCTTGGCCAGTTCTGATTTCCAGAACGCGATGCCGCTGGCCTGCTGCCCGACATCGGCCGTGCCAACTTTGGCAAGTGCGACCAGGTCGATCACGTCTACCTTGCCGGGCATCGCACCTTTTCCTTCGCTGCTCACAAACGCATATCGCGAATCGTTGCTGATGGTGACGCCGTGCGCGATGTTGTTGGACGTTGGAATTTGCACCAGACTCTGGCCGCTGGCGATATCAAATATCTCGACCGCCGAACCCTGCTTGAGTGTCGCCACCATCAGCTTGTTGTCGGGCGTGATGGCGAGGTTGTACACCCCGCGTCCCGTCTTCATGTGGCGCAGCAGTTTCCAGGTCTTCACATCAATCTGAATAATATCGTCGCTTTTATTGCACGCGACAAACACCGTTTTGTTGTCGGGTGACGGCTGCGCCCAGGTGGGTGAACACGAGTTGGCTGCCATCTCGTGTTTCATGCCACCCGCACCCACCTGCGCGGGATCGACCGCAGGCTTGGCCCCTGGCGTTGTCATGCCCGCCATGTGTGCGTGATCCATTCCCGCCATGCTCGTCGCGGCCGTCACCTTGATGGGACCTTCCTTGCCCTTCGCCAATCCGAAACGCCGGGCGACTGCAAAATTCACGGCGTCAATCTCGACCAGCTGATCGTCCATCATACACGTGGAGTACTGACGGCGTCCGTCGGCGGAAATGCGGCTGCCATGTGGCATGGTGCACGTGACAATGCGCGCAATCTCGGTACTGGTTGGCGTGTGCACGACACTCACCGTGCTTGGCACCATGTCCCCGTGCAGGTTGAAATTGGCGGAGAACGTGTAATCGCCATCGGGCGTCACATCGATGGACGCCGGAAAATTTCCCAGAAAAATGCCCGGGCCAACCAGGGTGTCCGGACCCAACGCATACCGCCAGTATTTGCCATCGGGTGTTCCGTGCCCCGTCGTCATATACAGGAACTTGCCGTCGCGCGAAATCTGCAAACCGTGCGGCCCTTCCATTTCGGCTGACAGTTCACCGATGTCGATAGTTTTCTCGACGCTGGTGCCCGCCGGACCAAACCTGATGCGATAGATGCGATCGGCCGACTCGGCTCCCACATAAGCCCAGTAATTCTGCGTCGGTGCGATCGGCGTCGTCGGACTTCGAGGTGCCGGCGCGACAGTGTTTGCACCTGGCCGAGCTTGCGCAGTGGCTGACGAAGGCAAGGGCGAAGTCAGCAGGCATGCCACGGCCATCCCCGACGCGAAAAATGGACGAATCGCGGGAATTCGGGCGGGAAGCGCTAACTTGCGAGGACCGGTGGCGTGGGCGATGATTTTCATATTCCAATTTCCGTGGAGTCTGCTTCATGAACGTAGCGCGTAATCTGCGTGTCGTCACGGTTGCCACCCTGGCAACTTCGGTCGCGGTGGTGGCGGTCGCGGCGTCCAGCATCCCTTCTGCCGCGCTCTTCGCGCAACCCGCAACGCCGGCCGCGGTGGCCCGGCTGGTTGCCGAACCAGCGCGGCTCACGATGAAAGCCGGACAAACGGCACCCCTCAAAGTCATCGCATACGACAAGGCGGGGAAGGTGATCGCTGACGCCGCCGTGCGCGTTGGTGGGGCACGTACCGAGGTTGCCTACAGCAATGGGATGGCAACGGCGTTCAAGGCCGGTTCGTTCAATCTGACCGCGAGCGCCGCGGGCGCGCCGGGTGAGCCCAATGTCTCGCTGACGATTCCGGTGCTGGTGACGTGGCCCGACCTCAAGAGCATCGCCATTGCTTCGGAGCCCGGCAAACTCTATGTGGGCACGGCGCTCGCGCACAAGGCGACGGGGTTGCACACCGATGGCACGACGCGCGGCGCGATGACGCCAACGTGGACATCCTCCGATGCGTCCATCGCGAGCGTGGACCGCTTCGGCAACGTGATTGCGCTCAAACCCGGCACGGTCACCATTACGGCCAGTGCAGAGAATGTGAAGGCGACGCAGGCGTACACCCTTACGGCCAGTCCAGTGGCCAGCATCGAGCTGGGTATCAAGGAAAGTTCAATTAATACCGGCGACGTGGTGCGCCTGGTGGCCACCGCGAAGAACGCCGCGGGCCAGCCCGTTCCAGATGCGGTGATCAATTGGTCGTACAAATACACCGCACCCGCCGACTCCACGAACGGGGCGGCAGGCCCCGCCATCATCGACAACGACCGGTTTTCGGCCAATCAGCCCGGACTGTTCACCATCATGGCGCAGAGTGGCAACACGCTCGCCCGCACCACATTGGAAGCGAAGTATCGCGACGTGCGCCGCAAGATCACCGTCACCGGTCGGGGCAACATCACCAGCACGCACACGAGCGATTTGTGGCCGTGGACGGGAAAGGACGGACGCGATTATTGCCTGGTAGGCACATGGGGCGGCGATGGGTACGGCATGGTGTTCGATATCACGGACATGAACAACATCGTGAAGACCGACTCCATCAAGATCGATGCGCGCACCATCAATGACGTGACGGTTTCGCCCGATGGACGGTATGGCGTGCTCGCACGCGAAGGGGCGTCCAATCGCATCAACGGTGTGGTGATTCTCGATCTCGCGAATCCGGCACATCCGAAAATTGCGAGCACGTTCGATCAGGAGCTGACGGGCGGCGTGCACAACATGTTCGCGACGAACGATCATCTGTTTGCAATTTCCGGTGGTCAGAAATACGTCATCATCGACGTGAAGGACATCTACCAGCCCAAATACGTCAGCGAATACCAGCATCCGAACGCGCGGATACACGACCTTTGGGTGCGCGACGGCATCGCGTACAGCGCGCAAGGTGGCGTCGGTGCGGTCGCGGTGGATGTCGGCAACGGCAAATACGGCGGTACGATTGAAAAGCCGGTGTTGATCGCGACGTATCCGTCGGTCTCCGGTCACGAGATTTACCCGTACTACCAGAAGTCGACGGGCAAGATGTACCTGTTTCTGGGCGACGAGGAAATGAACCGCGCGGGCCGAGTGCTGGAAGGCACGAACTATTCGTTGAGTGGCCCCGACGGTAAGCCGCCCAAGGGTGGTGTGCCGCAGTCGTCCGGCGGATACACACGCATTGTTGATTTCACCGATCCGAAGAATCCGCGTACGGTCGGGCGGTATCAACTGGAAGATTACGGGTCACACGACATCATCGTGGAAGATGACGTGATGTACCAGGCCTACTACGATGGTGGTGTGCGCGTGGTAGATGTGTCCGGCGAACTGCTGGGCAATCTTGCCGACCAAAAACGCGAGATTGCGGTGTTCAAGCCGTTCGATCCGCAGGGTTTCACGCCCAACGCACCATTCGTCATGAATGCGATGCCGTGGAAGGGGCAGGTGTTGTTCACCGACTTCAACAGTGGTCTGTGGGCGGCGAAGCTCGAGCCCAAGGCGAAGATCACGCCGTAACGGCAATCAGCGCGCATAAAAAGTGGGTCCGTCTCTTTCGAGGCGGACCCACTTTTGCGATTCGGAGTGCACAGCAAGGGACGTTGCTCACGAGCAGCCGCGTTGCGCGACTGGGCCAGCGACGGTGCGTTGCGGAGTTCGTCATTGCTCACGCGGAGCGTTCTGAACTCTATAGTGTCTAAGCCGACAGCACCCGTCGCGCCGCCTCCGCCACCTTATCCGCCGTGAGCCCGAACTCTTTGTACAACGTCTGATACGGCGCACTCGCCCCAAAGTGATCAAGCCCGACAATGGCACCAAAGTCGCCCACCCACTGATACCACGACATCGGATGGCCCGCTTCGACGGCCACCCTCGCAACACCTTTCAAAAGCACCGCCGCGCGATACTCTGTGTCCTGCTTCGCAAACAATTCGAGCGAAGGACAGCTCACCACGCGCGCCTTTACTCCAGTGGCCGCCAGCTGCAAACGTGCCGCCACCGCAATCTCCACCTCCGAGCCGGACGCCATCAACACCACGTCGGCTTCACCGTCGGCCTCAAGCAACACATACGCGCCACGAGCAACACCCTCCTTCGCGGCGGCCGCATTGCCCAGATACGACAACTTCTGGCGCGTCAACGCGAGCGCCACCGGCCCGTCACGATGATTCACCGCCACACGCCACGACTCGGCGACTTCATCCGCGTCGGCCGGACGCAACACGGTCAGCCCAGGAATGCAACGCAAGGACGTGAGCTGCTCGATGGGCTGATGCGTCGGACCATCTTCACCCAAACCAATGGAATCGTGCGTGAACACGTAAATGACCTGCTGCTTCATCAACGCTGCGAGACGAATGGCAGGGCGCATGTAATCCGCAAACACCAGGAACGTGCCGCCGTACGGAATGATGCCGCCGTGCAACGCCATCCCGTTCATGATCGCGCCCATCGCGTGCTCGCGTACACCGAAATGGAAGTTGCGCTCACCCGGCGTGGTCGCCGAAAAAAATCCCGCGCCCTTGATCGTCGTGAGATTGGAACCTGCCAAGTCGGCCGATCCGCCAATCAATTGCGGCAGCGACGGGGCAATGGCGTTCAACACCACACCAGACGCTGCGCGGCTGGCGACGTTGCCACTCTTCGCATCAAACGTTGGCAATTTCGACTCCCACTCCGTTCCCAACTCACCATGCATCTGCTGCTTGAGTTCGGCCGCGAGCTCCGGAAACGCTTTCTTGTAGGCATCGAACGTTCCGTGCCACTGCGCGTGTGTGGCGGCGCGCGTTGCAACACCATATCGCCAATCGGCCAAGGCTTCGGGCGGCACAAAGAAGTTCTCCGTGCCAGGCCAGTGGTACGCTTTCCGCGTGAGCAGAATCTCTTCGGCACCCAACGCTTCGCCGTGCGCCTTGGAGCTGTTTGCGCGATTGGGCGAACCAAACCCGATAATCGTCGTCACGACAATCATGGAAGGACGATCGGTCACGGCCTTCGACGCATGGATGGCCGCATCCAGCGCATCCAGGTCGTTGACGTCGTACACTTCCAACACATGCCAGCCGTACGCTTCAAAACGTTGCTTCGGGTGATCGCTGGAGGAAATGGCCGTGGTGCCGTCAATAGTGATGCTGTTGTTGTCGAAGAATCCAATCAGCTTGCCCAACTTGTTGTGCCCCGCAAATGACGCGGCTTCGTGCGAAATGCCTTCCATCAAATCTCCGTCACCGGCCACGAAATACGTGTAGTGATCAATGATGTTGTGTCCTTCGCGATTGAAACGCGCTGCGAGATGTGCTTCGGCAACCGCCATGCCAACGGCGTTCGCCATTCCTTGTCCGAGGGGGCCGGTCGTCGTTTCCACGCCAACGGTATGTCCATATTCCGGATGCCCAGGCGTCTGGCTGCCCCACTGCCGAAAATTCTTGATTTCATCAAGCGTCAACGCATATCCGGACAGATACAGGGACGAATACAGCAGCATGCTGGCATGCCCGGCCGACAACACGAACCGATCGCGATCAATCCACTTCGGTTGCGATGGGTCGTGCCGCATGTGGCGCGTATACAGCACGTAGGCCAGCGGCGCCAACGCCATTGGCGTGCCCGGATGTCCCGACTCGGCCGCCTGTACGGCGTCCATGGAGAGCGTCCGCACCGTATCGATGGCCAGACGCGTGGAATGCGAGAGGGAATTGAGAGTAGCTGTGGACACGAACGGCTCCAAAATGGTCGGGTCAGGCGCCGAGCTACGAGGGCCGGCGCAGCAGAATACCAAACTTACCCGGTTGAAGCCCCAAACGAATGGCTGGCGAGTGCCGGCACGTAGCGGTCGCGCGTCAGCCCCATGTGGTGCGCCGCATGCCCGGCGATAATCCAGCACAGCGCCCGTGTACTGAAGGGCCGGTCGCTGGCGGTGCCGACCCGGGCAATGGCGTCGTTGTCAAACGAGTTGACTAGCGCCAGGCTGGCCGAGCGGATGGCCCGGAATTCCGAGAGAATGTCGGCGAGTGTGCGAGCGTTGGCCCGCGAGGTGGGCACGTAGTCATCCTGCTCATAGGACGAAAGCGGTGTTTCGTCTCCGCGCCCAATACGCAGCGCGCGATACGCAAACACACGCTCGGCATCACACATGTGAAGGATGGACTCCTTGAGCGACCACTTTCCCGGGACGTACGTGTTGTTCGCCTGTTGGTCGGAAATGCCACGCACGAGCGCTTCGAGTTCGTCGCATTGCCCCGACATCAGGTCGCGAATGTCGGACTGGCCCGACTGCGCAAGCGTGGCGGCCGCGGCGTTGATGTACGTGCTGTAGTAGGGAGCGTGTTCGCTCGCATCGGGGCGGGCAATGGTTGAACGCATGATAGGAAGTGAGGGAATGAGGGTGGTGATGCTGCAAAAACTTCCGAGGGCGTTCGATCGTCACGAGGTGAACCGCATCACCTGGCTACGACGTAGAGACGCCCAGCGCCGAGCGCACCGCGGGCAACGCGTCCGCACTCGGCAAACTCGCCTGCGCCAGTCGCGGTGAACCGCCACCACGCCCACCAACCGGCGTCACCGCCGCTTTGATAGCTTGCCCCGCATCAACACCACTGTCTGTCGACGCCGCTAGCATCACACCCACTGGTTCATTGCTCGTGATCAGCACAACGGCCTGCCCTAACGCAGCAATGGCCTGCGCAAGCGGCTCCTGTTCCTTCACCGCGCCATGCTCAAGCGCAATATGCACGCGACGCACTCCCGCAGCATCCGGCACCGCGGCCTCCCAATGTTTGCGCGCCTCGAACACCGCGAGTTCGCCTTTCAGTTTGCGATGTTCGCGTTCCAACTCCCGCAGTTGTAGTTGCTGCGCCTCCACCAGACGCGGTACATCTTCCACCGCCGCCGTGAATAACGACGCAACTTTCGTGAGCATTCCTGCATCGCGGCGCGCCGTGGATACCGCGCGCATGCCGCATTGAAATTCGATGCGCGTGTGCCCTTTGGATTTCTCGGCCCGCCGCAAGAGAATAGCGCCGATCTCCCCAGTCTTCCGCACGTGCGTGCCGCCACACGCACTTCGGTCGAGACCGGAAATTTCCACGACGCGCAGCAACCCCTCGCGGTCGCTCGCTTTGCGAAGTCCCCGGGCCGACAGCGCATCTTCAAACGTCACCAGAATTTCGCGATTCTCGACAACCAGTTCGTTGGCAACGCGTTCGGCTTCTTCCAGTTTGGAAGGGTCCCAATTCGGCGCGGCAATATCAAGTGTCGCACTTTCAGTGCCGAAATGGACGCTCACGGTCGGCCAGCCGTAGCGATCCTCAAACATGGCCGACAAGAGATGCTGGCCCGTGTGTTGCTGCATGAAGTCGTAGCGACGCACCCAATTCACCGCACCTGCAACCGTGGCGGCGTCCGCAGGCAGCGCCGCCGCCAGCACGTGAGCGACACGCGCGTCTTCATCAATGACGTCGATCACATCCACGCCATTCAACGTGCCCAGGTCGTGCAGTTGCCCGCCCGACGTCGGGTAAAAAGCAGTCTGGTCGAGATAAATGCGGGTGCCGTCGGCATCCCGTTCAACAACCGTGGCGCGGAAGGCCTGCGCGTAGGCATCGGCGTAATAGAGGCGATCAGTCATGTGTGAAATCTGTCACGAGGCTATTGTGTAGGGATAGCGAGTGGCCGCATTCCTTTCGTTCCTGCCTCACTATGCTGAATACCCCGCGCTTTGGCGCCGACAAGCCGAACCTCTCCGTGAAAAAAAGCGCCCGACGCGTTTTGGTGCCCTTGTTTGCGCTGTCGGCAATGACCGCGTGTGCCTCCTCGTTTTTTCAGATCACGCCGGAGGACGGCAGTGCGCGCCCCGCCGCGAAGCCTGCGGAAAAGCCAGTCACGAAGCCCGCTGAAAAGCCACCTGCGCCCCCCCCCGGAAATCCAGCGGAGAAACCGGTCGAAAAAGTAGCGAAAAAGAAGCCGGGAAAACCACGCGAAGAGCCGAAGCCGCCCGCCGCTACCAAGCCCGTCGAGAAAGCCGCCGAAAAGCCGGCCGAGAAAGCGCCACCGGTCGCGAAACCCGAGACGAAAAAACCTGAGCTGGTCAAACAAACCGCCGCCAAACCCACGACGGCGACGCCACCGGTCGCGCCGCCGACTGCTCGGCGCCCCGAACCGGTTGTCGTCGAACCGCCGGCCCTCGAACCCACGCCCGCTGGCTCCGACTCCGCCGGCATCGCACGCCTCGTCCACGCCGCGGCATTGTGGGACGCCGTCCGACTGTTTCATCCCGCTGCGGTGGCAAACCCCGCGGCGTGGGACAACGCCACGGTACGCCGACTGACAGACATTCGAACGGCGAATACACGGCGGCAGTACGCCGATGTGCTGCAGCAGTGGTTGTCCAGCCTGAACGACGAACTGGCGACGGTGCAACCGGGCGACGCACGTGGTGATGTGGCAACCGGTATTGGCGGTGCCCATGAAGTCATGGCGCAGACACAGGTGGTGGTGTCGGGCACCAGGAAATCACGCGTCGTCGACACAACACTCGTCCTCACGTGGCCGCGGGCACTATGGTCGGTGGATACGGTCGGCTGGAGCAGCTTGCGAACGGTGCTCGGAAACGGCTTGATCGCATCACAAGTGGTGATGGATTTGCGCGCCCGACCGTACGTGCCGAATGGCCCGGTGCAGGACAGCGCCCTGCACACAATGCAACGCGACGTAGCCGCCATGCTGACATCGTTCACAGTGGTTGGCCCAAGCGTGCGCACGCGCGCGTACGAAGGGTGGCCCGACGAGCGCGATGCAACCTCCGCAGCTGGCGGCCGTGTATTGTGGCGAACCGCCAACCCAATGGTGGTCGTACACGGACACGCAACTCCTCGGGCGCGGCGCGTGGTATTGGTGGCCGACGCCACAACCGAGCTGGCCCCCGCGTTGATGGCCCTGGTATCAAACAAGCAAGCCACGCTCGTGAGCGAATCAGCGCTGAGCGACCGACTGCTCGTGCCACGCGTGCACATCGCAATGGGTGATAATCTGCAGGCGACATTTCGCATCGGTGAACTGATCAACGCCGACGGCAGTATTGGCATTCAGCCAGATACGATAGTCGCCCCCGCAACCACGCAAACCGATTCTGCGCCGGTGCTCAAGGCCGCCATACTGGTCGCGCGCGGAAAACTGCAGGTAGGTCAAGCGGTGGTGCGCAAACTCGCCGACAATTCGCATACAGACGCCAACAATCCTGCTGGCGCCGCCGCATGGAATGTTGCGCACTATCCCATCATGGGCGCGCGTTTGCTGGCCGTGTACAAAATGTGGGCGACGTTGCGCACGTTTCATGCCTACAACGATCTGCGCGACGAAAATATCGACGACGCCTTGTCTCGTATCATCCCGCGGGTTGAAGCGGCCACCGACGCATACAGCTACGCCGCGGCCATGCTCGATTTCGCGTCGTCGAGCAACGACGCACAAGTTCGACTAACCTCACCCACACTGGAACAGCACATTGGGGCCGCGTCCGCGCCATTTGCCGCGCGGTGGATTGAAGGGCGTGCCATCGTCACACAGGTCGCACCAACCGACGCAGGCCGCGCCTCGGGTTTATTGGTTGGCGAAGAAATCAGTGCGGCCGATGGATACCCAATGCCCGCCTACGTCAACGAACATCGTCGGCACGGCGCCGCGTCAAACGACTGGACGCGGCTGCGAAACACCATGGACATGATCACGCGCGGAGTACCGGGAACCACCGCGTACCGCGTGCGCGACGCAAACAATCGCGAGCGTACCGCGAACGTCGAACGCAGCCTCGAAAACACGCGCTCACCCCTGACCAGCGATCGCGTCAGTCTGGCCACCGTTCGAGATCTTGGCAGCGGTTTGGGCTACGTCGATCTCGCTCGCGCCACTGCTGCCGATGTCCAGCGCACCTTCCAGCAATGGACAGGCACCCGCGCATTGATTCTGGATGCTCGGGGAACGGTGAGTGGCTCCACCGACGGAATCATGCCGACGGCACTGCATACGGTGCTGCAACACACGGCGCTCGCGCCAGTGGCCGTGACCGGAAAACAAACGCTTCACCTTGCGAGCGCACCGTGTCCGCCAGGGGCATCACACGGGCCGCTCACCCGGTGCTTCGTCGACCGACGCCAGTACGAAGAAGTGGTGCTGTCGGACACGTCGCGCCGGTATCGCGGTCGTGTGGTGGTATTGATTGACGAGCGCACTGAAGGCACGATGGAGCATTTTGCCATGGCCATGGAATCTGCGTTCAATGCCACGCTCATCGGAAGCGCCAGCGCAGGCGCTGCTGGCAACATCAGCGCGTTCAGAATGCCCGGACTCATGACCCTCACGTTCAGCACGAGCGAACTTCGTCGTGCAGACGGTGGACAACTGCAACGCGTGGGGCTCACGCCGCAAGTCGAAGCGCGCCCAACGGTGAAAGGCATCCGTACTGGCACCGACGACGTGCTGGACCGCGCGCAGCGATGGCTCAAAGAACAACTTGATGGGCCTGCAGTGCGTCGCCGACGGTGAACAACGGCGGAACGTCCACAACACCCTCCGCGCGGAATTCGCCGGAAACGACGAACTTGAAGTTGCCCATTGAGGGTGCGCTGCCAGCGCTGCGCAATGCGCTCGCCGCAACGCCAAACGTCGTACTCGAAGCGCCGCCCGGTGCGGGCAAAACCACTCGTGTTCCGCTCGCACTGCTCAATGAAACCTGGCTCGGCCGCCAACGCATCGTCATGCTCGAGCCACGCCGGCTCGCGGCACGAAGCGCTGCACACTTCATGGCGCGCCAATTGGGCGAGCATGTTGGCGACACCGTGGGGTTTCGCGTACGCGGCGAGACACAGGTTAGCGCGCGTACGCGCATCGAGGTCGTCACCGAAGGCATTCTGGCACGACTGCTCGCGGCCGATCCTTCGCTGGACGGTATTGGTATCGTCATCTTCGACGAGTTCCACGAGCGCTCCCTGCACGCTGACATCGGATTGGCGCTCACGCTGCAGACGCAGCAAGTGTTGCGCCCTGAACTGCGGGTGTTGGTGATGTCCGCGACCCTCGATGGCACGGCCGTCAGCACATTGTTGGCGAACGACGCGGGGCAACCCGCGCCGCTGGTACAAAGCGCGGGCCGCATGTTCCCGGTTGACACACACTATCGGCCGCCACGCGCCGACGAACGCATCGACTCGGCCGCTACGCGCACCATTCTGGAAGCCGTGCAGCAGTACGAAGGCGATGTGCTGGTGTTTCTGCCCGGTGCGGCCGAGCAGCGACGAGTCGCCGAGCGTCTGAATGGAAACGCGGAGCTCGCACGGGCGCGTGTACGTGTGCATCAACTGCACGGCATGCTGTCGTTGGCCGACCAGGACGCCGCCATTGCACTCGCACCTGCCGGTGAACGCAAAGTCGTACTCGCAACCAGCCTTGCCGAAACCAGTTTGACCATCGAAGGGGTGCGCGTCGTAATCGACAGCGGGCTGTCGCGTCTTCCGCGATATTCGGCGCGCGCCGGCTTCACCCGCCTGGAAACAGTGCGTGTCAGTCGTGCATCGGCCGATCAGCGACGTGGCCGCGCTGGGCGAGTAGCGCCGGGTGTGTGTTTCCGTTTGTGGGATGCACACGGCGACGCCGCGCTTGTACCGCGCACGCGCCCCGAAATTCTCGAAGCCGATTTGGCAGGCCTGGCGCTCGCGCTGGCAGAGGCAGGCGTTCGTGATGCGACCGAATTGCGATGGTTGGACGCCCCACCCGCTGGCGCACTGAAACAGGCCTTCGAACTGCTCACACAACTCGGCGCCGTGAACGCCAGCCTTCGGATCACCGAACACGGGCGCGAACTGGCGGCATTGCCCACGCATCCCCGACTGGCGCACCTGTTGCTGCGCGCACGCGAGAGGGATGCGTTGCAGTTGGGCGCTGAGTTGTGCGCGTTGATTGAAGAACGCGATATCATGCGCGGTGAATGTGGCCCGCCCATTGCCGATTTGCTGCTGCGCATCGACTTGTTGCGCGGCGCATCTCCGGCGGCCATGCAGGTCTCGCTCGCGTCTGCCCAGGTCGATCGCGAGGCCGTCAGACGGTTGCGACAACTGGCGAATGAATTGCGTCAACGACTGGTCGCGAGCACCGGTTCCAGCGGCCCGCCGGCAACGCGTGAATCACTCACAGCTCCGGTGGCAATCCGCGGCCAACCTATGGCCCACGAGTTCGACAGCGATGCCGCCGGTGTGCTGTTGGCCATGGCGTATCCCGATCGCGTAGCGCAGCGGCGGCCGGGCAACGAGCCACGCTTCCTGTTGCGATCGGGAGTGGGAGCGTCGCTCCAACGCCACGACCCCCTCGCCGAATCAGCGTTTCTCGCTATTGCCGATCTTGATGGCGCGCCACCGGAGTATCGCATTGCACGCGCCATTACACTGACGCGCGAACAAGTGGTTGAGGCGTTTCGCGATCAGATTGTTCGCTCGCAAATCGTCGAATGGGACGAGGAGGCGCGTGCGGTCCGCGCGTGGCAACGCACCCAACTGGGCGCGATGGTGCTGCAGGAACACGCATCAGCCTCGCCTGATGCCGACCTCGTTCGAAAAGCCTTTGCGCGACAGATTGCGCGTGCCGGAGTTGACAGCCTGCCGTGGTCCGATTCCGCGGCGGCACTTCGTGCTCGTATGGCGTTCGTTCATGCCCACGACCCGTCCTGGCCAGATGTCGGCGCCCAAGCACTCACCGACGGTATCGAACTGTGGTTGTCCAATTCCATAGGCAGTATTCGCAAGTGGGATGATCTCGCGCGCGTCGATTTTGGCGAAGCGCTGCGGGGGTTACTCACCTGGGAACAGCGCGCAAGGCTCGATCACCTCGCGCCCTCACATTTGGACGTGCCCAGCGGTTCACGCATCGCCCTCAACTACGACGATCCGACATCACCCGTCCTCGCCGTAAAGCTGCAGGAAGTGTTTGGCTGGACGAGCACGCCCACGCTGTTGAATGGCCGCGTGCCCATCACGCTACATTTGCTGTCGCCCGCGCAACGACCCGTGCAAGTCACGCGCGACCTCGCAGGATTCTGGAAAACATCCTACTTCGAAGTACGCAAAGACCTGCGTGGTCGGTATCCGCGACACCCGTGGCCAGAAGATCCGCTCAGCGCGCCTGCCACACGTCGGGCAAAACCGCGCGGAACCTGATTCGTGACAGTATCAAAGACGCGCGGTTCTTGGCCGTCCGTTCGCGTGGTGTTCACGATGATGTCGTTCGGCACAACCATCGGTGCGTCCATTTGGATTGTCGCTGCCAATTGGCCGCCCGGCGGCATGCCATGGCTGGCGTGGCCGGCACACGCCGCCGCGCTCGCAGCGACAATTCTCGAAACAACGACCCGCGCGTTCAAAATTCAGGCGTCAGCTCGCGCGGTTCATTTGCAACTTCCGTTTACGACCGCACTGCGCGTGTGTCTGGGCGGCGATTTTGCCGCCGCCATTACACCAGCACGTTCCGGCGCTGAACCTGCGCGCTTTCTCATTCTCGCCGAAAGCGGCGTTACAGCGGGCGGGCGAGTGTTGGTGTTGTTTCTCGAGTTGTTTCTGGAAATGATCTCGCTGGTTGTTGTGTGTGCGGCGCTCGCGTGGGCCTTTGCCGGTCGTGGTGCATCGGTGAGCGGGTTGATTGGCCTCGTTGGTGGGTACAGCGCATTTGTGTTGAGTGTGGGAGTGGTTGGGTTGCTGCTGGCCCGACGCAACGCCAACGGTCCGCCGCCTGCGTTGGCGCGACGCCTCGGTTTTCATGCCGGTCGTTGGCGAGGTGTGCAACGAACACTTCGACAACTGCGTTCGTCCGTTCGTTCACTGCGGCAATCGCACATTGGGCTCATGTCGCTGGCGTTGGCCGGTTCCATTCTGCACGTCTGCTTCAAAGTGGCCTCGTTGCCGCTGCTGGTCTTCCTCGGCGATCGCACATTCGCACTCACTATGAATTCATTGGCGCCACTGGTGTTGTGGCCACTGGCACTGTTTTACGGTGGTGTGGTAGTTCCTGCGCCGGGTGGCGGTGGCTTTATTGAAGGGGCCTTCGCCGCGACACTCAAGGGCGCCATTCCCGCCGGCATTTTCGCGGCGTCACTCGTGTGGTGGCGATTCTACACGTTCTTTCTGTACATCGTGGTTGGCGGACTCGCCGCTGGCGACGCAGCGTTGCGGGCCATTCGGCGCCGTGATGCGACCCAGTCACACCTCGCGCCGCCTTGACGCCATTCCTCTCCCGTGTCGCCCGCGCATGAAGGCCACACGATTGCAATTGATGCTCGGCTTTCTGGTCATTTACGTCGTGTGGGGTTCGACGTATCTGGGCATTCGTATCGGAATAGAAACCATCCCGCCGTTTCTCATGGCGGGCACGCGCTTCCTCATTGCCGGTGGATCATTGTACGCGTGGAGCCGTTGGCGCGGTGGGGCGAAACCCGATTTGGAGCAGTGGAAAAACGCGGGCATCATTGGCGCGTTGTTGTTGATGGTTGGCAACGGCGCGGTGAGTTGGGCCGAGCAGCGGGTCGATTCCGGTATGACGTCGTTGCTGGTCGCCACCGTGCCACTGTGGATTGTGCTGGCCGAAGTGGTGCGCGGGAAACGTCCCGCCGCATTGCAGTGGATTGGTGTGGCGATTGGTTTGGTGGGAGTTGGCCTGCTGGTCAAACCGTCCGGCGAAGGGTCGGTCGATCCCTATGGGGCGGCGGTGCTGATGGTCGGCTCGCTGTCCTGGACCGTCGGCTCGCTGTTTTCGCGCACGGCGCGGCTGGCGACGCCGGCATCGATGGCCAGTGGCATGCAGATGATTTGCGGTGGCGTGCTCATGATGGCCATTTCGGTCATCACGGGCGAACTGGCGAGTTTCGAACCGGCCAAGGTCACTGTCGTGTCCATTTTCGCGTGGCTGTATCTCATTGTGTTCGGTTCAATCATCGGCTTCAGCACGTACATGTGGCTGCTGTCCGTAGCCAGTCCGGCGGCGGTGGGTACGTACGCCTACGTCAACCCGATTGTGGCTGTGGTGCTGGGCGTCATGGTCGCCGGCGAAACCCTGCCGCCCTCGGCCACGCTGGCGATGGTGGTGATTACCGGTAGCGTAGCCCTGGTTTCTCTGGCTCCGTACTTGAGGCGGCGGCCAAAACCAGGGGTGTAGCCATGGCCGAGCTCGCCTTCTGACGGTTTTTGGAATCCCGGGGGGCCAGATTTGCGTAGGGGCGTCCATCGGTATCGTTGCCGACGTTGCTGCCCCTCCAACATCAAGCCAGCCTGGAGCTGACCAATGCGGACGCACATCAAGGTTGTTGCAATCATCAACATCATTTTCGGCGCGCTCGGCGTTCTGGGCGGCATGGGTGTCCTGATCGGAGGCACGTTTGGATCGTTGATGAGTGGCAGCTTTGTCGGCGCAATCGCGGGCACGGCCGTCAGCGCCACCATCGGAATTTTGCTGGCGTGTCTCGCTGGCGTGCGCGTCATGGCCGGCTTCGGTTTGATGGGCGGCAAGACATGGGCGCGGTACGGCATCATCATCGTTTCAGGGTTTGGCTTATTCAATCCCTGGTTTGGCACGCTGTTTGGCGCCTACTCCCTGTGGGTGCTGTTGAGCTCCGAAGGTCGGCGGGAGTTCGCGTCCGGCACCGTGTAGTGCGACGGCCTGATTAGATTCGGCTGACCACTTTTCGAGGTCGGCGCTATTTCAGTTCGGACGATAGTCAACCAGATACACGATTACATTGCCGCCCGCGATCTCTCAGATGAGAACGCGGGCGGTTTTGTGGTGGATCAGGCGCGTGTTCCGCAACATGCCGGTAGTGTGGCAGACCGTGATCTCGCGCTCGAGCCGCGATTGCCGGCACCGCTGCCACTGGCCGTTTGGTGGGTGGCTCGCGCGAACTTGATACTCTTTGGCGTATTGTGTGTGGCAGGCGGACTGTTTGTCGTCGGCAGCGGCCTGGCGGTGGTGATCTTTCCGCTCGCACTTGGCCGGGACGGCGTTGGCCGCGCGATGATCACGCTGTTCCTCTGTTGCGCGACTGTTGTGGCAACCGGACTCGCATTCCTCGCCGCCCGGAGCGCAGCGCAGGTCATCCGGCGTGAACGGCACGGCGTTGGTTCGCTGCTCGCGTTCGTGCGCGTGGGCGCACTGGTGAGCGTGGTGGCTGCAGGAATTACGTGGTGGTTGAGCGTTGCTTTTTTTGCTGATGTCGACCAATGGGCATTGCCGGTCAGCGTTCCAGCACTGCTGGCAATTGCCGTGTGTGTGCTTGCATTCGGACATTTTGCCTGGGGGATGCGGGTGCTTTCGAAATACAGGCGCTCGCTCGCAGGTGCCGCTATTCGACTCGGGTGAGGGCAGATAGCCCGAACTCGTCGATACCTTGAGCTCGCGGCTCGTTTCTTTCACGATCTTTCGTCCGTGATCGATCACCGCAATGCGATCGGCGAGCTGATCGGCTTCATCCATGTGCTGCTTTGTAAGCGGTACGGTGACACCGGAGTCGGCCAACGCGCGGATCATGTCCACACGTACAGCCGCGCCTTCGGATCGAGGCCCGTCGTCGGCGCGTCGCGGTGGGGCCCAGCACTGACAAGATAGATTCCGTCATGAAACTCTGGATCGATGCCGACGCCGCGCCGCGCGATGTCAAGGACATCTGCTATCGCGTATCCGAACGACTCAAGCTGGAAACGGTGCTCGTTGCGAACGGGAGAATTGAGCTTCCGCCGGGCTACCGCTTCCTTTCAGCCGTGCGCGTCCAAGGCGGCCCCGATGTGGCTGACACGTACATTGTCGAGCATTCCGCGGCCGGCGACGTCGCCGTAACGGCCGACATCCCGCTCGCCGCGCTCCTGGTTCCGAAAGGCCTGGTCGTGATCGATCCGCGCGGTGATGTTTTCACCGAAGAAAGTATTGGCGAGCGGCTTTCTGTCAGAAACTTCATGGATGCACTGCGAATGGGTGGGGTCGACACCGGCGGGCACGCGCCGTACGGGGCGAAGGAAAAGCAGGCGTTTGCGAATGCGATTGACCGGGCGCTGACCCGGGCGTTGCGTACCAGACCATAGCTACCGTCGCTGCGCCAAGGGGTGGCCTCCCGTACCAGACCGTAGCGACTGTCGCTGCGCCCAGAGGGTGCCCTCCACGATACAACCGCTTGTTGGATCCGATGCGCCAACACAGCTTCTGCAGCCAATCGCGAAAAGCATTTCGCCAGCGCCAGGGCACTTGTGTGTTCGCCCTGCGTATAGGTCAGTGTTGTGCGCGGCGGTCACGCCGTGCGTTATGCCACTTTCATCACAACCAGCGAGACTCATATGCGTGCCACCCTGATCATCACCGCCTGCGCCATCGTCGCGATTGGATGCGGGCCCAAGGAAACGTCCCCCGCAACTGACTCGACCGGTGCAGACAGCGCCAACGCGGCAATGGGCGCGACCGGCGGCGCAATGGCTCCGACAGGCGGAGCAACTGCTGCTGTCATGGATGCCTCGGGCCGCGAACTGGGTTCGCTGATGCTGGCCGAGGGGAGCGGTGGTATCACTGTGAGCGGCACGCTGCGCGGTCTGCCCCCCGGCGAGCACGGGGTCCACATCCACACCACCGGGATGTGTGAAGCGCCGGCATTCACGACCGCGGGCGGGCACTGGAATCCGACGTCGAAAATGCACGGCTCGCAGAATCCACAAGGCCCACATCATGGTGACATGATGAACTTCACGGTGGGTGCCGACGGCAGCGCTACGGTACAGCTCATTGCCCTGGGCGGGACTTTCCGTGGTACCGACATGCTCATGGATGCCGATGGTGCCGCGGTTGTCGTGCACGCAATGGCCGATGACTACAAGACCGATCCCTCTGGCAATTCCGGTGATCGCGTCGCCTGCGGAATGATCAAGGGTTCCTGACATTTTTCTGCGGCTCTCGGTGCGAATTGCATCGAGAGCCGGCAATTTGCACCGGACTTTTTACATCAAGGTCGGTGTGACTCCCGCAAAGGTGTTCCGCGTGCAATTCCGTCTCGTCTGCGTGGCAGCTCGACCCGCATCGCAATGCGGGTCGAGCTGCCACGCTACGACAATCACAACATCGGCCTGAGGTTCATGTGATGCTGCAACTCAGCATCAGCATGGCACCTCAGCGGGCCGACTGCGCCGCGCTTTTTGTTGGCCCCGGACACGCGGGCCACGGACGCGGGGTGCCGTCCGGCAAATTGCCCTGCGCAACAAGATCACGCGGCAACTTCTGTGGGTCTTCGGACGCCAGGTACGCGAGCATCGCAATAAACGTCGCGTTGTTCCGCAAATCTTCAGGCACAATCTTGTCGTACGTATCACGGTTGGTGTGCCACGTGGTGTTGCTGTAGTCCCAACCCAGCGCACCCGTGCCAATGCCCGGCGCCTTGAAACACACGAACGTCGTGTGATCGGTGCCACCCGGGCCCCCGAACGGCGCGGTGCCACCCAGCCGTACCCACTGCGTGATCGACGACGGCATTTCGCTCATGTAGCGCGACAGAAACGCGCCCGCCTGCACAAACGGTCCTGGGCTGATTGACGAAATACGACCCGTGCCGTTGTCCTGATTGAACAACATCTGCATGCCCGCAATGACTTCGGGATGCATCTCGGCGTACGCTTTCGAGCCGTTGAGCCCTTGCTCTTCCGAATTCCACAGACCGATCACGATGGTCCGCTTGGGATTCGGGTACACCGTGCGCAGGATACGCATCGCCTCGATCATCGTCAGCGAGCCGGTGCCGTTGTCCGTGGCGCCCGAACCACCGGTGAACGAGTCAAAGTGCGCCGACAACACCACGTACTCATTCGGCAGCGTCGACCCCTTCAGCTCGGCCACCACATTGCCTACGGGACGCTCCGGCCCCTTCTCGGCGTCGACCATCAGGCGGATTTTCGGCCCCTGATTGTTCGCGGCCAGACGGTACAGCAGCCCCATGTCCTCACATCCCACGTCGACCGTGGGAATCTCCTGTGCCGCCGACCCGAACACCTTGTTGATGCCGGGATACTGCGAGAAGTTGGTCGTCAGCGCGCCACGCACTCCGGCGGCCTTGAGCTTGGCCTGAATTCCGCGTGGTCCACCGCCGGCAAGCACCCGCTGGCTGAACGAGGCGGTCAGCGCGCCCTGCTCCTGCCGCAAGCGGTCACGCGACTCGACGGTGCCGAACTCCGCCCACTGCGCGGGCATACGGCACGACAGCTGCGGCGCATTGAGGAGCACGAACTTGCCCTTCGCTGACGGCACCCAGGCCGCAAACAGTTCCGGCGTGACGACGTCCTCGGGAATCACCACCACGTTGCCCTCGATCCACTTGCCCTTCGTGCCGGGCGACCAACCCATCGCGGTGACTTCGAGACCGCGGACGCGCGGGAACAGCAGCTCGGCGAACGCGGCGCCGTTCTTCCAGCGGTTCCACGTCCCATAGTTCTCGATGCGCGCGGGAATGCCCCACTTGGCATAGTTCGCGAGCATGTACGCCTGCGCACGATCGGCGTCGGTCGACCCCGTCAGTCGGGGGCCGATGGAGTCGAGCAGGGTCTGCGCAATGGTCATGACCTGCGAGCGCTGCATGCCTTCCTCGACGATCTTCTGGATCATCGGGTCGGTCGGCGGCGCCGAGCGCACGTATGGCGCATTGGCGCGGTCTACGGGCAGTGCTTGCGCGTTTGTTGGGGGCGGCGTGGGAGCCGGGGGTCCGCCACGGCCACCACGGCCGCCTTGGGCGATCGCGTCGGTGGCAGTGAACGCCACGGCCAACGCGGAGAGGAGCAGAGTGTTTCTGAACATGTTTGCTGTGTCCTGAGGAACCGGCTGGTGACGAGAGCGCCACACCGAGAGAACCCGCAAGATACCGCTCGCGATCACCGGTGGATACGACCCCACGGGCTCTTAGACTGCGATGGATTTTTGGCGCAACGGCCGCCCGCTCCTTCTCCCGGTACGTGGAACCCATCCAGCGCGTGCAACAACGAATTCGGGAGCGTCTGGTGCTCGACGCCCGTACTGCCGATGACATCATCGGATACGGCGACGACGGAGCGCCGACATGATCGTGGACACATCGGTCGTGGTGAGCATTGCCACCGACGAACCCGGGGCATTGGATTTGCTCCGCAAGTTGCACGAGGCGCCCACACGCCTGATGTCCGTCGCCTCAGCCGCCGAAGCATGCCTGGTGCTGGTCGGACGGCTCGGAGTGGGCGGTCGAAGCGATCTCGATGCGTTGCTCCGTCATCTCAAAATTGAGTTGGTCCCGGTTGACGCCGAACAGTGCGCGGTGGCACAGGAAGCGGGCGTTCGTTTTGGAAAGGGGCGTCACGGGACGGCGCTCAATTTCGGTGATTGCTTCAGTCATGCCCTGGCGGCTGTACTGAATGATGCGCTGCTCTGCACGGGCCATGATTTTGCGCAAACAGATATCGCGGTCGTGCAACGGTGAGAGGTGCTACACGGCCTCACTGGCGCCGACTATAGGTCGAGGGCGAATCGCAGGCCTTCGTTCACTTGTTTCAGCAATGCGGGTGACAATGAGCGCACTTGCTCAGTGAGGACGTCGCGATGCACCGTGAGAATTTGCGAGACATTGACCACCGAATCGCGCGGCAAGCCGGACGCTTTGGCAGGGACCAACACATTACCCGGCGCGTCCAGTAATCGAATGTTGCCGGTCAGCGCCACCACCGTCACCGTGGCGATGCGACTCCGGTTAAATGTGTCGCTTTGCACGACGAGGACTGGTCGGCGATGGCCCGGCGCTGAACCGGTCGGCTCGGGTAAGTCGGCCCACCACACTTCGCCGCGCGCAATGACCATCGCTACCAGGACTCGCGCGGCAGCGTGCGCGCTTGCGCCGCGACCACAGCGGAATCGAGGCGACTCTCTTCGTCGGCGTACACCGCGTTGAGCCGCTGCGTCAACTGGCTCGTCTTATGCTTCGCCACGAAATCGGCCAACGCACGTGCATATAGCTCACTGCGACTGACGCCAAGGCGCTTGGCTAAGGAATCGCCGGACTTGAAGAGGTCATCCGGGAGAGAGATTGCTGTTTTCATACCGGAGTATAACTCGCCATATGTCGTAGTGCAAGCGACTCATGATCCATCGTGAACGCCCGCTCGATCCAACACCGCTGCTAACCCTTGACCCCAACGGTCCCGTTTAGATGGCCGACATTATTTCGATAACAAGATTGTCAAACGGTGACGTGGCTGTGGCCAGCATCGGTACGAATGACATTCGCATTTTCGCCAGCAGCGGTCGTTACGTGCGGACCGTTGGACGCGCGGGTCGCGGACCTGGCGAATTCGAAGCACGCGTCCAGCTGTTCTCGAGTCGTACGCTGATTGGCGTAGACTCCGGAAACGCGCTTACAAATCATACAAACTGATGGTATGTATTGTGGTATGGCTACTATGACGCATCGAACAACGTTCGCGCTCGACGAAGCAACGGTCGCGAAGATTCGTCGGCTGGCCGCGCAGTGGCAGGTGTCGCAGGCCGAGGTGATCAGACGCGTCGTAGCCAGCACCGACGCTACGGAAAAAGCTGACCCGGTTGCGATGCTGGAAACGTTGCACCGCACGGGCGGAGGGTTACGGGCGGCCGAGGCGAAGTCGTACCTCTCGGCGGTTCACGCGGATCGCAAGCGTTGGAGAAGGGAGTGATCTGTCTCGATACCAACTACCTGATCCTGGGCCTAGTCGCGGGAAGCCGCGAAAGCCAGGAGCTGACGGCGTGGATCACGTCCGGTGAGCTGTTGGTGACGCCGACGCTCGCGTGGTTTGAATTCGTTTGCGGACCCGTAACTCCGGCGCAAATCCAGACCATGCGCGCATTTCTGCACGCGCTCGTGCCGATCGATGAAATGCACGCTATCGCGGCGGCTGAATTGTTCAGTGCTGCTCGCAGAAAGCGCAGCACGCGTGTTGATGCCATGATTGCGGCTACGGCCATTGTCGCAGACGCACCCCTCGCCACCAATAACAAGAACGACTTCCGTCCATTCGTGGATGGCGGACTGCGATTGCTTTAAAGGGTCGGTCAGTTTCGCGAGCAGTTTTGCGACACTGAGCCTCTTGGCGAGTCGCGCGCGTCGTGTGCGAAGGGTGTGTGTGCTGCGCGTCGGAATTCGCCAAACACTACGCCAACCGTGAGCGGGGAGCAATCGCGTCAACGGCTTCCATCGGTTGGCGAATGATCGTTTTCCACTTGGCAGGATTAGCCCGACGTATATCGCTCAAATACACTTCGTGATGCTTCCCGGCAAGAGCGGAGCGCTGTGCGATGAAGTCATGGACTCGCTCAATTGTCGGACCTTCCTCACTGAAGGGGCCGATATGGAGCGTCTGAGCACATAACCCTTCGATGAAGCGCTCCAGCCTGAGTTCAATTAATGAGGGAAGCGCCTTTTTGCGCACTACTTCCACGATGGCCGCCTGGATCAATGCAGCCTCCACAAAATGGGGTTGCATGATCATCATCGTCCATTTCCACTTTGATCTATCGTTGGTAGTGAAGGCAGACATATCGTCTGACCACCAAAGGCCTTCGAGTGGCATGACTGCATAGTCAATTTTCTGCGCTCCCTTCTTCACCATAAACTTCGCCGTGTAGGAAACGGAGAACAGCGCTTCCACAGCCTCGGCATATCGCTGCGATGTATTCGGATCGCCCGCGCCATCGATCATAAGAAACTGAAAGCTCGGCACTTCAACCTGGATCACTTCCTTCGCAGATGGCTGGTAGAGATGCTTGAGTTCTTTCTTGAGATCAATTTTAGGCACGAATGCTCCTGGCGATGTCTACCGAGGCGGTAGCAACAGCCCCGGGCTATGAGATGAGCGCAAGTGCAAGCGTGCTACGCGCGTGGAGATCGGCCGCGCTATTTCCCGATCGCCGCCAATCCGGCCGCCGTCAGCGTCCTGTTCAACGCCGCGAGCTCCGTTGTGCGTCGGACCTTGGACAGGGAACTGGCTCGGGTAGCGGTCACGTCTGGAGACAGGCTGGTTCGGATGGCTCGCCTGACAGCGGCGACGGACCTGTACCGCAATCAGAGCCTGAGCCTCCAGCAGGCCGCGCAAGTGGTCGGGTACCGCTGCTATGGAAACTTCCTGAGAGATGCGAAGCTACTTCTCGGTGTTCATCCGTATCAGCTCAAACTCTTGCGGCCGCCGCAGCTGATTGTCAAGATTGTGAATCAGATCGAACGAAACGGTGAATCAAGTGTTGCTCATCACGTTGTTGTTGCAGAAAGCAAAGATACCGGAACGCCAATCGGACCAACGTGAGGTACTGATGAAAACGCTCTTCATGAATGTCTGGAGATATCCGATCCTGATGGCTTTGCAGATGGCGGTCGCGTGTCCAATGTTCTCAGAGCTCGCGTTTGCGCAATCCGCCGCGCCCCAGACCACGTCGCGAATAGCGGTGTACAGCGCGTCCAGTAAACCCAAGCACACATGGTCGATCGATCCGACACCGCTGCTGACGATTGACCCCGACGGTCCCGTAGAGATTACCGACATTATTGACATAGCACGATTGTCATCCGGTGATGTTGCAGTAGCCAGCATCGGTACCAACGACATTCGCATTTTCGCCAGCAGCGGTCGCTACGTGCGGACCGTCGGACGCGCGGGTCGCGGACCTGGCGAATTCGAAGCACTCGCCCAGCTGTTCTCGAGTCGTGATACGCTGATTGGCATAGATGCCTCGGGAGTTGCGCAGGTATTCGCACCCGGAGGGCGATACGTGCGCACAGAGCCGAGACCACGTGTGCCAACGGGCGAAGCCGCGTTGCGGATTGGCTACACGGCCAACGGGCGCACAATTCTTCAGACAGGTCCCGGAAACGCGGCATCAATGCCCAATCGAGCCGCATTGGTGTACTCTAAGCTCTGGTCGCAGGAGTACGGAAAGGACGCCGTATTGCTCGGTGAATATCCCGCCTATCATGTCGTTCCATGGCCATCCGGAAGGCCACGCTGGGCTGTGTTCGGTGCCCGCGGGCGTTTCGTCGTGACTGATTCCGGTTATTGCGCTGGATTCGCGGAAACTTATGTCGTCGCGTGTTACGACTCGAAGGGAGTACGCGTGACGCAGATCGAACGTCGTGGCTTGCCTGCACGTGAGGTGACTGATGCGCACAAAGAGGACTACTTTCGCGAAGACTCACTGGCGAACCCGTTGCCGGCACACGCCGCCGGTCGAGCGAGCACCAGGCGGTCAACACAATTCGCACCGCGCTTTGGATTTTTCGGTTCGATGATGTCATCGGGCAGCGATGAATTCTGGGTCGGGCCTGTCAATCCGGGTGACGCATCAGTGCGAGGGAACGCAATCCCAAAAGACAAGGAGGTTTGGTCGGTGTATTCACGCAGCGGAGAATGGCTGTCAGACATTTCGCTCCCCGCACGGTTTCGCGTAATGGAGGTAGGCGCTTCGTTCGTTGCCGGGGTGAAGCGTGATCCAGATGCCGATGATCGCGTTGTGGTCTATCGCATACGCAGATGAATGCCGCCGTTCGGTTGGCATTATCGCTGTCGGCCGCGATCACCATGTTCGCAGGGCAACCGGAACGCCTCACGATCTCGGGTTCAGTCGTAAGCGATCGTCAACGGCCTGTTGTTAATGCCGTCGTCTCCATCGCATCTCTCGGCAAATCGGTACGCACGGATAGTCTGGGTCGTTTTGCCGTACCCGGCGTGCCGTCTGGCACATTCATGCTGTCGGCGAGAGCGATCGGATACACGCCGAGAGATCAGCAGATTTCGATTCAGGCCGGAGCGTCAGCAAACATCACGGTTCTGTTGGAAGTCGTGACTGCTCTTGAGACGCGAAATGTCGTTGGAATGAGCGCCACGCGAGCGGAGTTTGAGGATCGCCGCGCGCGTCAGATGGGGATTCTCATCGATTCTGCGCGACTCAGCCGACCTGATTTCGTGAGTGCGCTGGCCAACCTCCCGCTCACTCGAGTTGAACGCAAAGGGTTCGGTGCGGCCATTCTGCTGCGCAATCTTTCTAGCAGGGCAACGTGCCAGCCCGTCACGTTTCTCAATGGATTTCCGACTCTGATGGAGAGTGTGACAGCACGGCCTCCCAGCGATTTCAGTTTTGTCGAGCTGATTCCTTACGAACAAACGGCCGGGAAGTATGGCGGCGCAGTTGGCTGCGGCGCAGCGCTGTTCTGGACCAAAGATTACAAGTGGCCGTGACGCCGTGCTTTACCATAGGGCAGCCATCTCTCAGCATTGGTAGCCGACGATTAGGACCTGATCGAGCCCCCGTCGTCCACAGCCACGTCGGGCAACCTGTTCAGGCGTGCTTCGAATCAACACTGGTGAAAACAACTTCAGCGTCGGCTTCCCGGAATTAAAGGATCGCTTTAGCAAAGTCGCACGGTATGCATGCAATGACGAATCTCCAACGCTATTTCCCGATCGCCGCCAATCCGGCCGCCGTCAGCGTCCTGTTCAACGCCGCGAGCTCCGTTGTGCTCAACGCCGTCCACCGCGCCATAACCTGCGCACCGTGCGCGCGCGCGGCGGCAATCGCGTTCAACTGCACCGTCGTCGGACGCACATCAGCGCCATGCAACAAGTTCATCACGCCGCCAAGCGCCGTACTGGCACCGGACAACGTTTCGACCGCGGGCGCATCACCAGCCCCACCGCGACCACCACCACCACCTCGCCCACCTCGGCCACCAACAGCGGCAGCACCGGCGAGCGTTTCGAGCCGAGTGTCGTAGGCAGAGAGCGCGGCGGATGTTGCACCCGTCGCTTGCGGCAACACCGTCGCAATCTGATCCCGCAGTGCGCGCGCTTGTGTGGCAGCGTCGCGCGTTTTCACCGCCTCGTCGTACGCCGCGCGCGACAGCGTGTAAATCTGCTGCATCGCCGTCGCCGGTGTTTTCACGCGTGGATCGGCCTTGACGACAATCGGTTGCGTGTAACTCTTCCCGTTCACTGTGAGACGCACCGTGTGCGTACCCGGGTTCGCCCAGGGCGTGGTCGGCTGCTGGATCGTATTTTGACCAATAGCTGCGATGGGAAGTGTGGGACCACCCAGCCGCGTCGATCCATCCAGCGATTGATAGTGCACATCCCAGGTGAAGCGATGCATCCCGGCTTTCGCTGAGAGCCCTTTGAGATCGCGATACCAGTAGAGCGGCACCGTGGCAGTCGCGGCGTCGGGCACGAACACCGAATCATCGCTCGAGTATTTGCGCAACACCGTGCGACCGTCGAGAATCTCCAGCGTAACCGGGCCTGTGGCGTCCGCTTTCAGGTAGTAATTGATGATCGCACCTTCCGGCGGATTGGGCGCGACGGGTTCGTCAGGGGGCAGCGGCGTGTCTGTATTCATGTTCCACCGCACGCGCATCGCTGTCTGCGGTTTAAACAACACGGCGGCTTCGTTCGCGGTTGCCGTTGTAATCTGGCGAAGCGGTGTGATGTCGTCCAGAATCCAGATGCCGCGCCCGTGTGTACCGACCACCAGATCGTCGTCCTTGATGACCAGGTCACGCACCGACGACGCGGCCATGTTCAGGCGCAGCGACTGCCAGTGATCGCCATCGTCAATGGAGAAGTACACCTGCGTTTCCGTGCCCGCGAACAGGAGTCCTTTTCGCTTGGGATCCTCTCGAACAACGCTCACCGGCGCACCACCGGGAATGCCGTTCACAATTTCTTTCCACGTTTTTCCGCCATCGTGCGTGCGATAGATGTGCGGATTCATGTCGTCCAGGCGTAGCGTGTTGACCGCGACGTATGCTGTCTGCGAATCGAACCGACCGGCGTCGATGGTAAAGATCTTCATGAAGTCCGTGATCGCGGGTGGCGTGACATTCTTCCACGTCACGCCACCGTCCGCCGTTGTTGCAATCACGCCGTCATCCGTGCCAAACCAGATGCGGTTGATATCCGTGTACGACGGACCAATTGAGTAGATGACCTGCGCGCCAATGGAGCCGCGCGTCGTGTTCGTTACGCGTGGTGCGTAGCTGCCGACGTTCTTCGGTACGGTCCAAGTTGCGCGCGTCATGTCGGGGCTGATCTGTTTCCAGTTCACGCCGCCGTCCATTGTCTTCCACAACACGTTGTTGCCGTAGAACAATGAGCGTTTGTCCACTTCCGAAAACACCACCGGTTGCGTGCGCACCGTGCGATACGACGGCGCGCCCGGTGCACCACCGCGTCCGCTTACCGGGCCAACGTCAGACACCTGTCCCGTGCGTCGATCATAACGCGACACTTTGCCGCCATAGATGATGTCCGGATCGAGTGGATCCGGTGCCGCGTACCCATATTCCTCAATGCCAACCGGGTGCCACTCGCGAAACGTGATCTGTCCGTCGTTGCCGCGGCTTGCAATACAAATCGATCCGCTGTCTTGCTGCCCGCCGCACACGCGATACGGAAACGCGTTGTCGGTCATGATGTGATAGAGCGCCGCCGTCGACTGATTGAACCACGAACTCCACGTCTTGCCACCATTCAGAGTGACGACTGCACCCTGATCGATCACCAGCAACATGATGTCCGGGTTGTCTGGGTTCCACCAGATATTCTGATTGTCATCGCCACCAGGCGCGCCCTTGAACGGCACAAACGTTTTGCCGCCGTCGGTTGATTTGAAGCTGACGATGTCGGTGACAATGATCGTGTTCGGATCCGTCGGATGCGCATGCGGCACCACTTCGTTGATGCGCGACGTCATCCGTGTATCCGTCGTGGCGCGCACCCACGTCGCGCCCGCATCATCCGAGCGATACAGCCCTGTCCCACCGCCCCCGGCCTCCACCGTCGCCCACACCAAACTCGGCCGCGCCGGCGAAATCGCGAGCTCGGCGTTCACGATGCCGGCCGGCAGTCCGTTCGTCAGCGGTTTCCAGGTCGTGCCGCCGTCTGTGGACTTGAAGATGCCGCCATTTGTCCCCGACCACGCGCCGTTCTCCCACGGCCCCTGTCGTTGTTCCCAGAGCGTGGCGTACACGATATCCGGATTCGACGGATCGATATCCACATCTTTCGCGCCCGTGTTTTCGTCCTTGAACAGCACGCGATCGAACGTTTTGCCGCCGTCCGTGGAGCGAAACACGCCGCGTTCCTGATTCGGGCCGTAGGGGTGGCCGAGTGCGGCGACGAA
>Ga0105046_10001793_pt1 | contig 33330 bp, 25 predicted proteins | sample MAT03_FD_78385 | JGI IMG/M metagenome (GOLD analysis project Ga0105046, IMG submission 78385) | Freshwater microbial communities from Lake Fryxell liftoff mats and glacier meltwater in Antarctica - MAT-03 (megahit assembly) | ecosystem: Environmental > Aquatic > Freshwater > Ice > Liftoff...
CCCGAGCAGTTTCGAAGCGATAATGGCGTCCTCGAAGAACAACTCGAAGAAATCGCCCAGTTGGAAGAGCAGCAGCGTGTCCCGCGGCAACCCGCGCTTCACCTCATGGTACTGTTCCATCATCGGTGTCATAGGCTTTCTTACCAAGGTCTCAGACCATGCAGGAGTTCAATCTCCCATTTTTCCGAAATCCTCCAATGCCCAGTGGCAAACTTCCAGCGTGATGGGGCTGTACGCGTTTCGACCGGCTGGGTTTGCCGCGAACGTTCGCGGCATCTCTTATTTGCGCAACAGTCCGAACGGAAAGCAGACCTCGCGGTCGTTGGAGACATCGGTTTTCGAACATTCCACGATACAGCACGCGAAACTCAGGGTCGATGTCGAGAAAGACCGCCAACGGCGTGCGAACGTCGCTACCGACCTAAAAACGCTCTGTGCGCTCTATTGCGAAATGGACGCACGCTTCGCCCTGAACTCTATGCTTCTGCCGGACCGCGTCGATGGTGTGGTTGGCGAACTCCGTGTCCTGCTAGAGCTGCGTCCGATCGTCCCGATCCCAATCGTCCGGCAGGACGCCAAAGGTCCAGCTGTCGTGCCAGTATTCGATTCGCGTTCCCGGAATGATATGGGTAAGCAGTGCCGACTCGGTATGGGGCACGTCCTGCTCCCGGTTGAACATCTTGTAGAATCCCGGCGTGTAGTCGCCGGCGTCGTCCTCAAGGTAGCGGTTGTGCGCAATTTTTCCATAGCCCGCGACCAAGTAGTCCTGACGCAAAAAGTTGCCCGGCAGGGTCTGCACCTTCGAGATCGAAGTGCCCGTACGTCGATACGCGTGACTGTTATAGTACACGCCGGATTTCGGGAAACTGCCGTCTCCGCGATCGTGTCGACATAGGCGGATTTTCCAACGGTAGTATAAAACCTCTCGAGGGTTGCTAAACTGCGGGTTAATATCTGTTAAAGTATCCTTTCATTAAAATCGCTGGAAATGTTATAATTTATTGGTATAACGCCAAAAGGAATCGAGTTAAGACCGTAAAGTACCTTTTACTAAATGGCTCGCCCCATTCCAGATCCTCGGCCACTAGCGCTGGTTCTCCAAGCCCAAGGAGCGCTTTCTGAACGGGCATTGTCCGAGGTTTTGGGGGTGAGCGAAGCCACCGTGACCCGACTGATTAGAAGTCTCGGTTCTTCCGTTGAACGCGTCGGTGCGGCCCGCAGTTCTCGGTACGTGTTGCGGCGCGCAGTCCACAACTTTGGCGATCAATGGCCCGTCTATCGCTTGGACGCGGACGGTCGTCCGCAGGTGTGGGGACAACTTCATGCGTTGCACGGCGGTTTTCGTTTCGAGCCGAAGGGCACTGTGCCCGCGTGGATGCAATCGGATCATCCCGACGGTTTATTTTCCGGACTGCCCTTTTTTTGCAGGAGGTTCGACCGCAAGGTTATCTTGGGCGTGCAATTGCGCGCGGATTTGCCGCGCGTCAGGGAGCGCCGACCGATCCCCGCCTGTGGAATGACGATGACGTGCTTTCGTATTTTTTGACGCTAGGCGACGATTTGCCGGGGGATTCGATCGTGGGCGATCGCGCGATGGAGCGTGCCCATCGTATCGCGGAAAATTTGTCGACAACGGCCATCGCAGGCGACGACCGCTCTCGGGTGTATCCAGAGCAGGCGGCGGCGGCACAGCGAGGAGAGCTGATCGGTTCTTCCGCAGACGGAGAACAACCGAAGTTCCTGGCCAACGTTTCGCGAAAATCCGGGCAATTTTTCCGCTGCGGCAGCTCGCGCCCTTCGCTGGATCTGGTGCTTCGGCGATCTCATCGCGAACACCGACATGCACCGCGCCAACGCGAGCTTCTGGTTCGGCGACGAGCGGACTTACACCCTCCCGCCGTTCTACGATATGCTGCCAATGCTTTAGGCACCCGGCTCTTAGGGCGATTTATCGGAGTGGACGTTTCCCCCTCGCCCTCCAGTATCGGCGGTCACGGATGCATGTGGCTGAACCATCGGTCGAGAAGAGCTTTTGACCGGAGATATAATTGTTGCTCGTCGGCCAGTTTGGAAAGCCGTGGATCCTTGTCGATCGCCGCCAGCACCGAATGGTCGAGCGCGGCGATGAAGCGGACGCGATCCGCTTCCCCGAGGTTGACCAAGGAAGACAATTCGGCACCAATGGCCTTGAGGGCGCTGTCGTACTTGCGCAGGATGGCCTCCTCCGAGACGATGACCTCGGGCACGGTATCGCGAATGGAGCCCGCATGCTGGATCAGCCGGCGCAACGAGCCGAGCTGTCCGACAAATCCCGCGATCACGAATCTGGGGTCGCCCTGCTCGTAGGCGCTGGCGGCGACCAGCGGCCCGAAAAACACCCTGGCCGCCGCTGTCCGAGGCAATGAAACCGCGATCGTTCGAACGGGAGGTTCCTGGATCGAACGGATGATGAATTGCGGGACCGCTAGCTGCTTGCCGACCTGGATCGCCGGATCGTTCACGGCGATCTGCACCGTCCGCACCGCGCGCGTAGAACGGGCGGCGTACCGGGCCCTCTGCAACGACGTCGACGCGAACCTGTGCCGTCCTTGAGCTAAGGTGCCGTGCGCCGGTTCATCCTCCGCGACAGTCACTCAATGTCGACTTAGGCATTTAGTTGATCGGCCCACCGCTCAGGCGCGGTTACCGCCGTAGCTGCCAAGGAACAATTGCTGCGCGGCAATACGGTCGTGACTTAGCTGGCGGAAGTCGTTGGCGACTTTGTTGTCTATAATCCAGTCTGCAAGTTCGCGCCCGATCGCCGGTCCGATCTTGAACCCGTGTCCGCTGCCGCCGCAGGCATCGACATAGCCATGGATCCCGGTGCGCGGTCCGATAAACGGATTCCAGTCGGGTGTGACGTCGTACAATGCGCCGAAGGTGTCGGTCAGGCGCATGCCAGCAAAGCTGGGGAACCGCCGCAGGGTCCGGATTTCGACCTCCCTGATAAAATCCTGATCCCCGGTGGTCTTGTAATTATAGGGATCGACATCGGTGTAGTCCTTCGGGAAGCCCCGGCCGATCACAAAGCGCCGCTGGCCGAGTGGGCGGATGTAAATCGCATCCACACCGTTGGAGACGGAGGTCGTCGGCAGGGGATGGGTGCCCGGCACTTCCCAAATGGTGTCCTGCTCGCGCACGGTGCGCATGGGCATTTCGATGCCCGCGCTGGCGGCGAGGGGGCCGGCCCAGGGGCCGGCGGCGTTGACGACGGTGCCAGCGGAAAGGTCGCCTTGGTCGGTCACGACCCCGGTGACGCGTTTGCCCGACGAGAGGAGACTGCGGGCGGAGGTCTGCTTGCGCAGTTCGCCACCGGTACGGACGAAGGCTTTGACGTAGGCTTGGGTCGATTGTACCGGGTCGGCATAGCCACCGAGTTTCTCATAGATGATGCCGGCAATGTCCTGTCGGTTGATTCCCGGGAGGAAACCCGCGATCTTGTCCTCTGCGAGGAAGACCGTGTCGATCCCGAGACCCTGTTGCATTTTCTGATTCTTGCAGGCGGTCTCGATCATCGTGTCGTTGATGAGAAAACAGTAGCCCGCGGCCCGGTAACCGCCGTCATGGCCGAGCTCGGCCTTCATGGCCGCGAACAGCTTGATGCTGTCGTTAGCGAGCCGGACCAGCAGTGGTGTGGAGTAGTGTTGGCGGATGATCGCCGCGCTGCGTCCGGTGCCGCCGCTTGCGACGTCCGCGCGGTCGAGTAACAGCACGCGCTGGCCGCGCTTTTTCAAATGATAGGCCGTGCTGGCGCCGGTGATGCCGGCTCCAACGACGATGGAGTCCCAGGATTCGCTCATGATTTTATGGGTATTGAAGGGCTGTTTTTTGGATTTGGAGAATTCAGGAAAACCTCCGGCTACAAAGCCTCGGCCAAGCGGGTGAGCAGCGCACGGTGCAGGGCAATACCCCGCTCGAGGTTGCGCAGCGGAAAAGATTCATTCGGGCTGTGGGCCGCGCAATCGGGCAGGCCCAGGCCGATCAGGAGCGTGTCGCGGCCGAGGATGCGCTTAAACAGCGAGACGGTTGGGATGCTCAGCCCTTCGCGTACCAAGGCCGGCTCGCGGCCGAAAACGTCCCGCAACGCGCATTGTGCGGCGCGGAACGCGGGGCTGTCGGAAACGGTGAGGTAGGGATCCCCTCCGTGATCGTACGTGACCTCGACCTTCACACTGCGCGGTGCCCGGGCGGTGAAAAAGGCCGCGACCCGATCCGCGATTACCCGGGGCTGTTGATTGGGTACGAGACGGAAACTCAGCTTCGCCACGGCCTCGCGGGGCACGATCGTCTTGCTGCCCGGTCCCTGGTAACCGGCGGTGATCCCGTTGATCTCCGCGGTCGGCCGGCTCCAGACCCGTTCGCGGGAACCGTAGCCTCTTTCGCCCGCGACCGCTGGCGACCCGGTTAAGGCCAGCAGTTCGGCATCGTAATCCGGAAGATCGCGCCACGACTTCAGTTCGGCGGGAGAGACATCGGCGACCGCATCGTAGAAGCCTGGGACTGCCACGTGTCCGTCGGCGTCGTGCAATTGGGCGAGCAGTCGCGCAAGTTCGGTGGCGGGGTTGGCGACGGAACCGCCGAAGACTCCGGAATGCAGGTCGACCGCGGGACCGGAAACCTTGAGCTCGAGGCAGGAGATTCCGCGCAGACCGCCGGTGATCGCGGGAAAATCCGGCGCGATCATGCTGGTGTCGGAGACGACGATCGCGTCGCACGCCAGCTCTTCGCGGTGGGCAGAGAGAAATTCGGCCAGATGCGGACTGCCGATCTCCTCCTCGCCTTCGAGCAGAAAAATCAGGTTCACGGGAGGACCGCCGGCACTCCAGGCCGCTTCCACACCGAGGATGTGCGCCATCGTCTGGCCCTTGTTGTCGGTCGCGCCCCGCGCGAAAATCATTCCGTTCTCGATGAAGGGCTCAAACGGGGGATGCCGCCACAACGCCACCGGATCCACGGGTTGCACGTCGTAGTGCCCGTAGATCAGCACGGTTTTGGCGGCTCCCTTCGCGGCGCGTTTGGCGAGCACGACGGGCGGGCCGGCTGTCGGCTCTACGCGGGCATGGAAACCTAGGCGCGAAAATTTTCCCTGCAGCCAGTCGGCGCAGGTCTGCATGGACGACGCGCGGGCCGGATCCGCGGAGATGCTGGGAATCCGCAGGTACGCTACGAAATCCTGCAACTGGGATTCAGTCAGCATGGTACAGATGACGACGATGGGGATGCGACGCCCTCGTCTCGTCTTTTCGACACAGGGGGCGTCGCCGCTCCAGTGCAGTGGGGCGGAGGCTCATGTTGACTGCGACCATCAGCTGGCCGCCCCAAAGCGGTTGACCCGGAACGGCGACAGGTCGAAGCGCGATTTTCCGGTCGTCAGCAGGTCGACCAGTACTTCGCCGAGCGCGCTGCAGTATTTGTAGCCGTGCCCGCTCAAGCCAATGGCGAGCCAGAGGTTTTGGTGTCCGGGCAGGCGGTCGATCACGAAGTCGCGGTCGGGGGTGTTTTCGAAAAAGGTCGCGCCCATGCTCATCACCGGGCCATCGGCCTTCGGGAAATAGCGGCGCAGGAACACCCGCATGACCTCCTCCTCCTGGGGCTGGACGTCGACCAAGGGCTTGGTGGGATCGATGATGTCGCCGAAGAAGAATTTCGAGAGCTTGAAGCCCGGGATGCCGTGAATCGGCAGGCCGTAAAAATGGCCGAGCGTGGCGGAATCGATGATCCAGGACGGCATTCGCGCGGGGCGGAAGAGCTCGGGCATTTCCTTCGGCTGAAACCAGCCGACGACCTGGCGCTCCGGTTTGACCGGGATGCCAAAGGGCTCGAGCATGCGGCCGGCCCAGGCCCCTGCCGCGACGACGAGGGATTCGGCCTCATAGGTGCCGCGGTTAGACACAACGCGGTATTTCTCGCCGCGCTTCTCCCACGACAGCACGGTCTCGTGGCCGTGGAGCTCGGCGCCGTCGGCGAGGGCACGGTTGAGATGCGCCTCGATCGCGAGTTCGGACAGCACGAAGCCGGAGCCGGGCTGGTAAACCGCCAGCATCTCGGGATCGGGGGTGATGCCGGGAAAACGCCGGTGCGTTTCCCTGGCGTCGAGGATCTCGTGCGCGAGGTTGTGCTTCTCGCACGCTGCCTTCGAACCCCGGAAAATGGGGGACTCGGGCGGAGCGACGTCGAAGCTGCCGTTGTTGTGAAAAATGGGCGTGCCGATCTCGCGCCCGAGATCGTGCCAGAGCTCGAGGGCGCGCAGGACCAGCGGGACGTAGGTCGGCCCTTCGTGCAGACCCACGCGCAGGATGCGGGTCACGCCGTGCGAGCTGCCGCGCCGGTTCGGCAGACCGTGCTGCTCGAGGCCCAGTACGCTGAGCTTCCGCCGGGCGGCATGCGCGACGACGGCGCTGCCGACGCCGCCGACACCGATCACAATGAGGGCGTACGTTTTCATGAAAGAGGGGGAGTGTGGCCGCTCGCATTGGTGGGACGCACTCGCGCCCTGAGCTGGCGCAGGCCGCGCAGGAGACCATCCTTCCACTGCGGACGGTCCTCGAGCACTTCGATCTGGTAGGGCCCGTGCAGCAGCTCTCCGATCGCACATTGCACCTCGAGCCGGGCCAGGGCCGCGCCGAGGCAGAAGTGCGCGCCGTGGCCGAACGCGACCTGGCGTACGGGGTTGCGCTCCACGTCGAGCCGGTCGGGTTCCGGATTGGCCGCGGGATCGCGATTGGCCGCGCCGAGGAACTGCAGGACGATCTGGCCCCGACGCAGGGACTGGCCGCGCAGCTCGCAGTCGTCTACGACCACGCGACGATTGCGCTGGAACGGGGCGTCAAAGCGTAGGAATTCCTCCACGGCGTTGCGAAGCAGCGCGGGGTTGGCGCGCAATTTCTCCTTCTGGTCGGGATGCTGGTGCAGCCGGAGGATGCTCGAACCGAGAAGATTCGTCGTGGTTTCGTGACCCCCGATGAGAATGGTGGTGAGCGTCGAGATCATTTCCTCGTTGCTCAGCTTGTCGCCGGCGTCGCGCGCTTGGACAAGTGCGGTGATCAAGTCCGCGCGGGGTTCACGGCGGCGCTCCTCGGTCAGCTGGCGGAAGCGCTCGCGGAGCCGGACGAGCCCGGTGTTGGATTCGAGCAGGACCTCCTCGGATGCCCGCGGGGTGGCCATGAATTCGACGGTCTTCCCGGACCAGAGCTTGAAGTTGTCCCGCTCCCCCTCCGGGATGCCCATCAGGTCCGTGATCACGGTAATGGGGAGCGGATACGCGAGGTCGCGGATGACGTCCATCTCCGGCTTTTCGGCGGTGCGCGCGAGAATACTCCGGACCAGGGTGCGAATCTGGTCCTGCATTTTCTGGATCGCGGACGGGGTGAAGCCCTGCTGGACGAGGCGGCGCAGCCGGGAATGGTCAGCACCGTCCACGTTGATGAGGCCGGTGTTGTAATGATTGATCAGCGGGCGGATCCGATCCTGGAAGGAAGTCGAAAGCTCGGACTCAAACACGCTGGTCAGGCGCCGGACGCTCGAAAAACGGGCCGGGGCGCTGAGCGTTTCGACCACATCGTCGTGGCGCGTGAGCAGCCAGCAGCGCCACGCCTCGCTCCAGCACACGGGGGCGTCGCGGCGCAGGCGGGCGTAGAAGGGATACGGGTTCTCGACAAATTCCGGACTAAGTAAATCCGCATCCGGCGAAAGAAGGGCGGTCATGGAGAGGTGCGTCCGCGGGAATCCCAACGGCCGGGGAGCATGCGTTCTCAGCGTTTGTTTTTCTTCAACGTGGCGCGCAGCTGGGCCACCTCGTTCGCCGGCGGCTTCTGCCAGGTGCCGAAGCGGCTGAGGGTCGGCAGGCCAAGCTTTTTCGCCTCAACCATGAACTCGGTGGTTTTGAAGCCGATGAGCACGGGATCGATGATCGGCACGCCCATGACCTCGCGCTTATGCGCGATCGTCAGCGGGCTGCTTTGCAGGGTACAGCCCATAAGGATGGCCTCGGCGCCATCGTCCTCGATGCAGCGGCGGGCGACTTCCATCGTGCGCTTGAGCATCAGGGCCGGGCGGGTTTTGTCGGGATACGATTCGCGGGCGGAAAGATTGATGTGGCGCACCGAGGCCAGCTTCGAATCCGTGCCGTAGAGTTGGGCGAGTTCGCGGTAGCAATGGACGGTCTTGTCCTCGGTCGCGATCACGGAGTAGCGCTGCGAGATCGCGTTGACGTAGTGGGCGCCGGCCTCGAAGGCCGCGGTCACCGGGATGTCGGCGACTTCGCGCGCCTCCGCCAGTCCCGGGTCGTAACAGCAGCAGATGAACACGGCGTCGAAGCCTTCGTCCTGGGCTCGTAGCACACGCTCGACCACCGCGCTCGCACAATGGTGACGATAGTAGATGTAGGTGACGTAGTTGAGCGGATAGACGTCCGCGGTGTTTTCAAAGACGATCTCGGTGTCGGGGCGGGCGACGCTCCGGCAATGTTCAGCCTCGCGGGTGGTACCGGCGAATGGGTTTAAGACGAGGATTTTCATGAAGGGGAAAACGAGACACAGCGGCCGGGCCATTTTTCATCATTGGAACACTCAAGCGTCTGGAATGATAGCAGGTCGGGGTCCACGGATAACATGGGGATTCGTGCTCTTTCATGGTTGATCGTAGCATGGGCCGGCCCTGGATAATGTTCTTTGGGCGGGCGTCCGCCCGGATCGGGCCGAAAGATCGGGTCAGGCGGACTGGCCGGAGGTGGGCCACGACCTGATTGTAACCCTCACGTACTTTGACGTCCTGAACGATCCGGTTTTGGCGCATCCCATTCTTCGTGTCGGCGAGTCGCAGCCTCAGAACTCTGCTGGGCGATCGGAGGTTTGCGGAGCTAAAAACAGGAGCGGGGTGGGAGGTGCCGCACGCGAGTGTCCGTGCGTGCTACGAACGGCCATGAAAGAGCACCAATCTCCATGTTTAACGATCGATCCCGTATGCTATAATCCAGATTCGAGGCCTGCAGGTCCGCGCTACGGCTGATTGTACGTCCCCCGACAGCATCTCCCAGCCCCACCTATGATTGAATCTACTCATTCGTTTCCTTCAGCCAGCTTTCCGTCGCTGTGCGTTGCCGGTTCGCTGCTATCAGCGCGACGTTGGACGCGCAAATTGCCAAATCTTCGTCCGACGATCCCCATGAAACTTTTCCGGAATCTCATCCCAGCAGTGGCCCTGCTAGCCATGACAGGCCAGCTTTTCGCGGCCGGTTATTCCATTGGCAGCCGAAAACAGTTGTTCATCGATGGCCGATTCATCGAGCAATCCGAAGGCGTAAACCTGCGCATGAATCCGCCGGTGAAGCACGGTGCCGTCCTACTCGGCACCAACTCCTGGGAAAACGGCATTGTCACGGGCGCGGGGACGGTGATCGAGGACGGCGGTCGTTTCCGGGTCTGGTATACTGCCTGTCCGGCCTCGGGACATCCGCTGGCGCCGTTCCGGCTTTGCTATGCGGAGTCGACCGACGGCATCCAGTGGGTAAAACCCAACCTGGGGCTCTATGAATGGGAAGGTTCGAAGGCGAACAACATCATTATGGACAGCAATATTGAGAACGGCGGCGGCGTCTTCCTCGATCCAAAGGCGCCTGCGTCCCAGCGTTACAAGCTCCTCGCGCGATTGTCCGAACAATCCCTCGCCAAGCCCGGGCACGATCCCCAGGTGGGCAATGCGCCCAACGGTACCGGCATGTATGTTTATACCTCGCCGGACGGACTGCATTGGGAACTGCAGCCGACGCGTGTATTTCCGTTCAATCCGGATACCGTCAACATGGCGTTGTACGACGACCGCACGGACAAATACCTGGCCTTTGTGCGGACGTGGATCGGCGACCAGCGCCGGGTCGGGGTGGTCGAGATTTCCGACATCATGAAGCCATGGCCTTATGACAAAAAAGCCCCGCCCCGGGAATTGGGCGCGCACAAGTTCGCCCGCAACATCACGGTCCCTTCGCGGGAGATTCCCGATGCCTATGGCGTTGATGAAAGAGATCCGCCCGACACCGATCACTACACCTCGGCGGTCGTGAAATATCCCTGGGCCCAGGACGTGTACTTGATGTTTCCGAGTCCCTACCGTCATTTTCCCGAGCCGCCGGTCAGCAAGTACCGCAACGACGGCCTGCTCGACATCCAACTCGCGGTCAGCCGCGACGGTCGGAAATTCCACGCCGCTTCGCGCTTCCCCTACATCGAACTGGGGATGCCCAACGAGCGCGATCGCGGCTCGCTCTACATGTATATCGGCATGCTGCGTCGCGGGAATGAGATCTACCAGTATTACGGCGGCAACGACTGGAGCCACGGCGCCTACGAAGGCCTGCCCGAGATGCGCAACCGCGGTGGCATGATGATGACGCGCCAGCGTCTGGACGGCTTTGTTTCCGTCGAGGCAGGGGAGGGCGGCGGTTCGTTCGTCACGCCCGAGGTGATTTTCACGGGCGGAAAGCTCGCGCTCAATTTCAACGCGTCCGCCCTCGGCCAGGTGCTGATCGAAATGAGGAATGCAGCCGGTCAGCCCATCGAGGGTTTTTCTTTCAATGACTGCGATCCACTCGGCGGCAATGATGTGGCCAAGGTCGTGACTTGGAGGCAGGGCAAGGCCGATGTCAGCGCCTTGAGTGGGAAGCCAGTCCGAGTCGCCTTCAAGCTGCGGACGGCGAAATTGTACGCGTTCCAGTTCAACCCCTGACCTTTCCCGCGCCCATGAAGCTCCTCCAGACCACCTTGAAAACCGGCGTCCATCGAATCGCCCTGCTGGCCCTAGCCGTGCAAGGCTTTTCGCCCATGGCGGAGGCGCGTGCGCCGATCGACATTGGCAATCGCCTCGAGCTTTTCGTTGACCGCTATTTGATCGAAGGGGAGTCGAACACGCGGCTTAAGCCCGGGGCACCGCGGCGCGAAGAGCAGGCGTTGGCTTTTGACGCTCCGTGGGAAGGCCGGTTTGCCGGCGCCTCGACCGTATTGAAGGATGGTGACATCTATCGCATGTATTACCGGGGATCGGGTTATGGTCCGGACAAGTCGGAAGACCGGATGGCGGAACTGACCTGCTATGCCGAAAGCCACGATGGCATCCATTGGATCAAACCGAAGCTGGGGTTGCACGAATTCAAGGGCGGCAAAGACAACAACATTATCCTCCCTCCCGGGGACAAAAGAAGGATCTCACACAATTTCATGGCGTTTGTGGATGCCCGTCCGGGTGTCCCGGCCGCGGAGCGTTACAAGGGGGTGGGCGGAACGAGGGAATACGGTCTGTTCCGGCTGGTTTCGGCCGACGGCATCCGCTGGAGAATGTTTTCAGAGGAGCCCATCTTCCTCGGTTATGCCTTGGATACGCTGAATGTCGTGCAATGGTCGCCCGCTGAGGGCAAGTACGTCGCCTTCATCCGCACCTGGACGGAGGGGGGAACGCCCGACAAACCGAAATTTGCCGGCTACCGGACGATCAGCCGGGCGGTCTCCAAGGACTTCATTCACTGGAGTGAACCGGAGGAAATGAATTATGGGGACAGTCCGGCCGAACATATTTATACCAATGGCACGCAGCCCTATTTCCGGGCGCCTCACATTTTGATCTCCCTTCCTTTCCGGTATGTCGACGTCCGCGCGGCCCTCCGGCAGAAGGAAATGGATGACTGGAATTTCGATCTGCCTTGGATGCGCAAGGGGGTCTCGGATGTCGTCCTCATGACGTCCCGGGGCGGCACAGCGTACGATCGAACCTTCATGGAATCGTTCATCCGTCCGGGACTTGCGCGGGAGTCGTGGACCTCGCGAGGCAACGGTCCCGCGCTGGGCGTGGTGCAAACCGGGGCAAACGAGATGTCGCTCTATCTGCAGGCGCATTACATGCTGCCGAGCTACCACATGCTGCGCTACTCGCTGCGGCTGGACGGCTTCGCGTCGGTAAACGCGCCTTTTGCAGGTGGCACGATGCAGACCAAACCGCTGGTTTTCTCCGGGAAAAGCCTGGTGATCAATTATTCCACGTCGTCGATCGGACACGTGAAGGTGGAGATTGTGGACGAGATCGGAAAGCCGTTCCCGGGATTTTCGCTGGCGGACTGCGAGGAGATCGTCGGCGACGAGATCAGCCGGGCGGTCTCGTGGAAAACGCAGGCGGATCTTTCTGCGCTCGCCGGTCGGACGGTCCGCCTGCGTTTCAGCATGAAAGACGCGGATCTCTATTCGATCCAGTTCCAGCCGTAGCCATCAACGACAAATCCCTATGATTACTCCCCCCGTCTTGGCGTTTATCCCGAAACGATCAGGCACGGCGAAACCGGGAGGAATGACCGGCCGGCCGGACCTGTGGCGCCGGCGCGGATGGCGGGCCCGTCTTGCTTTGATTCCGGCCATCCTGCTCGCCATCGCGGGAATGTGCGCGGCCCAGCCGGTCGAGATAGGCATTCGCCTCGAGCTGTTCGTCGATCGCTACCTGATCGAGCAACTGGATGGCGTACGTTTGCAGATGGGCCAGCCCCAGCCGCGCGAGGTGGCGCTGCGCTTTGAGGAGCCGTGGGAAATGCCCTTCGCCGGCTGTCTCAGCGTGATCAAGGATGGCGAGATCTACCGGATGTATTACCGCGGTGCCGGGGCCAACGCCAAGGGGGACTACGACCCGGCGCTGGAGGTCACGTGTTACGCCGAGAGTCGCGAGGGCATCCATTGGACCAAACCGAAGCTGGGCTTGCACGAATTCAGGGGGAGCAAGGACAACAACATCATCCTTGGGGCGGACATCCAGCGCCGGATCTCCGCGACGTTTGCCCCCTTCCTCGATACCCGCCCCGGGATTCCCGGGGATGAACGCTACAAGGGGGTGGGAGGGCAGGGCGGAGACCGGAGTATTGCGATGGGCTCCGACGGCCGCGGGCTCCACCGGTTGGCGTCGGCGGACGGAATTCACTGGCGGATTTTGCCCGGGCCTTCGCTGTTCCAAGGCTATGCGCTCGACACGCTGAACATCGCGTTTTGGTCGCCCGCGGAAAATACCTACGTGGCCTACATCCGTACCTGGTCCGAAGGCGGAACGCCCGACAAACCGAAATTCGCCGGATACCGCACGATCAGCCGCTCGGTTTCCAAGGATTTTGTCACCTGGTCTGAGCCCAAGCGAATGACTTTCGTGGAGGTGTCCAAGGAGGATCAGCTCTACACCATCGGGGCGCATCCTTATTTCCGGGCGCCGCATCTCATCATCGGCCTCCCGTTCCGGTTTACTCCCGGCAAGAACGTGCTTACCGTGGAAGAGGCCCAGGCGTTCGGACTCTACAGCCTTCCCAAGGAGAAGGCGGGTGGGTTGCACGGCACGCCACTCGGCAAACTGGGCGCGGGGCATGCCTTAGGCGGACTCTCCGATGCGGTGCTCATGTCATCCCGCGGGGGTTATGAATTCGATCGCACTTTCATGGAGTCCTTCATCCGCCCGGGCCTCGACCGCCATTCCTGGACGGCGCGCAGCAACGTTCCCGCCTTCGGGGTGGTGGCGACGGGCGACACCGAAATTTCGATCTATCTCCAGACCGGATACACCTCCAACAATTATCACATCCGGCGGCACACGCTGCGCACGGACGGATTCGCCTCGGTGAATGCGCCCTTCGCGGGCGGCGCGATGCTGACCAAACCGGTGATATTTTCCGGCAAGCGGCTCGTGGTCAATTACGCCACGTCCTCCGTCGGCTCGGTGAAGGTCGAGCTCGCGGACGAGACCGGCAAGGCGCTCCCGGGTTTTTCAGCGGAGGAATGCGACGAGCTGGTCGGCGATGAAATCAGCCGGACCGTTTCCTGGAAAAGCGCGACGGATCTTGCCGCCGTCGCCGGCCGCACGGTCCGCCTGCGTTTCGTGATGAAAGACGCGGACCTCTATTCGCTGCAGTTTCAACCGTAGGGTTCTGAGGGATGAATCAGCCGCATAATGCCTCCGTTGTAGGAGCCTGCTTGCAGGCCGATGCTCTCGAGAGGCGACGCCCCCCGTCGCCGGCTCGAAGCACGCGACGAGGGCGTCGCCTCTCCCTCTCTCATCGTGTCTGGCAGGAGGATCCTCCATCCTACGTTCGTCATCTCAATTTCAAGAATATGAAAATTTTCCATTTCGTCGGAACAGCGCTGGCCCTGCTGCCCGTATTCCCGTTCGTCAGCACTGCGGCGACACCGGTCGAGGTCGGCAACCGTTTGGAACTGTTTGTCGATCACTACTTGGTGGACGAGATGAAGGGTGTGGAGCTGCGCCTGGGTCGGCCGCAGCAGCAGGAGATCGTCCTGCGTTTCGATCTCCCTTGGGAAATTCCCTTCTCAGGGGCGCACAGCGTAATCAAGGACGGAGAAATATACCGGATGTATTACCGTGGCGCCTCGATCGATGCGCGCGGTGAATATGACGAGACGACGGAGGTCACCTGCTACGCGGAAAGCCGCGATGGGATTCACTGGGTCAAACCCATCCTCGGATTACACGAGTATCGCGGGAACAAGGCGAACAACATTATCCTGCCGCCCAACAACCGGCTGAGAGTGTCGCATAATTTCGCGGTGTTCCTCGATACACGGCCCGGCGTGCCCGCCGACGAACGGTACAAGGGCTTGGGTGGAACCTCGAATCGCTGGGAGCAGGACAATAAGCGGCCCCACGGACTCTATCGCTACGTTTCCGGCGATGGCATTCACTGGCGTTTGATGTCCCCGCAGGCAATTTTCGAGTCCTACGCGCTCGATACGCTGAACACCGCGATGTGGTCACCCGCCGAGAATTGTTACGTCGCGTACATCCGCCCGGGCAAAACCAAGTACCGCACGATCAGCCGCGCGACCTCAAAGGACTTTGTGACGTGGACCGAGCCTCAGGAAGTGGATTTTGGCGGCACGCCCGCTGAGCATGTCTACACGAATGGCACCCATCCGTACTTCCGCGCCCCGCACATCCTGATTGCCCTGCCGTTCCGGTTTCAGCCGGACCGCGCCGTGCTGAGCGCGGCGGAGCATCAGGCGTACGGCACGCATTATACGCAGAGGAAGGGGATTTCCGATGCGATCCTCATGACCTCGCGCGGAGGGCCTCACTTCGACCGCACTTTCATGGAGTCCTTCATCCGCCCCGGTCCCGACCGCGGGGCCTGGGACGCGCGCAGCAATCTGCCGGGTGTGGGTGTGGTGCAAACGGGGCCGGCCGAGATGTCGTTGTACCTCACGACGCACCACACGATGCGCGACTATCACATGCGGCGCTACTCCCTCCGGCTGGACGGATTTGTCTCGGTCAATGCGCCGTTTGCCGGTGGCACCCTGCTGACCACGCCGCTGGTCTTCTCCGGAAAGCGCCTGGTGATCAATTATTCCACCTCATCGGTGGGTTCCTTGAAAATCGAACTGCTGGATGAAGTCGGCCAGCCGCTCCCGGGTTTTTCGCTGGCGGAAAGCGACGAGGTCATCGGGGACGAGATCGCGCGCACGGTCTCCTGGAAAACGCAGACGGATCTATCCTCCCTTGCGGGCCGGCCGGTGCGCGTCCGTTTTGTGATGAAGGATTCGGATCTTTATTCCATGCAGTTTCAGCCTTGATGACTTTCCTGTAACGATCCGGGGTACTCGGGCCCCGTCCTCTCGTTCCGACCCGCCAAGCCCTTCGTTCCGCCGCAACGTGATCCGGGACGAAAATCAAACAAGTTAGGCATTGCCAGGGCGGCGGACGAAGGTTGTCCTCGGCCGGTCGCGGTCAAATTTCTGACGTGATCGTCCGGTCTCAAGGAGTTTGGCGACTGGGCGGCCCTCCGGCAGAACGAAGCGGAAACTGTCGTGTGGTCTTGGGAATGTAACCTCGGAATTTGACGTGAAAAACACCCCTGAATCAACCTGTGCGCAGTCCTTGTGGTGGCGGCGTCTGGGCGCCGGCCTGGCCTTGGCGATGCCCGCCGGGTTGCAGGCGGCGGAATCGGCGGGCCCGAAAGTTCGGGGATTCGGAATCCCAGACTGGCTGATATTGGTGAGCTATGCCGCGGCCCTGATCGGGATCGGGATGTTTTATTCCCGCCGCCAGACCAGTTCAGAAGAGTATTTTGTCGGCAGCCGCCGGGTGTCGCCGTTCCTCGTGGGAATTTCGCTCTATGCGACGCTGTTCAGCACGCTCAGCTATCTCGGTCTTCCGGGTGAACTCATCCAGAACGGGCCGGTGCTGGTGTGCGTTACGCTGGCGGCCTATCCCTTCGTCTATTTCATCGTGGGGTACGGGATCATTCCCCTGATCGTTCGCCTGCCGGTCACCAGTGCTTATGAATTGCTCGAGACGCGGCTTGGCCGGCCGATCCGGTTGCTGGGCTCGGGTATCTTTGTCATGACGCGGTTGGTCTGGATGGCAGTGATGCTCTTTGCCACGTCCACGGTGCTCGTGGTTGTGATGGGCTGGGATCCCCGATGGGTGACGCCGATCAGCATTCTCACCGGCGCGATCACGACGGTTTACACGCTGACTGGGGGGATCAAAGCGGTGCTGGTCACTGACGTCCTGCAGTTTTTCGTCCTGCTCGCGGGCGCGCTTTTCACCTTGGTCTATATCACCTATTGGATGGGTGGGGTGGGGGCCTGGTGGCCGACGGAGTGGACGGCCCACTGGGCCCCGCAACCGGTGTTCAGTCTCGACCCGGGTGTGCGCGTCACGGTGTTTGGCACATTCTTCGGGTCGGTGATCTGGTGGATCTGCACCTCGGCCTCGGACCAGATGGCGATCCAGCGCTATCTCAGCACGCGGGACAAATATGCCGCCCGCCGGGCCTTTCTCCACAGTTGCGCGGGAGGTGCGGCGGTGACCGTCATCCTGATTCTGGTGGGACTCGCCCTGCTAGGTTTCCACCGGGACAACCCCGCTCTTTTTCCCTCCACGGTGTCCCTCTCCGCCAAAGGCGATGCGGTTTTCCCGTACTTTGTGAGCCATTTCCTGCCGTCCGGGCTGCCGGGGCTGGTCATGGCAGGTCTGCTGGCGGCGGCGATGTCGAGCCTCAGCTCGGGAATCAATTCCGCCATCACGGTGATCTCCAAGGATTTCATCGAAATCTTCGTCCCGAATGACCGTCGCACGGAGAAAGATCGGGTGGGAACGGCCCGGATCCTTGGGGGAATCATTGGCTTGGTCGCGATCGGGGGTAGCCAGCTGGCAAGCGTCATTCCCGGGAACCTCATCGAAGTTGCCGGGAAATCGATCAACCTGCTGGTCTGCCCACTTTTTGGGCTCTTTTTCCTCGCGCTATTCGTAAAGTTTGCGACGCCCTTTGGTGCTTGGATGGGCGCGACCTACAGCGCCGCCGCCGCCGTGCTGGTCGGATATTGGGAACTCATCACTGGCCGGGCGCTCGTGAGCTTCCAGTGGATCGCTCCGATTGCCTTGGTCACAACGATCGTCTGCAGCTGCCTCTTCAGCCTCCTGCCAACCCGGGGGAAACCCCCGGCGGTGCTCGCGATTTATGCCGGAGTGGTCTTGCTCCCGCTCGTGATCTTCGTCGCGTTCGTGCGTTAGGTGGTGGCTGCTTCCTTCTAGTCCGCCCCATGCGTCTCGCTCGGCGGTGCGGGGCTGCCGGGAGCCGGCCCGTCCAGGTAAAACCACGGACGCATGCTACGATCATCCATGAAAGAGCACAAATCCCCATGTTAATCCGGCGACTGGGGTGATAAGATCGAAACTGAGGGCCGGCCGGTGCGCGTCCGTTTTGTGATGAAGGATTCGAATCTTTATTCCCTGCAATTCCAACCTAGATGAATTCTCCACTGACCATCCGGGGTGCGCGGGCCGTGCTGCCCGACACCGTGCTCGAAAACGCCACGATCCGGATCGAGGGAGGCGTCATTCGCGAGGTCACCGCCGGAGGCGCGAAGCCGGGGGCGGGCGGCGGGGCGGTGTTTGAGGCTGGCGGCCGGGTGGTCGGGCCGGGGTTTTTCGACCCGCATTGCCATGGAGACGGTACCACGCGTTTCTTCGACGATCCGAACACGGTGGTGCGCAACCTGCTCAAGCATGGCACGACGAGCGTGCTGGCGACCATCGGTTACCCGGACATGGTGCGCGACGGGATTGGCGGGCAGCTGGAAAATTTCCAGCGGGCGCTCCAACCCCAGGCGAAGGCTGTGGTGGCGGGCGTCCATCTCGAAGGACCTTACGTGAACCGGAAATACGGCGCGCAGACCTCGCGGGGCGTCATCAAGCAGTTCGACCCGGTCGAGTATCAGGAGCTGATCGAACGACACGGCGACCTGATCAAATGGTGGACGTGTGCGCCGGAGCTGCCGGGATCGGCGGAATTCATCGCGGCCGCCAAGGCACGTGGGCACGTTGTCGCGGCCGGGCACAGCGAGGCCACGGTCGAGCAGATCCAGGCGGCGATCGGGCAGGGCCTGAAGGTGATCACGCATTGGACGAACGCCACGGGCAACCCGAACGCGGCGGCCTATCGCGGCACCCGTTTTCCGGGAATCGACGAGGCTTCATTGGTCTTCGACGAACTCACCGCGGAAATAATCCCCGATTCTGGCGGCCGGCACGTACATCCGCTGATGGCGAAACTGCTCTACAAGGCGAAGGGCGCTGACCGGGTCATGGTGATCACGGACGCCGGCTATGGCCGGCCCGACGACCCGACCGATCCCGCGCTGGCAAAACTCGATGTTTCGATCGATGCTTCGGGCGACCTTGCCGGCTCGCGGCTGAACATGGCCGGAGCGGCCCGCAATTTCCGCGCGTTTTCCGGCTGCACGCTGCCGGAGTTGTTTCGCATGACCTCGCTGAACGCGGCCCGCGTGCTGGGGCTCGATGGCCGGGTCGGCTCCCTCGAGCGAGGTAAGCAGGCCAATCTCATCGTGCTCAACGACGATTTCAGCGTGGCCCATACTTTCCTGCAGGGACACGAGGTTGCGCTGTGAGGCCGATCCATTCCTTTGGAATCTTGGCAACGAAAAGGCAAAACCCTACACACACAGCAATCCGTTCGGGATAGATCTGCGACTCCCAACCCTCCGTGAATCCACACCGCGCCGCATCCTTCACGACCAATGCCCGGTCCAAATTTCAGCTCGTGGCCGACTGGCCGCGTCTGCCCAAGTCGATCACGCTCGACCGCGTCATCGGCGTGGGGGTGGACTCGCGGGGCCTCATCTACATGGCGCACCGCGGCGAGCAGCCGCTGCTCTGCCTGTATCCCGACGGCCGGCTTTGCCGCGAAGTCGGCGCCGACGTGCAGCGCAAGAGCATCGCGTACGACCTGCGCGGACCCGTGCCGATCCCGATGGCGACCCGTTACTGGCTGCACGGGCTGCACATCGACGCCTGGGACAATGTCTGGATCACGGATGTGAGCCGGCACCTGGTGATGAAGTTCGACCCGGAGGGAAAACTTCTCCTCACCCTCGGCGTCGACGGCGAACCGGGTTGCGACCGGCGGCATTTTGCGCAGCCGACGCATGTGTGCGTCGTGCCGTCCGGGGAATTTTTCGTGACGGACGGCTATGGCAATTCCCGCATCGTAAAATTCAGCGCGATGGGCGAGTACCTGATGGAATGGGGCGTGCGTGGAACCGCGCCCGGCGAATTTCACACACCCCATGTGATCACGCTTGGCAGCGACGGGCTGCTTTACATGACCGACCGCGAAAACGATCGTATCCAAGTGTTCGACCAAATGGGCGGGCTGCAGGCGGTTTGGCCGGGACTTCATGGGGTCGACGGACTGTATGCGGCTGCCGATGGGCTGATCTATGGTTCATGTGGAGTGGATAATGCGGTCATGCGGTTCGACCGCCAGGGCCGGCTGCTTGAGGTGTGGACGGATCGCGAAAACCTGGGGTATCCCCACGCGATTGCGGTGGGAAAGGACGGCGCGATTTACATCGCGAACAGCGGCGACCTTTGGGAAATCGACCCGAAGACCGCGAAACTGCCCCGACGCGAATATCGCCTGCTCCCGCGCAACGGCGCGGAAGGCAGTGCGGTCAGCAAATTTGTGGTCAAGGCACAGGGCTGAAGCCGCCAGTCCGGCAATTCATCCGCAACCCAACCCCCAGGTAGTGTCTCATTTTAAAAAAGTGTAGCGGCGGTCTATGATCGCCGGGTTCGAAAATCGGCGCTCGTAGAGCGCCGCTACAGTTAAACTGATACACTACCCAATTCCCCTCACCCCCATGTTAAAAGCTGGCATCGTTGGTTTCGACATCACTCCGCGCTTTCATCCGACCTGCGGCGCTTGGGGCAGCACGCCCAGCATGCCCGAGTTGGACCTGCCTTTGCTGTCCCGCTGCGTTGCCCTGGACGAGGGCGGCCGCCGGTTGCTCTGGTTCGGCTCGGACCTCATTGGCGACACGGTCAAGGGGACCGATACCATCCGCGACGAGATTGCGGATACGCTCGGCCTCCGTCGCGAACAAGTGATCTTTTCCACCAGCCAGACGCATTCCAGCGGAGCGGTCCCGGGCTCGGCCTTGACCGGCAGCAGCGTGTGCGATCTTTCGAAAAACAATCCGGAGTTCATGGCGCAGGAGCGGAAGCGCTTCATGCAGTCCTACATCTCGGCGGGCCGGCAGGCGATCGACGAACTGCAGCCCGTGCGGGTCTGGGCGGGCCGGGGTTTTTGCGACTCGATCAGCTATAACCGGCGTTCCCCGATGGCGGGCGGCGGGGTCAAGTTCAGCCGGCATCACGGCGAAGGTTTGCAGAACGGAAAGTTCTTCGATCCGACGGTCGGGCTGGTGCGGTTCGAGCGTCCGGACGGCAAGCCCCTCGGCGCAATTTTCAATTTCTGCTCCCATCCCGCGACCATGGTCAACGACCGCATGATCTCGCCCGACTGGGTGGGGACGGCTCGCGCTCACCTCGAGGAGGCGCTCGGCGGGGCGCCGGCGATGTACGTGCAGGGATTTTGCGGCGACGTGAATTGCCACGGTATTTTCGGCACGCCCGCCCAGGCGAAGCGCACCGGCGCCCGGCTGGGCCGCGCGGCGGTCGAGGCCCTGCCGACGCTCACGCCGGTGCGGGGCGAGCCGCTTTTGAGCGAGTTCCGGACCATCGCGCTCGATTGCCAGCCGATGCCCTCGCGCGCGGAGCTGGAACGCCAGCTGGCCGTGCGCCACGCGTTTATCGAGGAGTTGAAGGTCGATCCGGCCGCGACCTGGTTTGACGGGGTTAACTTTCCCGAGCAGCTCGCCCCGGACCTGCGGGCCATGGGTGCCCAACTGCAGATCGACCACATCCAGGAAGGCCTGCGGATGATTCAGGCGGGCGAACCGCCGCGTTCCCGCCTGCCGCTCACAGTGGGCGCGGTCCGGATCGGCGACGTGGGCTGCATGGTTTCGCCCGGCGAAAATTTCACGCTCACCGGCATGAATATCCGCCTGCGCTCGCCGTTCGCGCACACGCTCATCTGCGGCGATACCAACGGGCTCTTCGGCTACCTCGGCACGGACGACGAAATCGACCGCGGCGGGTACGAGACCTACTCGTTCTGGAAACTTCTCGTCCACGACGGCTTCCGGCTGGCTCCGGCGAAAGGCACCGCGGACCGCATCATCCAGACCGGCGTCGAATTGCTGCGCACTGTCGCCCGAACCAAGGCGTGAAGCGGTCCTTGGCGCTCCTGCTGGGACTGGCGGTGCCCGCGCAGGAACCGCTGGCGGCGACCCCGGCCTCCCATTCTATGCAACTCAACGTCACGGTCGATTTTCCCGACGACATCTGCAAGGGTCCGTTCGATGCCGCGCGGCTCGATGAAATGATCGCGGCCATCCAGGACCTCGGCGCGCGCCGGGTGAACTGGATGTATTATGGCGAAGTGGAGCCGGACGATCCGGGATGCGGAAATGTCTGGGATGCCCATTGGGCCACCTATGGTCCGCAGACGATCGCGACGTTCGGGGAACCGCTGCGCGCGGCGGTGACAGTCGCGCATGCCCGCGGCCTGGAAATCTACGGCGTGCTGAAGCCGTACAATGGCGGGCTGTCGGGAACTTATCCCGCGGGTTCGCCGGAGGCCGGCTCGAAATCCAAGCTCAGTCGCATCGGCGGTACCGTCCAGCAGGTGATCCCTTTCCTCGAGAGCCATCCCGAGATGCGCATGCAACGGCGCCCGTCCACGGGCGCGGCGAGGAGAGGGGAACCCATCCGCGAAATCCGCCTCGTCAAGGCGGATGCGGCCGAGACGCGGCTGCGGCCCGAGAACCTGCGGATCTGGGTGAGCCAGGATAATTTCCAATACCGCCCGCTGGCTCTGATCCCGGCCGGTTCGGTGGGACTCGAGACCGCCACGCGTGAAGTGCGCGATTATCACGGCAATTTCCTGACACGCGTCGGGGACCGCGTGAGGGTCGTGCGCCTGACCGGTCTGGAATTGAAGGATCCCTTTGTGGTGCTGACGACAACGTGGGCGGACGGGAAGGGCGAATTTCGCAATACGCCCGTCGGCATGATCGAAGTGCTCGGAGAGGGCGGAAAGCCGCTCGACTGCGTCGTGGCCACGCATGCCGCGGCGTGGATCCAGCCGCGGGATTTCCGTTCCTATGGGCTGGAATACGACATGGGCTTCGGTCACATGCCGGTGTCGCTGGACGAACCCTGGAAAGGCGTGAAAAAGAATCCGTGGGAGGCCTTTTCGGGCGAGGACGAGTTTGCCGAGAATGCGCTGTTAGGCAAGGGGCCCACCGGAGGCTTCATTGGCATCGCCCTTGGGAAGAACGACTATCTGGCGGCGATTCCCTGCGAGGCGTATGCCGAAGTCCGTGCGCTCTGGCTCGGCTGGGTGAAGGCAATGCTCGATGCCGGCGTGGACGGCGTGAATCTGCGCATCTCGGCCCACGGCTGCCTGTCCGACGAACCGGAGTCCTATGGGTGGAATCCGCCGGTGCTGGCGGCCTACCGCGAGAAATACGGTTCCGGCCCGATCGAACCGGCGAAGCTCGCGGCCGTCCGCGGCGAGTTTTACACGGAATTTGTGCGCGAGGCTTCCGCGATGGTCCGGGCGCGCGGGAAAAAATTGCAGGTCCATCTTCACGCGGAGGCGTTCCGTCCCGACCGCGTGTTCGGCCAGCAGAATGGGATCCCCGACAACATTGATTTCCAGTGGCGTCGCTGGATCGAGGAAGGCCTGGTCGATGAAATTTATCTGCGCACCAGTTGGTTTGAGGCGGCCGAGGATCCCCTCGGGGCGAAATCCACGCAGCGCAGCCGCCTGACCCGGATGCTCGCCGACCCGGTGGCGGAGGAAATGCTCAAGGTTGCGGGAAAACATCACCTGCCGGTCACCATGAACCGCTACATTGGCCGGGCCGCGGAGCTGTCGGAATACCTAGATGACCTCACCCAAGTGGCCCGCGATGAGCGATTCGCCGGTTTCGATGTTTATGAGTTCTTCGATCTCGCACAGTCGGACCCGCACAAGCCGGGGTTGACCCCGCGCCTCGGTCGCCTGGCCGGCTTGAAAGCCCGCTGGGCAGCTCTCCAGGCGAAAAGTTGGAGCGGACCACCCTCAAGTGGAGCGAACAAAGAACCCACGGATCAAAAATAAAGCCCTCTGAATGGATTGGTTTTTGCTCATCACGTTCTTTCATCGCCAACGTCTCTTCCGCAGGCTGAATCTTCGTCAATCTTGTCAATTCCGGCGCAAGACTTGAGGATGGCGCTTTCGGATCTGCCCAAGTGATGCTTCCGGTGTCGCTCCGAGAATTCCCACCCCCGATGCCCCCGTTGATCGTCCAGTTTGCGCGCGCCGAGATCGACCGTTGGTTTGCCGCGGATGAATGGCCGCATCCGGATCTGCAACAGGTCCCGGTGATGACGTTTGCGCAGGCCTGGCTGGCGGAGCCTGACAGGGGATTGCGTCCTGGCCGGGTCTGGCTGCTGAGCACCCCGGCCGCATTTGTTGTACTGGCCGAGCTGCTCGATGACGACATCATGACCGAGGCCCGCCAGCATAACGATCCGCTCTGGGATTTGGGCGACGTATTCGAGAGCTTCGTCCGGCATACGGCGAGGCCCGATTACTATGAGTTTCACGTCGCGCCCAACGCAGTGACCCTCGACCTGCATTACCCGCGGTTCTATGCGCCGCGCGAAAACGGAGTGGGGCAGTATTTGCTGACCCGGCCCCATTTCACGGCCTTCGTTTCGGCGCAGCCCGGAAGCGGGCGATGGCGAATCGCGATGGAGATACCGGTCGGGGCGCTGGTCCCGGCCGAACTGGTGCGCGAGGAGAGCGAGTGGCAGTTTTCCTTCTGTCGTTACGACTGCGGACCGAATCGTCCGCCGATGGTGTCGTCGACGACCCCACACCGCGGCGCCGGATTTCACCGCGCCGAGGAGTGGAGGCATTTTCGGGTGCCCGCTTTTCGACCGAGTGTGGGAAAGCTTCATCATGTCGCTCAACAATAACCTCTGGTATCTCGGCGCCCAGTTCATGGCGGGCATCCAGGCGCGCGACCGCCGCTCGGCTCAGGAGCATTTCGAGACCATCCAGGGCCTGATCGCCGCGGAGACCAACGGGCGCTTCTCCTATTTCAAGCTGCGCATCCTGCAGGTGCTGACGAATGGCAACCGCGCCGCGTTCAACGCCGGCGCCTCCACCGATCTGCTCGCCGAGCACAGCCGGCGGATCGTGGCGAAAATCGACCGCCTTCACAGCCGCGACCGCTTGCTCGAGTTCAGCCGCATGGCGGTGGAGCGGACGATCGACCTCGTGCCGGGAGCCAATGCCTACCAGGACCGCATTGTGCAGGAGGCGATTGCCTACATCGAGGCCCGCTTCAACCAGCCCATTTCCCGCGACGAGCTGGCCGCGCACCTGGAATGCAGCGCCACGCATTTCAGCCGCGTCTTCTCGAAGACCACCGGGTATACCTACAAGGAGTTTCTCCTCCAGTGCCGTCTGGAGAGAGCGAAGCAACTGCTGCAATCTTCTTATCTGCGGGTCGCGGAGATCGCAAACGCATGCGGTTTCCCCGATCCGTTTCATTTCTCGAAGGCTTTCCGCCGGCGCTTGGGGGTGAGTCCGCGGAAGTATCGCGAGTGCCGAATCGCGCAAGGCGGACAGTCCGATCCGGCTTAGTGGTCGGTGGCCAATTGTGTTACGATTGGCCATGAAAGAGCACGAATCCCCATGTTTATTGGAGGATTCGAACTGATAATATGGGAGCGGATTCGTCAGCCCATACCTAACCCTCGCATGAACTCAGACTCCCCTCTGTTTCGTCGGCTGCTTCCAAGCGGGCTTTTGCTGGTCATTCTCCCCTTGCTGAACGCCCAAACCGCACCCAAGCCGCCAAGCACGACCCCCGCATCTGAAGAGGCGGTGATGATGTCCACGTTCTTGGTCTCATCGACCCAAGATAAAAGGTACACTGCGACCAATGCCTCGACGGTCATTAAAACGAACGAATCGTTGTTGGAATTCATCGATCCGAGTCCACCGCGGACCCTCGCGGTTTCCGTCCGTTGCGATTTCTAGCCCTCAATTCCTCGTCCTATGAAAAAAATCTCGAAGATGGTCATCACGGTGCTCCTGGGCCTTCTGTCTGTCCAGGGGCTCGCCGCGGCAAAACCTTCCCTAATCAAGCAACTGGATCGCTTCGTGGCGATGGACGGCGCCTGTGCCTGGCCCCAGCTGACGGTTCTCCCCAATGGGGAAATCGCCGCGGTGATCTGGCCCTATCCGAATCACGGGTTCAACGAAGGCGCGGCGGAGTGCTGGATCAGCTCCGATGGCGGCACCCGTTGGCGCATGACCGGCGTGCCGGTTAAAAACATCCCGGGTGTGGCCCGCCTGAATGTTGCGACCGGACTGAACTACGCGGGGGCCTTTGTCGCCCTCATCGGCGGATTCGGCGGAAAACCGTCCGTGGCCGACGTCGCCACGTACAAGTTTCCCGCGGTTACGCCCAATGCCGAGATGCCGATTCCCTCGGTCTCCTTGGATCACGGCCGCACGTGGAAGGAGTCCCTCGGTTCGGTGTTCCAGCAGGAAGACGGCAAAAACCTGATCCCTTATGGGAGGATTGCTTCCCTCGGGAACAATGAACTGGGTGTCATGTGTTACCGTGACGACGTTGTGTTCTACGTGAGCAAGGATGGGGGCGTGAGTTGGCAAAAACGCGGTGTGGTTTCGAGGGGCAAGGTCCACAACGAAACCACTTGGCTGCGCCTGGCGAATGGCGACCTTTACGCGGCGGCGCGGACGTGGGAGGACGGGCATGTAGACGGCCTGCGTTCGATCGACGATGGTGTCACCTGGAAATCGGAAGGTGCGGTGGCGTTGCCGCGGCAACATCCCGCGGACCTGACGCGGCTTCCCGACGGACGGATCCTTTTGACGTATGGACTGAGGAACGAAGGGATTTGGGGCGTGTGCGTCCGCTTCGGCGACGCGGACGCGCGCACGTGGGGCGAACCCGTATTGCTGGTGAATATGGAAGATGCCACGGATCTGGCCGACGGGGTTTTGAAAAAAGACGGCGGCTATCCCTCGACGGTAGTCCTCTCCAACGGCACGCTGGTGACGGCATACTATACGAAGGGCACTCCGGCGCATCGGCGTTATCATGTTGGAATTGTGCGCTGGAACTTGGTTGACCCGGCCACGCCCAGCCAAGGCCGGAACGCCGGCAACTGAGTCCAACTGAAACCGCCGCTTCGATGTTTCGTGCCAGTTCTACGTTCCTCGGTCTTTCGCTCGCGAGCGTACTGGCCAGCTCCTCGGTTGGGAATCCGGCGATAACTTGGCGGGAGTCGACGCACATGCCCGAGCCCTCCGACGGGCACGTCGCCGGATTGATCGACGGGCGTCTGTTCCTGATCGGTGGCACGTATTGGGAAGGTTCGAAGGGCCACTGGACGAAGAAGATTTTCAGCGCGTCCACGCTGGCCTTCGATCTCCGCACGGAGAAATGGGAGAAGCTAGCCGATGCGCCGGTGACACTCGGCTATGCCGCGTATACTCGGGTAGGCGACGAGCTTTTCGTCCTCGGCGGAATGCAGGACGGCGCCCCCAGCCGGGAAGTCAGGTCCTTCCGTAAGGTGAATGGCGCCTATGTCTGGCGTCGCGTGAGCCAGCTGCCGGACACGCGGTTGTTTGCGAACGCCGTTTCCGTGGGTCCGGTGATTTATGTCATCGGTGGTGTCCGCGAGTTCGAGCCGTTCGACGCGATCGGCACCTGTTGCACGAGCCGGACCGCGTCCGGTACGCTTTGGCGGTTCGATACGGCGCAACCGACGGCCGGTTGGAAATCGCTCGCGCCGTTCCCGGGCGCGCCGCGCTGGCATCACAGCGCGGTCACTGATGGCCGCGCGATTTATTTTTTTGGAGGACTCTTCCAGGCGGTCAAAGACGACCCCATCGTCAAATTTAATGACGTCTGGCGTTATGATCTCGCAACCGACACCTGGTCGCGGTTTGCCGATCTGCCCGAGGCAATGCTGGGCGCCGCCGTCGTCCGGGCCGGAGAGCGGATCATTCTAGTGGGAAAAGCGGGCCGTGTGATGTTATTCGATCCGTTAACGGCCCGATTCTCGCCCCTGGACGATATTCCCAAGGATGTGAGCGTGAACTATTTTGGCTGGTCCGGTTCGGTCTTGGTCGGAGCCAGCGGGGAAACCCCTCTGGAGGGGCCGCGCCGTCGCTCCGAATGGACCTTTATCGGGCAGTTGCATGAAGGCTCAACCCGGGCCGGGCGGGTGCCCAGGAAATGAAAGGGCCGGTAGTGGATCAGTTTCACTGTAGCGGCGTTCTATGAGCGCCGATTTCGAACTCGGCGGCCATAGACTGCCGCTACCTTTTTTGGAAAATAACACACACACCAAAGGGCCGATGGCGCGGCCCGCTCCCGCATAACATAGCCGTGGGCCGTGGCATGCTACGATCCACCATGAAAGAGCACGAATCCCCATGTTCATCCGCGATGCCAAAATGTTAAAGTCATCCTACAACTGTTTCTCACCCCGATGAGCCAAGACCTTCTGTTTCCCTCCTCCCTGCAACAATCCGTCCGCGACCGTTTTCTCCATGCCGACGGGGATCCTTACAGTGGCAAGCGCATCTATCTCGAAAACGCCGGTGGGGGGCTGACGCTCAAGGCCGTGTTCGAAGCGGACCAGCGCATTGGCTCGCTGCCGGACAACACCGGGCGCGACAACCCTTCCTCCAAGGAAGTCAGCAGGGCCATCCAGCAGGGCCGGCAGGACATCGCCGCGCTGCTGAACGCGCGCGATGGCATTATTCTCTCGGAACAAAGCACGACTTCATGCGCCTTTCGCATCCTCGAAGCCGCGGCGGCGGGCGTGAAGGGCACGAACTTCGTGTGCAGTCAGCTCGACCATGCGTCCTTCTACGATGCGCCGGCGATTATCGGCCGGCGTCATGGGCTGGAGCGGCGGGTCGCCCCCTTGAACCGCGAGACCGGCGGACTGGATCCCGACGCGGTGGCGGCAAAGGTCGATGCCGGCACCGTCGCGGTGACGATCATCCACGCTTCCAACATCACCGGTTCCAGAAGCGACCTGAAGGCCATTGCCGCGCGTGTGCGCGAACGGGCGCCCCAGGCCATCCTCATCGCCGACGGCGCGCAGCACACGCAGCACGGGCTGGTGGATGTGCAGGACTGCGGCGTGGACGCCTATATTTTCTCTGCTTACAAGGTGTTTTCGAAGGCGGGCTTTGCATTCGCCTACCTGAGCCCCCGCCTGACGGCGCTGCCCCATGCGCAACTCGCGGGCAAGCCGGCGACGGACTGGGACCTCGGCACGCGGGACGCCTCGGGCTTCGCTGCGTTTTCCTGCGTGGTGGATTATCTGTGCTGGCTCGGCCGCGAGACCACGCCCGGCCTCAAGGGCGACGACCGCCGCCTGCTCATCTGCGCCGCCTTCGAGGCGATCGAGGCGCATGAGGCGGCCCTGAGCAAACGACTGCTGCACGGTGAGGGAAAACTCCCGGGCCTGCTCGGGCAGCCTCGCGTCCGGCTCTTCGGGGTGAAACACCACCGCGAGGGCCGTGAGGCGGTGTTTGCCTTCAGCGTCCCCGGTGTCCCCACCGGCCGGCTGATCCGCGAATTTGTGCAGCGCAAGGTGATCGTGCACGATCGGGTGAGTGACGCCTACTCGGGCCACACCCTCGAGGCACTGGGAGTGGCCGAGGTAGTGCGGGTTTCGCTCGCCCACTATAACACTCCGGCGGAGGTCGACACCTTCCTGCGGACGCTGGTCGAGGTGTTGGGCACAGTCTAATTCAACCGCATAACATTTACCTCATGAGCTGGCGCATCGGCATCGACACGGGTGGAACGTTCACGGATTTGGTCGCGATCAATTCCGAGGACGGCCGCCTCTTCTATCACAAGGTCCACAGCACCCCCACCGATCCGGGCGAGGCGCTGTGCAACGGCATCCTGACGCTTTGCTCGCGCCATGGCATCGATCCGCGGGAGGTTTCGCTGCTCATCCACGGCTCCACCGTGGCGACAAACGCCGTGCTTGAACGCAAAGGTGCCCGCACCGCCTTCATCACGACCGCCGGTTTTCGCGATGTCCTGATTATCCAACGCCAGAACCGGCCGCGGCTTTACGACATGCGCAGCCGACGGCCGCGGTCCATCGTGCCGCGCGCCCTGATTTTCGAGGTCGACGAACGCATTCTCAGCGACGGCACCGTCGAAAAACCGTTGTCGATGGAGGGCCTCGAACGCGTCCTCGCGCGACTGAACGAGGAGAAAGTCGAGTCCGTCGCCATCGGCTTCCTCAACAGCTACCTCAACCCGGAGCATGAACTGCGGGTCCGGGATATCATCCGCCAGCGCCTGCCGGAAATCAACGTGTGCACCTCGCACGAGGTGATCCGTAGCCAGGGCGAGTACGAACGTTTCAGCACCTGCAGCATCAACAGCTATGTGCGGCCCAAGATGCAGGGCTATCTCAGCCGGTTGAAGGACCGCCTGAAAAAGGAGGCGCTCGGTGCCAATCTATTCATCATGAAGTCGAACGGGGGCATGACGACCGCGGAGGTCGCGGGCGAGCGCAGCGTGGAGACGCTCCTGTCCGGACCTTCCGGCGGAGTCCTCGCCGGAATGCGGCTCGCGGCGGATACCGGCCGGAAAAACCTCATCACGGCCGACGTCGGCGGCACGAGCTTCGATGTGTCGGTGATCCATGAAGGCAATCTCTCGTACGCGAGCCGTTCGGACATCGACGGCCTCGCCATCAACGTCCCGATGATCGACATCCATACGGTGGGCGCCGGTGGCGGCAGCATCGGCTGGATCGACGCCGGCGGGGCGTTGCGCGTCGGCCCGCAGTCGGCGGGAGCGGTCCCCGGCCCGGTGGGCTACGGCCGCGGCGGCATCGAGCCGACGGTCACGGACGCGAATCTCGTGCTGGGTCGGATCGCCGCCAAGTCCTCCTTGGCCGGCGGCATGAATCTGGACATGGAGGCGGCGCGGCATGCGATCAAGACGCGGCTCGCGACCAAGCTCAATTTGAGCGTCGAGGAAACCGCCGAGGGCATCATCCGCGTCGTGAACGCGCGCATGACGACGGCGATCCGGAAACTGACCGTCGAGCGCGGGCACGACCCGGAAATTTTCTCCCTGTGCATTTTCGGCGGCGCGGGCCCGCTGCACGGTGCGGAGTTGGCGGAGGAAATGGGGATGGGGGAGGTGATCGTTCCCGTGGCGCCAGGAGTGTTTTCCGCCTTCGGGCTCCTGATCTCCGAGATGCGCGAGGAGCAGATTCAGACCTGGCTCAAGCCGCTCGCCGAGACGGATGTGGCCCAACTCGCCGAGCGTTTCGCGCACCTGGCCAAGGAAGCCGCCGCCCGGCTGGGCGTTCTACACGGCGAAAAACCGCGTCATCGCGTCATCCGCCGCCTGCAGTTGCGTTTCCACGGCCAGAGCCATGCCATCTCAGTTGACCTGCCCGACGGCGTGATCCGCCACGAAGCGGCCGCGACGCAATTTCATGAGGCGCACAAGCGGCTGTATGGATATACGTTCACCGACGAGCCGATCGACATCGTCAATCTCTGGACGGTGGTGACACTGGACACGAAAAAAACCGCCACGCCGCCTTATCAATCCTCGGCGGAAGCGGCCAGGCTCGGGAGTCGTTCCGTTTACCTCGAGGGCAAAGTCGTCGAGACGCCGATTTATGAACGTTTCCGGCTTCCCGCCAAGACGGTGGTCGAGGGCCCTGCCATTATCGAGCAACCCGACACCACCACGCTCGTGCTGCCGCGGCAGAAAGCCGAGATCGATGCACAAGGCAACCTGATCCTGAAAAGCCGCCGGCAGAAGACTTCCTGATCCCCAAATTCCTTTCCTCATGAGCACGTCCACTCTCAATCCAATCCGGCTGGAAATCATGCGCAACCGGTGGCGCGGTATCGCTGAGGAGGTCTGCGCCGCGATGATCCGCGCCGCGTATTCGCCGAACATTCGTGACCGCTTCGATTGCTCGCTCGCGCTCGCCTTGCCCAACGGTGAAATCATCGCCCAGTCCGAGGTCGGCACCCCCCTTCACCTCGGGATCATGCCCGGTGTCATCCAGTCCGTCCTGTCCAAGGTGCCCGTGTCGGAAATCGAAGAAGGCGACGCCATCATCACCAATCTGCCGTATCCCGACGGCCCCGGGCATCTTCCGGACGTGTCGATGGTTTCCGCGGTGTATTTCGGCGGCAAACCCGTTTTGCTCGTGGTCACCACCGCGCACCACGTCGACATGGGCGGCTACGCGCCCGGGAGCATGCCCTTTGGCGTGACGGAGATCTACCAGGAGGGTTTGCAGATCCCGCCGGTGAAACTGTTTTCCCGCGGTGTGATGAACCAGGCGATTTTCTCGCTGATCCAGCAGAACGTGCGGACGCAGAAGGAGCTCAAGGGCGACCTGATGGCGCAGTGGGCCGCCGCCGGCACCGCGACCCGGCGCGTGCAGGAACTTTACCGGCGGATGCCCGAGGCGGAAATTCTCCGCGACCTCCACGGCATCCTCGACCACGCGGAGGCGAGCATGCGTGCAGGACTGAAAAAACTCCGTCCCGGGCAATACGAATTCGAGGACTTTCTCGACGACGACGGCTCGGGCGGCGAAACGCCGGTCAAGATTCGCGTCAAGCTGACAATCAAGCAGGACGAGCTGATCGCCGATTTTACGGGGACATCGCCCCAGGTCGCCGGTCCGCTCAACGCCCGCATCTCCGCGGCCCGGGCCTGTGTGTATTATACGGTCAAGGCCGTGGTTGATCCCGACCTGCCCAGTTGCGCGGGCGCCCACCGCCCGATTCGAGTCATCGCGGAGGAAGGCTCGTTGCTCCAGGCGCGGTTTCCGGCGGCGATCGGCAATGCGAACATCCTCACCGACCAGCGCGTGGTGGATGTGATCCTCGGCGCCCTCTACCAGTGCATCCCGGACCGCGTGTGCGCGGCGTGCAGCAGCGAGATGAACCTGACGAACATCGGTGGGATTAATCCGTTCACCGGCGATTACTTCAACTTTGTCGAAACCTATGGCGGCGGCACCGGCGCCTTCCACGATCTCGATGGCGAGGATGGCATCCAGAATCATCTCACAAACACGCAGAACACCCCGATAGAGGTGGTGGAGCGGAATTATCCCCTGCGCGTGACGCGTTATGGGTTGGTGGAAAGCAGCTGCGGTCCCGGCCAGTTCCGGGGCGGCTGTGGGCTCGTGCGCGAATTTCTTTTCCTCGGCGATAACGCGATGATGACGCTCAGTTCGGACCGCCGGCGCTTTACGCCGTGGGGCCTGAACCACGGCGGAAACGCCCGCGGCGCTCACAGTTACATCACCTCGGCCGACGGCACCGAGCGGGAGCTCTCGACCAAAACCTGCGTCGCGCTCAAACGCGGCGACCGCATCCGGATCGAAACCCCTGGTGGCGGTGGCTGGGGGCGCGCCGAGGACCGTTCCGCAGCCGCGGTGCAAGAGGATGTGACAAACGGCTACATTTCGATGGCCTACGCTGAAAGTTCCTTCAAGAAGCGTTGTTCGGAGTCGCCGAGTCGTGGACTGGGCTTGCGCCCCGACAAGGGTGTCCAACTCAGTATATAAAAATGAGATCGCTGCATGCTCGACTGCGAGGGCCAGGCCGGCGAGCGGCCCAGGGTCTTTTGTTTTGGGAGAGCGAAGCGTAAAGAGCAGCGAGGCTACGGCGGTGCAGAGGGGCGCACGGGCTCGGTGATGACCAAACCCGGAGAACAGCCGGCCATCAAATCGCCCGTTCGCCCCTCTGCAGCGCCTGCGCCA
>Ga0105046_10001794_pt1 | contig 33321 bp, 31 predicted proteins | sample MAT03_FD_78385 | JGI IMG/M metagenome (GOLD analysis project Ga0105046, IMG submission 78385) | Freshwater microbial communities from Lake Fryxell liftoff mats and glacier meltwater in Antarctica - MAT-03 (megahit assembly) | ecosystem: Environmental > Aquatic > Freshwater > Ice > Liftoff...
CGAACATCTCGGCGCCGACACCAACCTCTATGTCGATACCGAAAAGGCCGGGCTGCTGACCGTGCGCATCTTCGGGGTGTACAACGCGGAACCTGGTTCGACGCTCTACGTTACGCCCGACCCGCAAAAGACCTACCGTTTCGGCGCGGATGGCAAGACGCTGGCTTGAACCGGAAGCCCGCTCTCGCGTCGCGGACCGCCGGGAAGGGACGCATCACCCGGTCGCCATGCCGCCGACAGGAGAAATCGGCGGCATCGCTTCAAACGATCACTTGTCCTGAACGAACGTCTGCTTCTGGGTGCCGAGCCCATCGATGCCGAGTTCGACCACGTCGCCGTTCTTGAGGAACTTCGGCGGCTTCATGCCCATGCCGACGCCGGGCGGGGTGCCCGTGGAAATGATGTCGCCGGGAAGCAGCGACATGAACTGCGACAGGTACGAAACGAGATGCGCCACGCCATAGACCATGGTCTTGGTCGAGCCGTTCTGCATCTTCTTGCCGTTGACCGTCAGCCACATCTTGAGGTCCTGCGGGTCGGCGACCTCGTCCCTGGTCACCAGCCACGGGCCGGTCGGGCCGAACGTGTCGCAGCTCTTGCCCTTGGTCCACTGGCCCTGGCGCTCTGCCTGGAAGGCGCGCTCGGACACGTCGTTGATGACGCAGTAGCCCGCCACGTGGTCCAGCGCCTTGTCCTCGGTGACGTATTTCGCCGCCTTGCCGATGACGATGCCGAGTTCGACTTCCCAGTCGGTCTTTTTGGAGCCGCGCGGGATCAGCACGTCGTCGTTCGGGCCGACGATCGCCGACGTCGCCTTCATGAAGATGATCGGCTCCGAGGGAACGGGAAGGTTCGACTCGGCTGCGTGGTCGGCGTAGTTCAGTCCGATGCAGATGAACTTGCCGGTGCCGGCGACGCAGGGGCCAAGGCGCGGAGTGCCGCGCACGGCCGGCAGCGTCTTGGGGTCGATCTTGCCGAGCTTCTTCAGCGTGGCCGGCGCGAGTACTGCGCCCGCGATATCGCTCACATGCCCCGACAGGTCGCGGATCTTGCCATCGGAGTCCAGCATGCCCGGACGTTCCTTGCCCGGCTTTCCATAACGCAGCAGTTTCAAGAAAGGGCCCTCCTCAGGCGCGGTCCCGAATTCCTTGCGGGACGCTTGAAAACAAACACAAGGCGGAGGGAGGAATTCAAGGAATTGTCACCGGCCGCCATGCCCGAGCGTACCCGCTGGTACGGTCGAGCCCGCGCACCTTTTTGCAGGTGTGAGCGCTGTCGACAAGTGCAAATCAACCGGCGGTCTGGATCGGGAGGCGAGAAATCAGCCGACGAAGGCGCGTTCGACGACGAAATCGGCGGGATGGCTGAGCGAGCCTTCCTTGAAGCCGAGGCCCTCGACCAGGTCCTTCACGTCCTTCAGCATGTGCATCGAGCCGCAGATCATCACGCGGTCTGTTTCGGGGGACAGCGGCGCGATGCCGAGATCCTCGTAGAAGCGGCCGTTCTCGATCAGCCGCGTGATGCGGCCCATGCGCGGCGTGATCTCGCGCGTCGTCGTCGAGTACAGCGTCACCCGGCCATGCGTCAGTTCGCCGATCAGCGGGTCGGCGGCGAGATTGTCGACCAGCTCGACGCCGTAGGCCAGTTCGGCATGGTCGCGGCAGGTGTGGGTGATGATGATCTCGTCGAACTTCTCGTAGGTGTCGGGGTCGCGCACCAGGCTGGCGAACGGTGCGATGCCGGTGCCGGTGGAAATCATGAACAGCCGCTTGCCCGGCGTCAGCGCGTCGATGACCAGCGTGCCGGTCGACTTCTGGCGCAACAGCACGGTGTCGCCCGGCTGGATCTTCTGCAGGTGCGACGTCAGCGGGCCGTCCGGCACCTTGATCGAGAAGAATTCGATTTCCTCGTCCCAGGCGGGACTGGCGATGGAATAGGCGCGGAACACCGGCTTTTCGGCGTTCGGAAGTCCGATCATGACGAACTCGCCGGAGCGGAAGCGGAAGCTCTGCGGACGCGTCACGCGGAAGGAGAACAGCCGGTCGGTATAGTGGCGAACCGAAACGACCGTCTCGGCATGCACGTTCGCCGGTATGGGAAAGTCGACGCGTCCAGCGTCTTCTGTCCTGATGGCCGCGACCTGCTGCATTGCTCGACCTTTCGACCGCACTCGACGTCCCGCGCTTCGGATCCGAACATCCCGCGCACAGGCAAGCGGCTGAAAACATTGATGCCTTGTCTGGTAAATTAATTAGTATACAAACGATTATCGGGTCAAGGCGACAGCGTGGAACAGCCTTCCAAAGTGCAGCCCCTCCTTGATCGCCGCGTTTCGGATTTCGTGCATGGCTGAGAAAAATCAGGCAGGGCGGGACACATCCGGGCCAGACAACGGCACCGTCGTCGCCGGCATCGATGTCGGCGGCACCTTCACCGATCTCATCCTGATCGACGCGTTGCGTGGCGTGCGCATCGCCAAGGTGCCCACATCCGTCGAGAACCAGGCGTTCGGCGTCGTAGCGGCGCTCGGTTCGGCCGGTATCGCCGCATCCGGCATCGACCTGATCGTGCACGGCACCACGACAACCACCAACGCCGTGCTGGAACGCCGGCTCGCGCGCACCGGCATGATCACCACGCGCGGCTTTCGCGACATCATCGAGCTTGGCCGTCGCACGCGCCCGCAGGCGTACGGCATGACGGGAACCTTTGTCCCGGTCATCCCGCGCGATCTGCGGCTCGAAGTGACCGAGCGCGTCGAGGCGTCGGGCGCGGTGCGCACGCCGCTCGACGAGGCAGAAGTGAAGCAGGCGGTCGACAGGCTTCTTGCCGCCGGCTGCGAGTCGCTCGTCATCCATTTCCTGCATTCCTACGCCAACCCGGAGCATGAACGCCGCGCCGCCGCGATCGCGCAGGAACGCTGGCCGAACGGCTACATCACGACAGGCCATTCGCTGCTGTCGGAGGCGCGCGAGTTCGAGCGCGGCGTCACGGCCGCCGTCAACGCCTCGGTGCAGCCAATCCTGGAACGCTACGTCCACCGCCTGCGTGAGGAACTGGAGCGGCTTGGCTACGCACGCGACTTCCTCATCATGAACGGCAACGGCGGCATGATCTCGGCCCGCTTCGTCGCGCGGGATGCGGCTAAAACCGTGATGTCCGGCCCGGCCTCGGGCGTCATTGCCGCTGCCTATACCGGCAAGCGCGCCGGGTTCCGCAATCTCGTCACCTACGACATGGGCGGCACCTCGACCGACGTGGCGCTCATCCTCGACGCCGAGCCCGCCGTCTCGAACGAGACCGAGATCGAATATGCGATGCCGATCCATGTGCCGATGGTCGCGGTCCATACGGTCGGCGCCGGCGGCGGTTCGATCGCGCGCGTCGATGCATCCGGGTTGATCCAGGTCGGACCGGAAAGCGCCGGCGCCAATCCCGGCCCGGTCTGCTACGGGCGCGGCGGCGCCGAGCCGACCATCACCGACGCCAATCTCCTGCTCGGGCGGCTCGATCCGAAACGGCTTCTGGCGGTCGACGCGCCGGTGACCGTCGAGCACGTCAGGCGGATTTTCGAAGAGAAGATTGGCCGCGCCGCCGGTCTCGACGCCATCGCCGCGGCGGGCGCGGTTCTGCGCCTCGGCAACCTCAAGATGGCCGGCGCGATCCGCATGGTATCGGTGTCGCGCGGCCACGACCCACGCGATTTCGCGCTTTTCGCCTTCGGGGGCGCGGGGCCGCTGCACGCGACGGCTCTCGCAAGGGAGCTCGGCCTGCCCAGTGTTCTGGTGCCGGCGCGGCCGGGCATCACCAACGCGCTCGGTTGCGTGGTGGCAGACCTCAGGCACGACTTCGTCAACACGGTCAACCAGCCGGTCGCCCGGCTCGACGAGGCGCATGTCGCGGCGATTCTCCTCAGCCATCGCAAGGACGGCGAGGCGCTGATCGCCAAGGAGGCGGTTGCGCCGGAGACGATCCGCACCATCCATTCCGCCGACATGCAGTTCCTCGGGCAGACGCATATCCTCAACGTCGCGCTGCCATCGGCCGAGGTTTCCCGCGCTGTTCTCCAGGACCTGTTCGAGAAGGCCTACTTCGCGCGCTTCCGTGTCGAGCTGCCGGAGATTCGCGCCAACCTCGTCAACCTCAACACATCCGTCATAGGGGTGCGGCCGGCGGTCGATCTTGGCCGGCTGATCGATCCGGATGGCAGGGCGGCGACGCTCGGGGAGGCGCGCCGCGAAACCCGGCCGGTCTGGTACGACGGTGCATGGCTGGAGACGCCGGTCTACCTGCGCGGCAGGCTGCCGCTCGACGCGGTCTTGCATGGCCCGGCCATCGTCGAGCAGATGGATGCGACCACCGTGCTGGAGCCGGGCGACGTGGCGCGCGGCGATGCCGACGGCAACATCCTGATCGAGGTTGGTAAAGCATGACCCTCGACGCCATCACCCTTTCCGTCATCCAGGCCGCACTCCAGCAGACCTGCGACGAGATGGACCTGACCTTCTCGAGAGCCGCTTTTTCGCCTGTCATCGCGGAAGCAAACGACCGCTCCGACGGCATTTATTCGGCCGTCGACGGGTCGCTGATCGCGCAAGGCTCCCAGGGCCTGCCGGTCTTCGTCGGCGTCATGCAGTATTCGACCAGAACCATCATCGGGATGATCGCCGAGGGCCGCTGCCTGCCGCCGGAAGAAGGCGACATCTACATCGTCAACGATCCTTATCTCGGCGGCACGCATCTGATGGATGTGCGTTTTGCCATGCCGATCTACAGGTCGGGCAGGATATTTTGCTGGCTCTCCAACACCGGCCATTGGCCCGATATCGGCGGATCGGTGCCGGGCGGTTTTTCGGCCTCGGCGACCGCCGTCGAGCAGGAAGGCTTGCGGCTACCCCCGGTCAAGCTGTTCAAGAAGGGCAGGCTCGACCCCGAGATCTACGCGATCATCACGTCCAACATCCGTGTCGCCGATCAGCGCATCGGCGACATCCGCGCCCAGGCCGCCGCGCTGCATGTAGGCCAGGACCGGCTCTTCGCCATCCTCGACCGCTACGGCGACGAGACGGTGGTGGCGGCCATCGCCGAACTGCGAAAGCGCGCCGCCGAGCAGATGCGCGCCAACATCGCCGCCATTCCCGACGGCGTCTACCGCGCGAAGGCGTTCGTCGATTCCGACGGCGTGGTGGACGAACCGCTCACCATCGCGCTTTCCATCGCCAAGCAGGGCGACAGCCTGACCTTTGATTTTGCCGGCTCATCGAAGCCCTGCGCCGGGCCGATGAACAGCGTGCTCGCCACCACGCTGTCGTCGGTCTACCTCGCCATGCGCCACATCTTCCCTGATGTGCCGATCAGCGCCGGCGCATTCGAACCATTGGTCGTGCTGCGACCCGAAGGCACCTTCCTCGATGCGCATTATCCGCGCCCGGTCTCGGGCTGCGCGGCCGAAGTCTCGCAGCGCATCGCCGAAGCCGTGTTCGCCGCCATGGTGCAGGCAGTGCCGGACAGGGTGACGGCGGCTCCGGCCGGCTCCAGCGGCAATTTCGCGCTCGGCGGCCACGATCCGGCGCGTGGCCGCGACTTCGTCATGTACCAGATCTCCGGCGGCGGCTATGGCGGCAACGCCGGTCACGACGGCCTCTCCAACGGCTGCTCCACCATCGGAATCTCGAAGTCGCCGCCGGTCGAAATCATGGAGCAGGCCTACCCGGTGCTCTACCGTCACTATGCGTTGCGCGAGGGATCGGGTGGCGCCGGCCGCCATCGCGGCGGCTTCGGACTGGCCTATGAGATCGAGTTGCTGCGCGGAGATGCCCGTGCGTCCTTCGTCATGGACCATGGACGGTTCGGACCGCAGGGCGTGCTTGGCGGCGCGGACGGCGCGGTCAACACGGTCACCGTCTTCCGTGACGGCCAGGCCCATGTGCCCAAACATCTTTCGAAGGAGCAGGACATTCCGCTGCGGGCCGGCGACCGGGTACGGGTCGCAACCCCTGGAGGCGGCGGCTATGGCGATGCTCGCCTGCGCGATCCGGAACTGGTGCGCCGCGACGTGGCGATGGGATATTACACACCCGAAGAGGCCGAGCGCCTGTTTGGCGGTTCGCCCGCTTAGCTTCTATCGGTGGGCGGCAGGTTCAGGCGATTTTCGCCAGCAGCCGCAGCAGCGTTGCGGTATCCTTCGGCGACAGCGGCGAAAGCGTTTCGGCGGTGATCCTTTCGGCGACGGGAACCAGCCGTCCGACCGTCTCGCGGCCCTCGGCCGTCAGGCTCACCATCAGCCGGCGTCGGTCGACATCGTGACGCGTCAGGTCCACAAGCCCGCGCGCCTTCAGCCGGTCGATCACGCCTTTCACGGTCGCCGCGTCCATGGCGATCAGGCTGCCGAGCTGGTTCTGCGACGTCTCGCCGACATCGGCGAGTTTTGCCAGCGCCGCGAACTGCGGCGGCGTCAGATCGGCGATCTTGGCGGCGAAGATGGCGACATGCCGCTGATGCGCCTTGCGCAACACGAAGCCGACCTGCTCCTGCAGGCGGTAGCCCTCCGCCGATTCGGCGGCGACCCGATCGAGGTTGTCCTGGCCGGTCATCGGGAAGGCGCCGTCATCGGACTGGTCCCGTCATCTCAAGCCATCCTCGCCCTTGGCCTGCCAGGCTTCGAGACCGCCCATGCGCGAATGCACGCGGCCGCCGATCGACATGGCCAGCGCAAAGACGATCTCGTCGGGGCGAGGACCCTCCGGGTCGCACACGGTGATGGCGTCGAAATGGCTGCGCACATAGGCGGCGTTGGTGTGGCCGAGCGGCACGTCGAGGCTCGCGCCGAAGGCGCCGAGCTTCATGGCCGACGGCACGATCGCCTTGGTGGCGCCGAGCCGTTCGCGCATGGCGTAGCCGCCCGGCACATGCCACAGCGCGGCGTGTTCCAGTTCGCCGGCGGTGCCGACGATCGCGCCCTTGCCATAGCCGTCGATGACGGATGCGTCGCCGCCAAGCGCCGCGATCAGCCGTTCGGTCAGCAGCGCCCCGAGCGGTTTCAGATCATCCATCGCGCCCTGCAGCCGCTCGACATAGCGCCCGGCAAACGGGTTCTTCACGATGGCCAGCGCGGCGGCGCGCCGCCTCGGCCGGTCGGGCGCGTCGCCGCCGTCGTGCAGGATGTCCTCGCTGATCACGGCGATCTTGCGGATTGGAAATTCAGGCATGTGTCCCCCCATGATCTAGCTGATCTCCCCCCTCGTGGGGGAGATGGCCGGCAGGCCAGAGGGGGGCGTGAAGAAGCGCATGCCCATCCTCCAATGCCCCACACACCCGCGCCCCGCCTTGCAAAAACAGCGCCGCCGCCTCGATCAATCCGCGACCTCTCAGCATTTCCGCCTCGGCCAGCCCGGCGCCCAGCGCCGCCGCAACCTCTTCGCGTGAAAGCGCGCCGACGCCGGTGGTCACCAGCCTGTCGTCAAGGTCGCTGTCGGGCGCAAGCACGCACGCCTTCTCGCGGCGTATCGCGACATGGCCGGGCAGGTCGACCGCGTTGGCGATGATGGTCGCGGCGGCGTCGGCTTGCGCGCCAGTTCGCGCCAGCACCGTCACCGCGTCCGCGATCCCGAGCGAGAACGAACGACCGCGCCAGCCGCTGGTCGCGACGCCTCGTACGGTGTCTTCGGCGCGGATGACGATGCGGCCGGCGAAACCTTCGCCTGCGCCGGCAATCGCCAGCCGCATCGAGGCGCCGGGCGACAGATGCAGCGCGCTGTCCCCGCCATTGTTGACATAGGCCTTTTCAAGCTGGCGGCCGGCGACCATCGAGGCGAGAACTTCGTCGGCTACCGAACCCGCCACCGCCGCCATCGGCGTGACGAAACTGTCGCCCGACAGCGGCGACACGGCAGCTTCCATGCGTCGCGCGGTGGCGCCCCGGAAAACGCGCAGGCGCATCGAAGCAGCGCTGCGCACCGCCGGCAATTCCTCGACCAGTTCGGTGAGCACCGTCGCGAAACGCGAGATCGCCTGCCCATACGCTCCGCGCACCTCGCACGCTTCGCCGAAAGCCTCGACGATCAGGTCGATCGGCCCGTGGTTGAGGTGCAGCCGGCGTCCGTCCGGCAGCATGGCGATCTGCGGTCCGGTCATGCTGCGTCGCCCTGCCGGCGATGCAACTGCGCCAGCGGCGGCCACGGGTTGGCGCCGGAAGCCTTCGCCTCGCGACGCGGATTGAAGAACTCGCCACCCTTCGCCATCACGTCCTCGACGCTGCGGATTTCCTGGGCATGGCCGCCCAGCGCCACATAGTCGTCGCGCCGCAGCGTGAATTCGATGGGCGCGACCAGCGCCGGCGTCGGCACGTAGCCGAAGGCGTTGTCGGGCACGCGGGTGACGTCGACCATCAGCGTTATGCCGCCGCCAGGCCACACATAAACAGGCGCGCCGCCCACAGTGACATAGGTCTTCAGCCGCTGCACCGAGCGCGTCAGCAGCACCGGGTTCTCCACCACGCCGGCGCGCAAGCTACCGCCCGCGCCGCCGACGAACAGCACCGTGCAGAGCGCCGGCTCGCAATTCTCCTCGATCAGGTCGACCGATTTCCTCAGCCGCTCGGGGAACGGCCTTTGTATCGGCTGCAATGTATCGTCGAGTTCGTAGTAGGCGAACTGCTCGCCGGTGGTCGACACCATCAGCAGCGACAGGCCCGGCCGCGCGCCCTTCTTCGCATTCCACTCGCCGAGGATCGACAGCGGGTCCGAAATCGTCGTGCCGCCCCAGCCGAGCCCCGGCTCCGACACCTTGAAATAGCGGCCGGGCGTCGAGCGCCGGCCGATGATCTTGATGCCGGTATCCTCCCAGCCGAGCACCTTGCCGGCCTGATGTTCCGACACCACGCCGGTGATGTGGTCGTCGACCACCACCACCTCGTCGACCAGCCCGCGCCATTGCGACGCGAACATGCCGATCGTCGCCGAGCCGCAGCCGACGCGCATGCGGTGCTCGGTATGCCCGTCGATGACCGGCGGCTTGCCGGCCTGCACGGTGACGGTTGCGCCGCCGTCGATGGTGAGTTCCACCGCCTGCTTGTTACAGAGGTTGAGCAGCGTATCGCAGGTGATGCGGCCTTCCGCCTTCGAGCCGCCCGTCAGATGATGGACGCCGCCGAGCGACAGCATCTGCGAGCCGTATTCGCCTGTCGTCACGTGGCCGACCGCCTCGGCCCCGGCCCGCACCGTCGCGGCTTCGTCGCCGAGATGACGGTCGGTGTCGATCTTCACCTTGACGCCGCAATAGGAGAAGATGCCCTCGGTCACCACCGTGACCAGGTCGACGCCCTCGACCTCCTGGCTGACGATGAAGGGCGCCGGCTTGTAGTCGGGGTAGGTGGTGCCAGCGCCGATGGCGGTCACGAAGCGCTGGCCCGTATTGACCAGTTCGCCGCCGGCCGCTCCGGCGTCGAAGGCCACAGCCTCGCCGCCGTTCCCGGCGCGCTGCTCCAGGATGACCAGCGGATCGAGCCGCACGATCCTGCCGCCCTCGTTGCCGTAGCGGTCGCAGGCGCCGGTGCGTCCCGGAGCGATGTAGCACATGACCGGACAGGCATCGCAGCGGATCTTCTCCGCCACCTGCTTGTCGCCGGGCTCGCGCGTCTCGAAGCGTTCGGAGAGTTCGCTCATGGGGCGGCTCCTTTACGACCGTCGCGCGTCGCGATCGCTTCCAGCACCCGTGTCGGCGTGGCGGGAACCTTCGTCACCAGCACGCCGGTGGCGTGTCGGATCGCGTTGAGGATCGCCGGCGCGGTCGGGATGAGCACGTGTTCGCCGAGCCCCTTGGCGCCGAACGGGCCTTCCGGGTCTGGCACCTCGATCAGGATCGACTCGATCGGCGGCACGTCGCCGATGGTCGGGATCAGGTAGTCGTGCAGGTTTTCCGTGCGGCCGGGGATGTATTCCTCCATCAGCGCCATGCCGATGCCCTGCGCGATGCCGCCCTCGATCTGACCCTCGACAAGCAGCGGGTTGATCGCCCGGCCGACATCATGCGCCGCCGTGATCTTCACCAGCGTGACCGTGCCGAGTTTCATGTCGACCTCGAGCTCGGCGATCTGCGCGCCCCAGCCATAGACCGCGTAGGGTTTGCCCTGCCCCTTGGCGTCGAGCGCGGTGGTTGGCGGGTCGTAGGTCTCGCGCGCCGAGAACACATAACCCTCGGCGTCGGCCGGCAGCGCCGACAGGTCGATCCACCTGACCGCCTCGCCTTCGCGCATGACAACCGCGCCCGGCTCCAGGCCGAGCGTCGCCCGGGGCGAGACATTGGCGAAGCGCAGGATCTGTTCGCGCAGCGCGGCCCCCGCCCTCTGCGCCGCCTTGCCCGAGACGAATGTCTGTCGCGAGGCCGATGTCTTGCCGGCGTCGGGCGTGACCGCCGTATCACCGCCGACCAGCCTGATCTCCGCCAGCGCCACGCCAAGCGCATCGGCGAAGATCTGCGCGATCACCGTGTTGGAACCCTGGCCGATGTCGACCGCGCCCTGATGCAGCACGATGCTGCCGTCGCCGGTAATGCCGGCCTTGATGGTCGACGGGTTGGCAATCGAGGTGTTGCCGCAGCCATACCAGCACGAGGCCATGCCGACGCCGCGCCTGACGCCGCCATCGGCCGCGTTGAACGCGAGTGCGTCGGCCAGCGCGCGTCGCCAGTGCGACGCGAGCGCCTCGAGGCAGGCGACGATTCCGACGCCCGCGTCCAGTTGCTGCCCCGTTACGGTACGATCGCCGTCGCGCATCGCGTTCTTCAGCCGAAACGCAAGCCGGTCCATGCCGATCTTGTCGGCGAGCTCGTCGTAGAGCGTCTCTTGGCAGATCGTCGCCTGCGGCACGCCGAAGCCGCGGAACGCGCCCGAGACCGGCCCATGGGTGTGGATGGCGCGTCCGCGCGCCCGGTAGTGGGGCGTGACATATGGGCCGGAGGCATGCACCGGCACGCGGTTGGCGACCGTCGGGCCGAAGCTCGCATAGGCGCCGGTGTTGAAATCGCCGTCGAATGTCATGCCGGTTATCCGGCCCTCGGCGTCCGCGCCGATCGCAGCCTTCATCGCGGCGGGATGGCGCTTGGTGGTCGAGGCCATCGATTCCGTGCGGGTGTATGTAAGTGCAGCCGCGCGCCCGGTCTTCAGCGTCACCAGCCCGATCAGCGGCTGCAGCGACATGTCGATCTTGGAGCCGAAGCCGCCACCTGTCGCGGTCGGCAGGATGCGCACCTTTTCAAGCGGCAGGCCAAGCACCAGCGCCGTGTCGTCGCGGTCCATATGCGGAGCCTGCGTGCAGGCCGAAATCACCAGCGTGTCGCCATCCATGCACGCGAAACCGGCCTCGGGCTCTATATAGGCGTGCTCGACATAGGAGGTTTCGATTGCGCCCGAGACGACGTGGGTCGCTCTGGCCAGCGCCGCGTCCGCATCGCCGCGCTCGACGAGGCCCGCTGTCAGCACATTGCCCGGGCGGCCTTCGTGGAGCAGGCCGGCATCGCTTTTCAGCGCGTCGGAAGGTTCGAGTGCATGCGGCAGCACCGTCCAGTCAACAGGGAAACCGGAAAGGTCGAGTTCGGCAATCGCGCCGCGTTCTCCGGCGACCAGCGCCACCGCCTCGCCGCGGAACCGCGTCTCCCGTTCCGCCAGCGCCGGCTGGTCGGCGAAGGGCTGGATCACGCCGAAGCAGTTCCTGCCCGGAATGTCCGCTGCCGTGAACACCGCGACGACGCCGGTATGGGCGCGCCGCCAACCTTCGAGATCGCCGAAGGTGAAGCTGGCATGATGATGCGGCGAGCGAACGACCAGAACCGACAGCGCATCGGCGGGAAAGCCGTCGCCGCCGAATCTCTCCGCGCCGGTCACCTTGGGCACGCCGTCGAGCCTCACCGGCGAGGAGCCGACCGCCTTGCCGGCGGCGGGAAGACGGAGGTCCAATCCGGTGGGACTGCCGATCTCCCCCCTTGAGGGGGAGATGGCCGGCAGGCCAGAGGGGGGTGGATCATCAAGCTCGTGCCGCCATGCCTGCATCACCGCCGTGATGATCTTGCGGTAGCCCGTGCAGCGGCAAAGCACGCCGCCCAGCGCGTCCTTCACCTCGGTCTCGGACGGCCTGGCATTCTGCTCCAGCAGCGCGGTCGCCGCCAGCAGCAGGCCGGGCGTGCAGATGCCGCATTGCGCGGCGCCATGGTCGAGGAAGGACGCCTGAAGCGCCGACAGCCGGTCGCTGCCGAGACCCTCGACCGTGCGCACGCAGCGGCCCTCGGCCGAGCCGGCCGGCACCAGGCAGGCGCACACCGCTTGTCCGTCCAGCAGCACCGTGCAGGCGCCGCAGTCGCCCGCGTCGCATCCGACCTTGGTTCCGGTCAGCCGCAGTTCGTCGCGCAGCACCGCGGACAGCCGCGTCACCGGATGCGCCGATACCGAGACGGCTGCGCCGTTCACCTCGAACGTGATGGTGTGGCCGTGCGCGTTCATGCGGCCATGTCCCGGCCAGAGGCGCCAAGCGCGCCCTGAAGCGCGCGCAGCACGATCTCGCGCGCCGCTATCAGGCGGTAGTCCGCGCTGCCGCGCACATCGTCGATCGGCGCGAGCCGCGTGAGATCGGCGGCCTCGACAGCCTGCTCGACGTCGCGGCCGGGCCGCAGGCCGACCAGCGTCTGCTCCAGCGCATCAAGCCGTTGCGCCACGGCGGAACAGGCGCCGACGGCGACAGCCGCGGCTTCGATCCTGCCGTCTTTCGCGATGACGAGCCGCGCGGCCGCCATGGCGATGGAAATGACCAGATAACGTCGCGCGCCGAGTTTCCGGAAGGACGAGGATCCGGCGGTCGACGCTCTGGGTATCCGGATCGCGGTGACCATTTCGCCTGCCTGCATTGCGGTTCGGCGGTTGCCGAGGATGAAGTGCTCAAGCCGCAGCCACCGCTGCCCGCCAAGCGAGCGCAGTTCGACCTCCGCGTCGAGCGTCATCAGCGCCGGCACGCCGTCCGCCGCCGGCGAGGCGTTGCACAGATTGCCGGCCACCGACGCGACATTCTGGATCTGCACCGAGCCGACTTCGCGCGCCGCCTGCTTCAGCGCATCGAATGCCGGGGGCAGGGGGTGGCGTATGAGGTCGGTCCAGGTGGTGAGCGCGCCGATCACCACATGCGAGGCGTCTCCGGCGATCCCCGAAATCTCGGCGATACCGTTGATGTCGAGCACATTGTCGGCGAGCGGCTTGCTGCCCATGGCGGGATAGAAGTCGGTGCCGCCGGCGAGAATTTTCCAGCGCGCTTCGCCAAGCAGCGTCAGCGCCTCGTCGAGGTTCCCGGGTTTCGCGTAACGGATCACGCAATGCCTCGCATCTCGCCTCGACTGGCCCCGACGGGCTTGTCGTCACGAGCAAAATTCGTTCGTATGCAAATGATATCAGCGCGCCGCGCTTTGTCAAAGCCGCCGGCTGCGGTCCCCGTCGAGCCAGGCCGAAAAACCCGTTGACGCCGCCGCGCTTACAGCCGAACGTCGCGCGGGTTTTCCGTTGTGCGCAAGGAGTGGTTGATGGGCACCGAGGCATTGATCGTCGTCGATCTGCAGAACGATTTCTGCCCCGGTGGCGCGCTCGGCGTCGGAGGGGGGCACGAGATCGTGCCCATCATCAACAGACTGGTATACGACTTCGAGCATGTCATCCTGACGCAGGACTGGCACCCGGCCCATCATTCGAGCTTCGCCTCCAGCCATCCCGGCAAGGCTCCCTTCGAGTCGATGCAGATGCCCTACGGGCCGCAGACGCTGTGGCCCGACCATTGCATCCAGGGCACATATGGCGCGGCCTTCCATCCGGATTTCGTCCACGACAAGGCCGAACTCATCATCCGCAAGGGGTTCCGCCCGGAGATCGACAGCTACTCGGCCTTCTTCGAGAACGACCACAGGACGCCGACCGGGCTTGCAGGCTACCTGCGCGAGCGCGGCGTCCGTTCCGTCACCATCGCCGGCCTGGCGACCGACTACTGCGTCGCCTATTCGGCGCTCGATTCGGTGGGCCGCGGCTTCGTCACCAAAATCCGGCTCGACGCCTGCCGCGGCATCGACCTTGGCGGCTCGATGGCCACGATGACGTCGGAGATGAGCGAAGCCGGCGTGACGCTGCTCGAAGGTTAGCTCACGCCGACATACCGCTTCACCATGTCCGGATCGTCGCGCAGATGTGCGACCTCGACCGTCTGGCGCGCGCGCCCGTTTTCGACAAATGAGACGCGATCGGCAACAGGCAGGACCGCATCGACGCGCTGCTCGACCAGAATGGTCGAGACGCCGCGGCCGCGCAGCTTCGCCACTGTTTCGCGTATCCTTGCGATCATCGAGGGCATCAGCCCCTCGGTCGGCTCATCGAGCAGCAGCACGCGCGGCTCGAGGCATAGCGCGCGCGCCATCGCCAGCATCTGCTGCTCGCCGCCCGAAAGCGTGCCCGAACGCTGCTTCAACCGTTCGCGCAAAATCGGGAAGAGGTCAAGCACGGCGTCGCGGACGTGTTTGCCTTTGTTCCGCGCGTTCAGCCCGATCTCGATGTTTTCCGCCACCGTCATCTCGGCGAACAGCCGCCTCCCCTGCGGCACATAGGCGACGCCTGCCTTTGGCACCTCGTGCGGCGGCAATTTCGTCAGGTCCATGCCGCCCAGCATGATCGAACCCGACCGGGCGGGCGCCAGCCCCATGATCGCCTTCAGCGTCGTCGTCTTGCCTGCGCCGTTGCGGCCGAGCAGGCAATGAACCTCGCCCTCGCGCAGCGACAGGTCCAGCCCGTAGAGGATCTGCGTTTCGCCGTAGAAGCAATTCAGCCCGGAGATAGTCAGCGCGTCAGCCATCCGCCGCGCCCTCCTCGGGCGTTCCGAGATAGGCGTGCTGCACGGCGGCGTTGGCGCGGATCTGCACGGGAGTTCCTTCAGCCAGGATACGCCCGGCATTCATGACCGTCACGCGGTCGGCAAGTTCCATCACCACCGGCATGTTGTGCTCGATGAGCAGCACCGTGGCGTCGCGGGCGATCTCGCGCACCAGTCCGATGAAGTTGTCGATCTCGCCGTCGGAAAGGCCCTGCGTCGGCTCGTCGAGGATCAGCAACCTGGGCTTCAGCGCCAGCCCCATCGCCACTTCGAGCAGCCTTTGGTGGCCGTATGACAGCGTACCGGCGATCATGTTCTCGCGCCCCACCAGCCCGACACGCTCCAGCGCTGCCATCACGCCGGCATGCACGGCGCCGCGCGCACGGCCGTCGGTCAGCGTGCGCAGCACCGGCAGCGCGACATTGTCGTAGGCGGTCAGGTTGGCGAAGACGCTTGTGATCTGGAAGGTGTAGGCGATGCCGAGCCGCGCGCGCTGATAGGACGGCAGGTTGGTGATGTCGTTGCCGTCGAAGACGATCATGCCTTCGGTAGGCTGCACCCGTCCGCAGATCAGGCCGACGAAGGTCGTCTTGCCTGCACCGTTGGGTCCGATGATGGCGCGTATCTCGCCCTGCATCACCGAGAAGTCGACCCGATCGACCGCCATCAGTCCGCCATAGTGCCGGCTCAGCCCCATGGTGGTCAGCAGCGGCGTCACGGCAGCCACCTCGCCCAGCGGTCGCGCACCGTGCCTAGGATGCCTTTCGGGAAATAGAGCACGAGCAGGATGAGCGCCACCCCGACCACCAGCATGTAAGCCGAGGTGTGGGCGCTGGTTACGTCGACGGCGTAGTACATGAACAGCGTGCCGACCAGCGGCCCGAGCGTCGTTGAAGCGCCGCCGAGCAGCACCCAGAGCAGCGGCAGGATCGAGTACTGAACGGATGCCAGCGTGGAGCCGACATAGCCGAACAGGATGACATAGGCAGCCCCGGCGGCGGCGCAGATGGCGCCCGACGCCACCATGGCCGCAAGCTTGTTGGCGAGGGTGTCGTAGCCGAGCATTTTCGTCCGCTCCTCGTTCTCGCGGATGGCGACGAGTACGCGTCCGAAGGACGAGCGGACGATTGCGAGCGTGATGACAAGCACGACCGAGAAAAGGAACAGCGCCGCCATGTAGCGGGTCGTCGGATCGGTCAGGTCGAGCCGGGTGCCGCCGAGTTCGATGGCGCGGGCCTGCTGCTGGATGACGAGCCCCTCGTCGCCGCGAGTCCAGACGCTGAAATAGTAGATCAGCAGGTAGAGCACCTGGGCGAACATCATGGTGACGATCATGAAGGCGACGCCCTTGGTGCGCAGCGCCAGCAGTCCGATGACCAGCGAAAGCACCGCTCCAGCCGCCAGCCCCGCGAGGAATGCGGCCGGCACGCCCCATCCAAGGTGGTACATCGTCATGCCGGCGCCATAGAGGCCGGCTGCGAAGAACATCGCATGCCCGAGGCTGAGCAGCCCCGCATAGCCGAACAAAAGGTTGTAGCCCATCGCGAAGACGGTGAGCACCAGCACCCGCGCCAGCACGCCGTGATGATACGCAGGCAGCACGAAGTTGAGCCCGAACAGGAGCGCGATGACCCCCGCATGCAGCGCGATGGCCTTGGCCGGGGATTCGTTCATCGCGCGGCCGTTCCGAACAGGCCCTGCGGCCGGAAGACGAGCACCATGGCGACCGCCAGCGTGGCGATGATCTTTGCCAGAGTCGGCGAGAAGAACACCGAGACGATGCCGTCGGATACGCCGATCAGGAGAGCTGCGACCACGGTGCCGCGCAGGCTGCCCAGCCCGCCGATGATGACAACGACGAACGACAGGAGCAGCGGATCGCGCCCCATCAGGTAGTGGGCCTGGCTGATCGGCACGATCAGCACGGCGGCGATGGCCGCCAGCATGGCGCCCACCGCGAACACGCCGGCATAGACGCGCTCGACCGGAATTCCGAAGGCCTGCGCCGTCTCGCTGTCATATTGGGTGGCGCGCATCACCATGCCGGCCCTGGTGCGGGTCAGCACGTACCATGTCGCGCCGAGAAGCAGGATCGACGCGGCGATCACGGCAAGCTTGTAGCCTGAATAGCCGAACCAGGGCAGCATGATGCGATAGGTGAACGGCGCCTCGACCGGCCGCGCTTCGGGGCCATAGAGGCTGAGCGCCGCCTGCTGGATGATGTAGAGCATGCCGATGGTGGCGACGATGGTTGCTTCGGGATTGTAGTTGAGCCGCTTCAGCACCAGCCTTTCGGCGACCAGGGCGATCGCCCCGACGACGAGCGGCGAGATGACCAGGGCGGCGGCAAAGCCGATCGCCGGATGGCCGCCGAATGCCGACGCGACGGCCCACGCAAGCACCGCGCCGAGCATGAAGAACTCGCCATGCGCGACATTGACGACACGCATCACGCCGAACACCAGCGACAGGCCGAGCGCCATCAGCGCCAGCGTCGCCGCCGTCACCAGGCCTTCGAGGGTTGCCAGCAGGAGATGCGGTCCGAAGGCCATTCAGTCCTCGACGGGCGGCCACTGGCGGGCGGTGTGCATCATGCTAGAGATTTCGTCGCGATCCCGCATTGCAGCGCTTGTCCAGCGGACAATCACGCACGGCCTCCGGCCTTAGCCCGCAACGCCGCGCGCCTGGCCGCAAAGTATGCTTCGGCTTCCTCGCTTGAATGCGTCCGGCCTGCGGCGATATCTTGCCGCGACCGCTCGACCTTTCGCCTGACGAAGTCCCAATAGGCTTCATCCGGCTCCTCGTGAGTCTCTACGAATTCTCGCATCAGGTCGCGCAGTATCTGAGACGCCGGACGGTCGGCGCGCTTGGCCGCTGCCATGAATGCATCCCTCAACTCCGGCTCGAGCTTCATCGTGAAGACGGCTTCCTTGGCCATGGCTACGCTCCGCAGAAAGGTACTGACAACGCAACGACGTTGTCAGTACCTCAATTCAAGCCGGAAACCTCACAGCGGCTGGGTCGTGTAGTCCCCCTCGGCTTCGTAGATGCCATCCTCGATCGTGGTCTTGTGAACGACGTTCAGCTTGCCGCCCTCGACCTTGGAGATGTTCTGGATGCCGAAGCACTGGTGGATCTTGCCGTTGAAGGTCTTGGGTCCCTGCGGATGTTCCGGCCCTTCGGCAAACTCGGTCAGCGCCTCGGTCGCCTCGACGAGCTTGGCGCGGTCGGCCGGTCCCTGGTAGCCCGAATCCTCCATCGCCTTCTTGATGACGTAGAGCGTTTCCCAGCAGCCGAACATGTGCGCCGCCGTGGAAACGTCCTTGGGGTCGTCGACCGACGCGCCATTGTCGTCGATGCCGACGGCCGCGCGATAGGCCTTCATCGCCTCGCTGTCGTTCGCCTGCGCATAGCGCGGCGCACCCTCCCAGAAATGGCTGCCGTCGAGGAATTCGAGGCCGGCGCTGTTGATGTCCACCGCCTCTAGGCTGTCGATGAAGCCGAACAGCTGCGGCCGGTTCGAGCCGTAGAACTCGCCGATCTCCTTCACGAAGGTCAGCACGGCGGGCCCCACCATGACGTGATAGATCACGTCGGTATCGGCCGGGATCTGCGGGAAGTATTTCGTGAATGAGCTTTCCGTCGGCGGGATGGCGATCTGCGCGACGACATCGGCTCCCTGCGCCTTCAGCGCCGGCGGCAGGTAGTCGCGGTGGTCGTAGCCGAAGGCGAAGTCGGGGAATATCTGCGTCACCTTCTTGCCGGCATTGGCCGCGATCCAAGGCGCCATCGCCTGGATCTGGCTCTTCACGTCGGTGATGCCGGGCTGGAAGACGTAGCGGTTGAGTTTGGTCGAAGCGACGTGGTGGCCTTCGCTGACCACGAAATAGGGCAGCTTCATTTCGCCCGCGACCGGCGCCGATGCGATCACGACGTGGCTGAACAGCGTGCCGTAGGCCACGTCCACATTGTATTGCGTGGCGAACTTGCCGACGATTTCCGCACCGCGGCCGGGATCGGTGCCGTCATCCTCGACGATCACTTCGACCTGCCTGCCGTTGATGCCGCCCGACGCGTTGATCGCCTTGATCGCGGCATTGGTGGTTTTCTCGTACCATCGGCCATAGGCGGCGCCGATGCCGGTGCGATGCGCCTGGAAGCCGATCTTGATCGGCGCCGAACTCTGCGCCTGCGCATAGCGCACGAAACCAGGCCCGGCGACGATCCCGGCGGCGGTCGCGCCAAGTCCCTTCAGGGTGCTGCGGCGGGAAAATCTCTTGCGGAAGATGGAGCTGGAATCGCGATTGTCGGTCATGCGGGTTCCCCTTGTTTTCAGCGTTCGTCGAGTATTCGGAGAACCGCCGTCCGCCTGCCCATTGGCGGCGGCGGAAATCGCTTGTTCCAAACCTTAATCACCAATCCCGGACACTGGCAACAGCGATACTGCCGGCAGTGGGTCAGGGCTCCTCACCCCGCCGTCGGCGTCGACAGGAGCCACAGCCCGAACACCGTGTAGGCGATCATCAGGAAGGTGAGCGGGAGTTGGCTGGCCGAGGCGGCCCTGGCTGTTGCGTGCAACCGGAACGCCAGAAGATGGGCTGCCAGCACCGCCAGCACATGGCCGCCGACGATCGCCGCCGCCTGCGCGTTCCAGACCACCCAGGCGGCATCCGATCCGACCGCGATCCCCGCCATCACCGGCATGTCGGACGTGCCGAACAGGTTCCAGCCAAGCGAGAATGGATCGGACAGCGCAACCAGCGCGTACTGGCCGTTGACCAGGAGCGCCGTCAGATAGTGCGAGAAGTGGTAGGCGAGCGCGATCGGCACGATCGACCATACATAAGTTCCCGCTGCGACAAGCAGGCCTTGCCCGCCACCTGCAAGTTTTTCTCCGCAAAGCACGCAGATGAAAAAGGCGCCGGCCAGCAAGGCGCCGGCGGCGAGCAGCCCAGCCGTGTTGAAGCCGATGAGCGCGGTGCGGCCCGGCGGCTCGAGCGGGTTCATGCCGTCGAGCGAAAAGTAGAAGAATGTCTTCGACAGCCCGTCGAAGGAGACCGAGGCCAGCGCGAACAGCAGGAACAGCGTGCCGCCGAGCGGCAGGACCGGCGTGTCGGCGAGCTTCGCTCCGGGCAGGCAGAGCGCCACCCGGTCGTCGCGTGACCGCGCAACGATGCCGAACCTTGCGATCATGCCGAAAAACACCGACAGGAACTCGCCCCGGCGGGACCATTGCTCGTAGCCGAACAGCAGCATCATGGCGAAGCTGAACAGCCAGTAGCCGCCGACCGCCCATGCCAGCCGCCAGGGATCGTCGGGCGCCGGATAGATCAGCTCGAACCACGCGAAGGCGATCAGCAGCGCGAGCGCCGGCCACAGGCTCGCCCATGCCGGCATCCGCAGGGGAGGATCGCCCACTGCTCTGCCAAGCAGCGCCATGGCCATCCGCCACGGTCCGTACCAGGGATTGATCCACGCCCACAAATTGCCGAACAGCCCCTGCAGCAGGGTCAGCCCGACCCAGACCAGGGTCCAGACGACGAGCGGCAAAGGGTTGGACAGCGGGTCCCGGCTGCCTAGAAATCCGGCGGAGACGAGCGTCGCGAAGACGAGAAAGGAAATCAGACTCGCCGGCAGCCGCAGCGCCTCGGGCACGCTGCCGATCCTAAACCTTGAGGCCGCCAGATGCTCCAATGCCTGCCGGCTGGCGAACATCAGCACGATGAAGCTTGCCGCCACCGCCAGCGCGCCGCCAACGAGATAATAGCCCGTCGGCAGGAGCAGCACATACCCCCGGTCGGAGGCATGGGCGAGGGCGGAGGTCGGAGTGAGTCCGGCGATCACCAAAAGCCATGGCGGCAATTGCCGAAACTGGCGTGGAAGTTTACGCCCCTCTGGCCTGCCGGCGAAGCTGCTAATCTCCCCCCTTGTGGGGGAGATGGCCGGCAGGCCAGAGGGGGGCGTGACAGGTCCCGGACTATCGCACATCCGAGCGCTCTCTCACACCTTCACGAGATGCTCGACGCGGTCTGTCTCGCCGAAGATGCGCAGGTAGCGCTTGATCTCTTTCGCATCGCCGGTCGCCTTGGCGGGGTTGTCCGAAAGCTTCACGGCTTGCCGGCCGTTCGCCTCGGTCACCTTGCAGACCAGCGAGATGGCGTTGAGCCCCTTGGTCTCCTCCGGCGCGCAGTCCTCGAAATCGTTGGTCAGGTTGGTGCCCCAGCCGAACGACATGCGCACCTTGCCCTTGAAGTGGTTGTAGGTGTCGACGATCGTGTCGACGTCCAGCCCGTCCGAAAAAATCAGCAGCTTCTTGCGCGGGTCGACGCCCTTCTCGCGCCACCATGCGAGGATCTTTTCGCCACCTTCGATCGGCGGCGCGCTGTCGGGGCGGAAGCCTGTCCAGCCGGCGACCCAGTCCGGCGCATCGCGCAGGAAGGCTGCCGTCCCGAAAGCATCGGGCAGCACGATCAGCAGGTTGCCGCCATAATAGCGCTGCCAGTCTTGCAGCACCTTGTAGGGCGACGCCTTGAGTTCCGCTTCGTCCTTCGCCAGCGCGGCCAGCACCATCGGCAACTCATGCGCGTTGGTGCCAAGCGCCTCGAGGTCGGTGTCCATCGCGAGCTTGACGTTCGAGGTGCCGGTGAACGCCTCGCCAATGCCTTCCTTCAGCGCCTCCACGCACCAGCGTTGCCACAGGAAGGAGTGCCGGCGGCGCGTCCCGAAATCCGAGATCCGGATGTCGGGCAGCGCGCGCAGCCGCTCCGTCTTGGCCCACATCTTGGCCTTGGCCCTTGCGTAGAGCACGTCCAGTTCGAAAGGGCCGAAACTCTTCATCGCCGCGCGCGAGCGCAGCTCGTTGATGATGGCGAGCGCGGGAATCTCCCACAGCGTCGTGTACATCCAAGGCCCGGGGAACTCGAGCTCGTACTGCCCGTCGCGCTTCCTCAGCTCGTATTCGGGCAGCCGGAAATCCTCCAGCCAGGCCAGGAATTCCGGTTCGAAGATCTGCTTGCGACCGTAGAAGGTGTTGCCGCCCAGCCAGATCATCTCCTTCTTGGCGAAGCGAAGTGTGCGCGCATGGTCGAGTTGCTCGCGCAGTTCGTGCTCGTCGATATCGTTGGCAAGCCGCACCGATTTCGTGCGATTGATAAGCGCGAATGTCGCATCGACCTTTGGGTACATGCCCCAGATCATCTGTAGCATCAGCAGCTTGTAGAAATCCGTGTCGAGCAGGCTGCGCACGATCGGATCGAGCTTCCACGCGTGATTGTACACGCGCCGGGCGATATCGGTCTTCGTCATCACGCACTTCCTCTCCTGCGCGCCCCTTCCGCGAGCAGCAAAAACGCCTATAGCATCGAATTCGCAGCCGCGCGCGCCCGTTGCCGCGTTGGCACGATGGAAAGGCCGACGTGCCGGGCCGACGGTGCAGAACCAGTGCGGCCGCGGCGCGCGTCCCTACATTCCGAGCAGCCGCCTGACGTCGTCAGCCGTATTCGCCACCTCGACGCCGTCCGGTCCGCGCATCGGCAGCTCCGGCCAGAAGATCGTGCGCATGCCGGCGGCGAGCCCGGCGCGCGAGCCGGTGACGCTGTCTTCCATAGCCACCGTGTCGGCCGGTGCGATGCCCGTCAGCTCGGCCGCGCGCAGGAAGGGCTCCGGATGCGGCTTGCCCTCGTGCACTTCGTTTCGTGAGACCATCTTCATGCCTGGCTCGACGATGCCGACCGCCCTCAGATTGGCGTCGACGACAAGCCGGTCGGAGTTGGACACCACCGCTTGCACGACACCCATGCGCTGAAGGTCGCGGAAGATTTCCAGCGCGCCCTCGCGCGGCTTCAGCGCGTTCGCGCGGCTCAGGTAGTGGTCGTACTTGCGCCTGATCCAGTCGTCGAACGGCAGCTTCAGCCCGAACTCGTCGCGCATCATCTCGTAGACCGGCCACGCCGCGATGCCGAGCACGCGCTCGTGCAGGTCGGGTGGCGGCGAGATGCCGACGCTGCGCATCGCCGAGACCAGGGCCGCGTCGTGCAGCGGCTCGCTGTCGATCAGCGTGCCGTCCATGTCCCAGTATACTGCCTTCGGCGTCATCGCGAATTCCCGCGCCAGCTTTCTACTGCGCACATTGCGCCGCGAAAATCGATCCTGAATTCGCTGATCCGCATCCAAAAACCCATGCCGGGTCAGATCCCCGTGCGGATCCAACCGACGACATAGACCACCATGGCAAGGTAGGTCAGCCCGTGCAGCAGCTGGTCGAAGCCGATCGCGTTCCAGAAACGGGCGCCGACACGCCAGTTCAGGCGTCTTACCGTCTGCTCCTTGCTCCAGTCGATATGGTAGTGGATAAGGAATTCGGCGACCAGCACAGTTAGGATCGTCCAGGGCGGCGTCGTCACCGCGATCAGCGCGACCAGCGTGCCGGCGACATGGATCCCGGAATGCACCAGCCCGCCCGGCGCGCCATAGATACCCTTCTGCGCGATTTGCCAGGGTGTCTGTAGCACGAAATCGCAGACGAAATGCTTCAGCAGCAGCAGGGCAAAAAGGGTGATTGCGACAGTTGTCATCGCACGTCCGTTGCGTTCTTGCGGGCTCTCCAGGCAGGGGTCAACCTGGGTGAGCAATGCCTCAAATGTCAATGTTGCAAAGCTTGACGTTGCGCAAGCCCAAAACCGACCCGGCCAACCCTATCGCGGGCGGCGTGGATTGCGCAACGGGCTGAAAAACACCATCTTCGCGGCGAGATGAGTTCGAGTGAGAATTTCGCCGCCAGGCTGGCTTTCCGGGGCTCCACCGCCGACCAGCCGCCGATCGGCGCGCAAATCGCGACGCTGAGGCACCTGAAGCGCTTTTTCGCGCAGGTCTGGCGCACCAGCGCTCCGCTGACCGTGACCAGCATCGTGCTCAGGCTGCTCAGCGCCGTGCAGCCCCTGCTGCTGCTTTATGTCGCCAAGCTTATCATCGACGAGGTCGTGCTGCAGACGCGGCAACCGTCGCCGGGCCCCGAGCTTGCGGACTGGATCGCCAGCGGACGGCTGACGACTGTCGCCGAGCTTCTCGCGCTCGAGTTTGTGCTGGTCGTCGCCGCCGACCTGCTGGCGCGCGGCATTTCGCTGGTCGACGGCATCCTGACCGAGCTCCATTCCAACACGGTCAGCATGGAGCTGATGCAGCACGCCGCGGGCCTCGACCTCCGGCATTTCGAATCCAGCGAATATCAGGACCGGCTGGAGCGCGCGCGCCGTCAGGCGGCCGGCCGCAACGCGCTCCTCGCCCAGATCTTCGGGCAGGGCCAGTCGGTCGTCACCATCGTCTCGCTCGCCGCCGGCCTGCTCTTCTATGCGCCCTGGCTGATCCTGCTGCTGCTCGTTTCGCTGATCCCGGCGGTGGTGGCCGAGGCGAAGTTCAACACCCGCTCCTACTATCTCAATCGGCTGCGCTCGCCGGAGCGGCGCGAACTCGAATATCTGCGCTACATCGGCGCCAGCGCCGAGACCGCCAAAGAGATCAAGCTGTTCGGCCTCGGCCCGTTCCTGGTCGGCCGCTTCGGGCGGCTGGCCGATACGATCATGCGCGACAACAGGCGGCTCGCCACCCAGCGCGCCGTCTGGGGCGGTCTGTTCGCGGCACTGAGCAGCATGGCCTACTACGGCGCCTACGCCTACATCGTCTGGCGGACCGTCGAGGGACAGTTCACGCTTGGCGACCTCACCTTCCTGTCCGGATCGTTCCTGAGACTCAACGCTATGTTCGGCCAGCTTCTGATCGGCGTCACGCAGATCGCCGGACAGTCGCTCTACCTCGACGACCTATTCTCCTTCTTCGACATCAAGCCGACCATCGCGCTGTCGCCGGACCCAAAGCCATTCCCCCAGCCGATCCGCCAGGGCATCGTCTTCGAGAATGTCGGCTTCCGTTATCCCGACACCGAGCGCTGGGCGGTGCGCGGCCTGGACTTCACGCTGAAGGCCGGCGAGGCGCTGGCGCTGGTCGGCGAAAACGGCGCCGGCAAGACCACCATCGTCAAGCTGCTCACCCGGCTCTACGATCCCGACGAGGGCCGCATTCTGGTCGACGGCGTCGATCTCAGAGATTTCGCGGTCGAGGACCTGCGCACCCATATCGGCGTCATCTTCCAGGACTTCATCCGCTATTCCTTCACGGCGGCCGAAAACATCGGCGTCGGCCGCATCGACGCCGGCGTCGATCGCGAACGCATCCGCACCGCCGCCGAGCAGAGCCTCGCCGCAGACGTCATCGAAAAGCTGCCGCTCGGCTACGACCAGCCGCTTGGCAAACTGTTCGCCAACGGGCGCGATCTCTCCGGCGGCGAGTGGCAGAAGGTGGCGATCGCGCGCGCCTACATGCGCGACGCCGAACTCATCATTCTCGACGAGCCGACGGCGGCGCTGGACGCCAAGGCCGAGGCGGAAGTGTTCCAGCGCTTCAAGGGACTGGCCAAAGGCAAGACGGCGGTGCTGATCTCGCACCGCTTCTCCACCGTGCGCATGGCCGACCGCATCCTCGTGCTGTCGGGCGGCCGCGTCATCGAATCCGGCTCGCACGAGGAGCTGATCGCCATGCGCGGCGTCTATGCCGATCTCTTCGAGCTGCAGGCCGCCGGCTACCGGTAGAGCGGTTTAAACCTCACACCGCCTGCCGCGCGTTCTTCAGCGCCTCCAGCAGCAGGCCCTGCATCATCGCCTGCAGCGCTTCGGTCGCGGCCCGCACGCCGGCCATCGCCTGCTCGACGTCGGCCTCGACGTAAGGCGTCGCGCCTGCGGCGTCGGAAAGGGTGCGCCGCGCCTGCCGCAATTGGCGCACCGCCGCGAAGGCCTCCCTGCGGTTCTCGCGCAGCAGCTTGCGGAACTCGCTGCGCACCTCCTGCGGATAGGCGCTGCCCAGCGCGTCGGCCACCATGCCGCCGCCAAGGCCCATCCGGTTCTGCTTGAAGGCATAACCGGCGAGGAAGAAGTTCGCGAGCAGCGAGAGCGCCAGCGCCCCGACGAGGACTATCTGCAGCCACGAACGGCTTGTCATAGCTGGTCCTCCGCGCTGAAGCCGTCGAGCAGGTCGCCCGATGGGTCGCCCATGCCGCCATCGCCGAGCGCGAAGGCCATCAGCGCGTCGTCCATCCCGTCCATGCCAGGCCCGTCGCCGGCCGCCAGATAGCCGCCGACGGCGGCGACGAGCAGCAGCGCCGCGAAACCGGAGGCTGCGGCCGGCATGGACCACAGTCCCGACAGAATGCCCGCCCTTGGTTTCTCATTGATGCGCGCCAGCACCTTGCGCGTCAGCGCGATTTCGTCGGTCCCCGCACCGGCGGCTTCGAGGATCAGCCGGTCGAGCGCCGCGTCGCCGTCGGCTGTCTGGTCCGCCGTCGTATGGAATGCCTGCGCCTCCTGCCGGTGGGGCGCGGGCCAGGTGGCGACATCCTCGCCGAAACGCTTCTTCAACCGTTCGAACTCCTGTTCGGTCATGACGCACTCCCTGCCCTGTTCTGATCATTCTTGTCTGCCATTGCCATATGATCCCGCAGTGCGCGGCGGCCGCGCACCAGGAGCTGCTCCGCCGAGCCTGTGCTCGTGCCCATCACCTCGGCGATTTCGGGCACGTCCATGTCGGCCACGGCGCGCAGCAGAAGCGCCATGCGCTGGCGCTCGGGCAGCGCCTTCAATCCTGCGCGCGCAATAGCGAGTTCCTGCCGCGCGCCGACCTTCTGGTCCGCCGACGGCTCGTCGTCAGCCGGCTCGTCGGCCATCGCATCGAGGCCAATGAAAGCCCGAAAACTGCGCCGCCTGCGCGCATCGATGCTGCGGTTGGCGGCGATCCGGTAGAGCCAGGTCGAGGCGCGCCCCTTTGCCGGATCGAAGCGGGCGGCATGTTTCCAGACCGCCACGAACACGTCCTGCACGACGTCTTCCGCATCGCTTGCGCTGCCGAGCAGCCGGCCGGCGAACAGGCGCAGGCCGCGTCCGTGGCGGTCGATGATCTTTGCCAGCGCGGCCTGGTCGCCCTCGGCCACGCGCAGCAGAAGGCCGTCGTCGTCATGACGCCCGCCTGTTTGCGTGCCGGGGTCCCCCGCTGCGGTCAAGCCAACCCCTACCTCCGCCAGAACCGGCGCACGCCGACGACGCTGTCGCCGTTCGGACCGGTCACCACTCCGATTGATCGCACCCGCACCGGACCGCGTGCCGCATAGCTGTCGCCGGACACGGTTTTACCCTGCGGGCCGGTCGCCGAATAGCTCCGCTTGCAGCGATCGACAACGCCGTCGAAACAGGTTGAACTCGACGAATAGACGCCGCCGTTCGCGCCGTTGCGCGTCGTCTCGCCATAATACACTCGGCCGTCGCGCGTCACATCGCGGGTGATTTCACCGCCATGTCTGGACGGGCGTTTCCATTGTTCGGCCGAGGCGGGGGATGCGGCGAGCATGCCGAGCGCCAGCGCGATGAGGCAGGGCTTCAGAAGATCGGTCATCGATGTCTCCAGGTTGAGAAAGACGGTGGCAAGCTTTCGGATGGTCAGCCCGCGCGCTCGATCAGGCCGCGCAGAAACTTGATCTCGTCGCCGGTCACGACGCCGTCGCCGTTGCGATCCGCGAGTTCGAAGACCAGGCTCCGCGCCTGGAATTCCGCGGCCGACACCTTGCCGTCGCCATCCTTGTCCATGCGCTTCCACTGGTTCGACAGGCGTGCCTCGGCCACAGTCGCGCGATCGATCACAGCCTGCCTGGCGGCCTTGACCTCGGTTTCGTCGACCATGCCGTCGCCGTTGCCGTCGAGCCGCTCGAACAGCCGTTCGCGCGCCGCGGCCGTCTCCTGCCTGGTGATCTTGCCGTCCTGGTCGGCGTCGAGCTGGCCAAGCAGGGTGGCCTTCGATAGCGGCTGGGCGTATGCGGCCGCCGACGCGGCTGCGAGAACCATCGTGGCGAGCGCCACGGACGCGGTCTTCATGGTCGTGTTCCCTTCTTAACCAAACACCGTCCCATGCCCATCATGGGGACGTATGCCAGCCAGTACGTGTGGGCGGTCCGGCTCCTACGCGGCAGCCCCGATTTTTCACGCCGGCCAATCTTGGGCGCCGCGTAGGAACTGCGCAGCCGTTGGAAGGCGTGACGCTCAGGTTCTGAGGAGAGATTTACGAGACATCGGCTTGCCGCCGTCTGCGCCGTCTGCGCCATCTCGTCGGGTGTCGATCGTCGGCCGGCCTCCGACCCAAGGGATCAGGACACGAGTTTCAGGCCGACAATCCCCGCCACGATCAGCCCGATGCAGGCGAGCCTGCCCGCGGTGGCGGGTTCGCCAAGCAGGTAGACGCCGAGGATCGCCGTGCCGACGGCGCCGACGCCGGTCCACACCGCATAGGCAGTGCCGACAGGCAGCGTCTTCAGCGCCAGGCCGAGCAGGCCGAGGCTTACCGCCATGCTGATCGCGGTCAGCACGGTCGGCACCAGCCGCGTGAAGCCGTTGGTGTATTTCAGGCCGATTGCCCAGCCGATCTCGAACAGGCCGGCGATGAAAAGATAGACCCAGCTCATCCAGGAACTCCTCTGTGCTCCGGGAAGGATCGTCCGGCAGGCCTCAAGACGCTTTCCAAGTGGTAGCGGTATCGACGGAGACGCCATACTCCGCGCCGGACTCGATCAGAGTATGCCACAGGCTCTCAGCAAACGTCGAAAAGACCAGCAGATGGAACACCGCTTCGCTGCCCTCTCCTCCCGGGCCTGAATCCTGGCCGCGCCAAATGTTGACGGAGGTGTGGTCGATCGAAGTCGCGGCCGCCGCTCCGACGGGGAACACCGCCGGGTGCAGGTCGAGCGAGCAGACTTTCGCCAGCATGTCGCGCGCCTTGACGCCCGATATGCGCAGCAGGGACCGCCCGTCCGATTGCTCCGACAGCGATGCCATGCCGGCGAAGGCGAGCCGCGCACGCTCCAGCGAAGAGCCGCGCGGCGACAGCACGAAGAACTGGCCCGGGCCCGACCAGATCAGCAGCGCGCCCTCCGCCTCGACCGCTTGCGGCTTTGCGGGCGCCGCCTTGCCGTAGGCTTCCTTGCAGGCCTGGTCGACCGGGCTCCACAGGCCGCGCCGCGCCATCACCTGCACCAGTTCGAAGCCGGTCAGTTCGCCCATCGACAGTCGGGCAGGGGTCTTCGTCACGCCATGCGTTCCCGGCGCATAGATGCGCGACAGCGGCGTGGTGGCGGTCCAGGACAGTTCAACCACGTTGGCGGCCTCCTTCCGGATCGTAGAAGACGGGATGGCAGAGTTCGATTTCGTAATCCTCGCCGCGCAGCGGATCGTGCGCCATGGCAATCTCGCCGATGCGCTCGCGACCGTGCGCCACGAGGCCGAGCCCTATCCACTGGTCCAGCATGGGCGAGAAGCAGACAGAGGTGACGTAGCCGCCGTCCGTCTGCGGTGCCGGAACATCGCCCTTGCGTATGACATGGGCGCCCGAGCGCAGCCGCCGCGCCTTATCGACCGGCTTGATGCCGACCACCACCTGGCGGTCTGGCGCGACCAGCGCATCGCGGCCGGCCATCACGCGGCCGATGAAGTCCTTCTTGGTCGACATCATCTTGCCGAGCCCGAGGTCGGCGGCGGTCGTCATGCCGTTGAGTTCCGGTCCGGCGACATGGCCCTTCTCGACGCGCATCACGCCGAGCGCCTCGGTGCCGTAGGGCGTCACGCCGAACTGTTCGCCGGCGATCATCAGGTTGCGGACCAGCGCATCGCCGAAGCGCGCCGGAACCGAAATCTCGAACGCCATTTCGCCGGAGAAGGAGATCCGGAAGAGCCGGGCGGTCACGCCGCCGCGCATCTTCACTTCGCGCGCGGCCATGAAGGGAAAGCCCTCGTTGGACAGGTCCTCGCCGGGGTCGACGACTGCCATGAGCAAGTCCCGCGTCTTCGGCCCGGCGACCGAGAACTGCGCCCATTGGTCGGAGACCGAAGTCAGTTGCACGTCCAGTTCGGGGAACAGCACCTGCCGGCAGAATTCGAGATGCTGCATCACCAGCCCCGCCTTGGCGGTGGTGGTGGTCAGGAAATAATGGTCCTCGGCGAGCCGCGACGTGGTGCCGTCGTCATAGACCATGCCGTCCTCGCGCAGCATCAGCCCGTAACGCGCCTTGCCGACGGCGAGGCTCGAGAAGGTGTTGATGTAGACGCGGTCGAGGAAGCTCCCGGCGTCCGGCCCGTGCACGTCGATCTTGCCGAGCGTCGAGACATCGCAGAAGCCGACGCCGCTCCTGACCCCCTTCACCTCGCGGGTGACCGATTCCAGCCAGTCCTTCTCGCCTGTAACAGGATACCACTGCGCCCGTTTCCACAGCCCGGTGTCGACAAAGACGGCTCCCCGCTTGGCAGCCCAGTGATGCGACGGCGTCAAGCGCACGCTGTGGAAATTCTCGTCGCGATGATGGCCGGCCAGCGCTCCGATCGCCACCGGCACGTAGGGCGGGCGGTAGATGGTGGTGCCGGTCTCCGGGATCGAGCGGCTGGTCAGCTCGGCCATGATGGCAAGGCCTTGCACGTTGGATGTCTTGCCCTGGTCGGTCGCCATGCCAAGCGTGGTGTAGCGCTTCAGATGCTCGACCGACAGGAAGCCTTCCTGGGCGGCCAGCGCGATGTCCGACGCCGTCACGTCGTTCTGGAAATCGACGAAGGCTTTTTTCTTGCCGGCCACGTGCCAGAGCGGCTTAAGCGAATAGGCGGTCGCGTCGTCGCAGGAGGGCGCATCGCCCGTGCTCCCGCCGATGCCGAGATCGGCGGCCGCCGCCGCTCCCGCCGCATGTCCCTCCCTGAGGCATTCGGTAAGCGAGAACGCACCATTGGCCGCGCCTGCGGCGGACATGCCCGGCGGGGCTCCGTCAGGCACGAAGGCGGCGATGTCGTCGCGCCATTTCGGGCGGCCGCGATGCTGCGAAGTCAGCCCGACCGACGGGTTCCACCCGCCGGAGACGGCAAGCCCGTCGGCGTCAAGCGTCGCGCGCGCCCCGCCGGCCAATGCAACCTCGATCCCGCCGATGCCCCCCTTGCCGCCGTCGACCTGGTCGACCACGCCGTTGAGCACGGCGAAGCCATGCTTTGCTGCCAGCGCGCGCTGCCCGGCCGAGGCTTCCGCGCGGGCATCGATCACGCCCGCCACCGTCAGCCCGGCCGCAAGTGCGGCATCGACGGTCTTCCAGCCATCGTCATTGTTGGTGAAGAGCGCAAGTCGCTTTGCCGGCGCGGCGGCGTAGCGGTTGATGTAGGTGCGCACCGCCGACGCCAGCATCACGCCGGGTACGTCGTTGCCGCCGAACACGATCGGCCGCTCCAGCGCACCCGCCGCGACCACGGTGCGTTTCGCGACGATGCGCCAGAGCCGCTGGCGCGGCTGGTGCTCGGGCGGCACGGGCAGATGGTCGTTGACGCGCTCGAGTGCCGAATGTTGCCCGTGGTCATGGACCCCGGTGACCGTGGTTCGGGTCATGACAATGACATCCGGCATGGCCCGTAGTTCTTCCACCGACTTCGCGATCCATTCCGCTGCCGGCATCCCGTCGACCGTGCCGCCGTCCGACAGCAGCCGTCCGCCGAGCGCGGGTTCTTCCTCGCACAGGATGACGCGCGCCCCGGCGCGCCCTGCCGCGAGCGCGGCCGCCAGTCCGGTCGGGCCGCCGCCCGCGACCAGCACGTCGCAATGCGCCCAGGCCTTTTCGTAGCGGTCGGGGTCGCTTTCCGTCGCCGCCCGGCCAAGTCCGGCGGCGCGGCGGATCAGCGGCTCGTAGAGCGCCTCCCACAATCTGGCGGGCCACATGAAGGTCTTGTAGTAGAAGCCGGCGACAAAGATCGGCGAAGCGAGCTGGTTCGCCGACAGGATGTCCAAACTGAGCGACGGCCAGCGGTTCTGGCTTGCCGCCACCAGCCCGTCGTAGAGCTCGATCGTGGTGGCCCGCGTGTTGGGTTCGCGTCGCGCGCCGGTGCGCAGTTCAACCAGCGCGTTGGGCTCTTCCGAGCCGGCGGTGAGGATGCCGCGCGGACGGTGATACTTGAACGAGCGGCCGACGAGCCTCACGCCATTGGCGATCAGCGCGGAGGCCAGCGTGTCGCCTTGATAGCCGGCGAATGATTTTCCGTCGAAGCTGAAATCGAGCGGCTTCGACCTGTCGATCAGCCCGCCCGAGGCAAGGCGGTGCGTCTGGCTGGTCGCGCTCACGACGCCACCTTCGCCGCGCCTGCGCCGGCCGTCGCCTCGACCGACAGGATCTCGTGCGTCACCGTGTTGCGCCGCACCCTCAGCCAGGCGCGGCAGCCGCCGCCATGATACCAGAGTTCGTCCATCTCGCCGGCGACGTTGTCGCGCAGATAGACGTACTCGTAGACGGCATCCTCGCCGGCGTCGGGTCCCGGACGCTTCGGCTTCGCGTCGCCCAGATAGGAGAACTCGCTGTTCTCGCGCGGGCCGCAGAAGGGACAGGCTATGCGCATCGTGTCCTCAATGCAGGTTCGGTTGGGCGCCCTGGCCCTTTTCGTCGATCATGGCGCCGCGCTGGAAACGGTCGAGGCGGAAGCGCGTCGCCTCGGCATGCGGCTCGTCGCGCGCCAGCAGATGGGCAAACACCAGGCCCGACGCCGGCGTCGCCTTGAAGCCGCCGTAACACCAGCCGGCATTGAGATAGAGGCCGTCGACCGGCGTCTTGTCGATGATCGGCGAGCCGTCCATCGACATGTCCATGATGCCGCCCCACTGGCGCAAGAGCCGCAGCCGACCGATCATCGGCATCAGCGCCATGCCGCCCTCGCAGACGTCTTCCATCACGGGCATGTTGCCGCGCTGGGCGTATGAGTTGTAGCCGTCGATGTCGCCGCCGAAGACCAGCCCGCCCTTGTCCGACTGGCTGACGTAGAAGTGCCCCGCGCCGAAGGTCATGACGCCCGGAATGAGCGGCTTCAGCCCCTCCGACACGAAGGCCTGCAGCACGTGGCTCTCGATCGGCAGCCTGAGATCGGCCATCGCCGCCACCCGCGACGAGTGGCCGGCGACCGCCATGCCGACCTTGCCGGCGCCGATCGCACCGCGCGTCGTCTCGACGCCGGTGACCCGGCCATTGGCGTCGCGCGTGAAACCCGTCACCTCGCAGTTCTGGATGATGTCGACGCCGCACTTGTCGGCGGCATGCGCATAGCCCCACACGACGGCATCATGCCGCGCCGTGCCACCGCGCCGCTGCAAGAGCCCGCCCTGGATGGGGAAGCGCGCATTGTCGAAATTCAGGAACGGCACCATCTTCCTCACCGCCGCCGCGTCCAGAAGCTCGGCGTCGATGCCGTTGATGTGCATGGCGTTGCCGCGCCGCGCATAGGCGTCGCGCTGGGCGTCGGAGTGGTAGAGGTTGAGCACGCCGCGCTGGCTGACCATGGTGTTGTAGTTTAGGTCC
>Ga0105046_10001795_pt1 | contig 33316 bp, 18 predicted proteins | sample MAT03_FD_78385 | JGI IMG/M metagenome (GOLD analysis project Ga0105046, IMG submission 78385) | Freshwater microbial communities from Lake Fryxell liftoff mats and glacier meltwater in Antarctica - MAT-03 (megahit assembly) | ecosystem: Environmental > Aquatic > Freshwater > Ice > Liftoff...
GCGGCGCGGACGCATGCGCGTGTCCGAGCGACGCACCCGCGAGCACCAGCCACGGGGTCCACTTTGGCACTAAAGGCCCTTTTCGAGGCGACCAGTGGCGAAGTCTTCGGGCACGACGCTCGCCTGACCGTGGGCCAGCGAAAGCCAGCGCATATCGGTCTGCGAGACAAGTTTGTCGCCCTTCTCGGTCCGGATGACGATCCGGAACGCCGTCCAGATGCCATCGATCTGCTTGAGATCCATCGCTTTCAGGCGCTTCGTGCGCTTGCCGTCGACGAGCCAGGCCTGAATCTGTAGTGGCATGAGCTTCGACTTGGAGACCCAGATGCTGGCCTTGAGATAGCCGGTTTCGTTACGGGCGCGATCGTTCTTCGGTGTCGCCTCGATGAGCCAAGTGTCCTCGCTGGCGACGTCGACCGATTGCGTGACCATTGCGTAGTCGAAGTCCGCGGGATTGCGGCGGGTCATGTCCGAGAACGAGAGGTCGCTACCGAGGAAGCTACCCGCCTTGCCCGCGCCGGTGATGCGCGTCGACTTCGCGAGCGCCGGCAAATAGAGCCACTGGTCGTCCTCCTTGGTCGGGCTATTCCAATCGTGCGTGAGGAGGCCGGTGTTGCGGAGATCGGCCGGCTCTTCGAAGAAGAGCAGGGTGCGGCGGCTGTCGGCGTTCTCGATCGCCTGGATCGACACGGTGCGCGTGCGTTCTTTGCCACCGGTTTGAATCAACATTGTAAAGCGGCCCTTCGACTTGTCGCCGAGCGGGCGTCCTTCGACCGCCTCCATGATCTTGCGTGGGTCGGTCTCGGTCGGGGGTACCGCGTGGGCGCCGGCGAGCGCCGCGTGGGCAAGACCGATACAGGTCGCAACGGTGAGCGCGAGGCGGGCAGAGCGAGTGGTCATTGCTGGTCTCCTGGACGATCGGGGATGGGTCGGCGTTGGTTCGGGGATGGAGGATGGCGGGTTGGCGCAGGTGATCACGGTGCACACGCGGACGTGCACCCGACGGAGCCGGGAATGCAGCGTGCGATGCGACGAACGGATTGTGAGTAGCGCGACGGCAAAAGGCCGAAGGCCTGGCCGAGCGCGCCGATCCAAGACGCGGTCGCACGCCAGGACTTGAGCTCGCTCAACCCGGACAGTGAGGGGTCGGCGTCGACGAGGCGCGTCAGGAGTTGTGTGAGCGGGACGCCATCGGGACCACGGAATACCGGATGGATCGCCCCGTTCGTCAGCGCCTGGGCGCGCGCGGCGACGAGGGTCGTGGGATAGGCCAGCACGAGATGAACCAGGTCCGCGGGTGCGCTGCTGGTCGGATCGGGCCGCATCAGGAGATCGTCGGGATTGCATACGCCCGTATCCTCGTCGCTTAGATGCAAGGCGATGACGCGCCCGAACGGCGGCCCACTGGGATCGATGTCGACGCGTAATCCCGCGACATGCATGCGCAAGCCAGCGTCGACGAGCTCGCCGAGGGTCGCGTCGAGTTCGAGCAACCCGCGCAGGTCGGCAACCGTTACCCAGGTCGAAAGGAGCGGTGTGCCCGGCACGCCGTCGGGGCCGATCCCAAACGGCGTCATCGCGAACGCATCGGCGAAGGTAATCGGCGTCGGCACCAGCGCGCCAGTCGGGTCGTGGAGCGCCTTGACGCCGTCGCCGAGCTCGACCGCGAGCACCAGCGCGACGCCGGGGGTCCCCTCGAGCTGGCCGACGATCGCGCGATAGCCGTCGGCAACGAGCTCTCCGAGCGCGTCGCCGGCAAGCGCTTCAAAGGCGAACGCCGCGAGCGGAGTCGCGAGCGACAACCCGGTCGGCGCGAGCAAGCCGTCGACCGCGCTCGCCGCCAACGACTCGCCGGTGACCGCCTGAGAATCGGTCGCGACCGCGTCGTCGACGGGAAGTGTATCGAGGAAAGCCTCGGCGAGGACCGGGCCACGGGCTCCGATGGCGAGGCTCAACACGCCGACGCCCTCGCCGCGACCAGGCCCTTGTACGATGAGGGTGTCGGCGACGGCGCGCGGAGCCTCCGACGCGAGGTCGTCGTGGCCCGCGACAATGACGTCGACGCCGGTGAGCCGCTCGGCCAGGGTCTCGGCCTCATCATAGGCAGGGGCTGCGCCAGCGTGGGCGTGGGCGAGTAACAACACCACGTCGGCCTGCCTGCGTACGCTGGTGATGGTCGCTTGGAGGGAAGGCAGGTGTGTGGCCGCGGCGAGTGGGTCGAGCCCGAGCACGCGACCGGCCGAGCGGTCTCCAAGCGCGCCTACGATCGCAATGCGGATCCCGTTGCGGGTCAGGACCACGAACGGCCGCAGCGGATGGGTGGGCGACGTGGCGACGGCGCCACTTGGGTCCCAGCGTGCGGTCAACGCGGGCGGCAGCGGTGCCAGCGCGACGAGCCCGGTCGTGAGCCATGGTACGACCGGCGTACGCGTGACCGCGGCATCGAGCATCGCGATGAGGCCGGCCACGGTCCAGCCGAGTTCGTGCTCGCCGACCGCGACCGCATCGTAGCCGAGGCCGGCGAAGTGATCGAGCGCCGGCAGCCCGCCGAGCAGGCCGAAGGCGGTGCCAGCCGCGAAGTCACCGGTGTCGACGAGCACCACCGCGTCGCCGCGCGCGGCAGCCTGAAGGCGAGCCGCGGAGATGACCGTCGCGAGCCGAGCAAAGCCGCCCCGGGTCGGGTCGTCGGCGAGCGTCGCGGGCGAATATGCGGCCTGGGGCGACTGCCCCCAGACGTGCGCGGTGAGGCGCCCGGTGAAGACTACCGTGAGCATGCGATACGGAACGCACGCCGCCTGCTCGCGATCACACGATCCATCAGTGCAGTCGACGTCGCTCGCGCAATGCCCCGCGCAGAAGCGGCGCGTCGGGCTCGCCGCGCAGACGAGATCGGCGCCGATCGAGGCCCCATAGAGGTCGCACAGGGCATCACCGCCGACTTGGCAATCGGGGAGGCAGAGGCCTGCGACGCACGCGAGGGCGACCCCGCCGGCGACATCGCAGGCAGCGCGCGGGTCGCTGTCGCGTCGGCAGTTGGAGCCCGGATAGGTGCCATCGGGTAGGCATACAGGCCCTGCGGCAAAGGCGTCGAAACAGCCGAGCGTCGCATCGATGGCGCGGCAGACCTCGTCGCCTCCGGTTGCGCAGGCGACGAGGCAACGCTCGCCGCCATCGCTGGCGACGCACTGCATCGGCGCGCCTCCTGCCGAGTCGCACAAACCGTTGCGGCACGGGGCACCCGGGAAGGAGCCGCGTGGCAAGCACACCCCGTCCGGTTCGAAGCAGGCTTCATCGGAGCTGCAGCCGACGGCACAGCTGCGAGCGCAGAAGCCGCCACTCGTCTCGGCGCACGCGAGGCCGGGCCCGACCTGGGCGCACAGGAAGTCACCGCCGGCGCGACAGTCGACGACACAAGTACTGGCCTGGCAGCGCATGTCGACGAAGGCGAGTCCGAGCAGGTCCTGTGCACAGGTGCCGTTGGCGGAGCAAGGCCCGCCTGGGAAGGCGCCGAACGGCAAGCAGACGTCTTCGTCGGCGAGGCACGCGAAGCCGGGGTCGCAGCCCGGAGCGCAGCGAGGAAGGCACAGGTCGCCGGCCAGGACCGAGCAGCTGAGCGACGCGTCGATCGCGGCGCACGTCGCGGCGCCATGCTCGGCACAGCCGATGACACAGCGCTCTGCAACGCACCGCATGTCGGCATCGGGCACACCGCGTACATTCGCATCGCACGCTCCGTCCCTGGCGGCGTCGACGCGACAAGGGCCGCCCGGGAAGCTGCCGGTCGGCAGGCAAGCGCCCTCCCCGTCGAAGCACGCGAAGCCCGCATCCACGCATCCGCCCGCCGCGGTGCAGGCCTTGACGCAGATGTCACTGGCCTCGTGCGAGCAGCGCAACGACGCATCGACCGCCTTGCACGTCGCGTCGCCCCCGAGCGCACACCCGATGACGCAGCGCTCGTCGCGACACTGCATGTCGGCCGCAGCGACGCCGCCCATATCGACATCGCACGCACCGTCGCGAACGGCCGTGGCACCCAGGCGGCAAGGCCCGCCCGGGAAGGTTCCGAGCGGCAGGCACACGCCTTCGTCCGCGAAGCATGCGAAGCCCGCGTCGGCGCACGCGCCCGCGGTACAAGCCATGACACACAGGTCGCCGGCCGCGTGCGAACAACGAAGTGAGGCATCGACCGCCTTGCAGGTCGTGGTGCCACCGACGGCGCAGCCGATGACGCAGCGGTCGTCGCGACACAGCATATCGGCAGCTGCTACGCCACGCAGGTTCACGTCGCACGCGCCGTACCGAACGGCGTCGGCGCCGACGCGACACGGTCCTCCCGGGAGGCTGCCGAGCGGCAGACACGCGCCTTCGTCTTCGAAACAGGCGAAGTCAGCGGCGCACCCGTCGGCTGCGCCACATGCTTTCACGCACACCTTGCCCGCGACCTGCGAGCAGCGCAGCGACGCAGAGACCGCCTTGCAGGTTGCGTCGCCCCCGGTGGCGCACGCGATGACACACTGTCCCCCCCGGCACACCATGTCGGCCGAGGGCACGTCGCGCACGTCGATGTCGCACGCCCCAACGCCGACCGCGTCAACGCCAGCGCGGCACGGACCGCCCGGGAAACTTCCGACTGGCAGGCACACGCCTTCGTCTTCAAAGCAGGCGAAGCCCAGGTCATCACAGCCTCCATCCTGGTCGCAGCCCTTCACGCACAAATCGCCCGCGACCTCGGAGCATCGCAGCTGCGCGTCGACCGCGATGCACGTCGCGTCACCTCCTGCCTCACATCCGATGACGCATTGCCCGTCCTTGCACACCATGTCAGCCGCCGCGACGTCGCGCACGTCTCGGTCGCATGCCCCCAGGTTGGCCACGCCGGCGCCCGTGCGGCAGGGTCCACCCGGGAAGCTCCCACGCGGAAGGCACACGCCTTCGTCCGCGAAGCACGCGAAGCCTTCGTCGCACGCCCCTGCGCCGGTGCAGGCCTTCACGCACAGCTCACCCGCGGCCTCGGAACAACGCAGCTGTGTGTCGACCGCCGCGCACGTCGCGTCGCCCCCGACCGAGCAGCCGATTACACACTGCGCGTCACGGCAGATCATGTCAGCTGCAACTACGTCGCGCACGTCGTTGTCGCAGGCGCCGTCCGCGACCGCCGCGGCACCCACCCGGCACGGACCGCCCGGAAAGCTCCCGACCGGCAAGCACACGCCTTCATCCTCGAAGCACGCAAAACCCGCGGCGTCGCACTCACCGATCGGCGTGCAACCTTTCACGCATAGATCGCCCGTGACCTCGGAACAACGTAGGTCCGCGTCGACCGCCACGCAGGTCGCATCACCGCCATCTGCACACCCGATGACGCACTGGTCGTCCCGGCAGATCATGTCCGCAGCAGCGACCTCACGCAGGTCCGAGTCGCACGCCCCATCCACAATCGCGGCGGCGCCGATTCTGCACGGTCCACCCGGAAAGCTTCCGACCGGCAGGCAGACGCCCTCCTCCGCGAAGCACGCGAAGTCGGCGTCGTCGCACCCACCGGTCGGCGCGCAGCCCTTCACGCACAGGTCGCCCGCGACTTCGGAACATCGCAAGTTCGCGTCGACCGCCACGCACGTCGCATCACCGCCGACCGCACACCCGAGCACGCATTGTTCGTCCCGGCAGGTCATATCCGCAAGGACGACTTCACGCACGTCCGAGTCGCACGCCCCATCGATCACAGCGTCGGCGCCGACGCGGCAAGGCCCACCCGGAAAGCTCCCAACCGGCAGGCACACACGTTCATCCGCGTAGCACGCGAAGTCTGCATCCTCGCAAGCGCCATCGTCCGCACACCCCTTCACGCACACATCGCCCGCGACCTCGGAGCAGCGTAGGTCCGGGTCTACCGCCACGCACGTCGCAGCGCCGCCGACAGCGCAGCCGATCACGCACTCGCCATCCCGGCACACCATGTCCGCCGCCGCGACGTCACGCACGTCCGAGTCGCACGCCTCATCAACAACTGCCGCGGCGCCGATCCGGCACGGTCCGCCCGGGAAGCTGCCGACGGGTAGGCACACACCCTCATCGTCCAAGCACGCATAGCCTTCGTCCTCGCACGACCTTGCCCCGGTGCATGCCTTCACGCACAGATCACCCGCGACCTCGGAGCAGCGCAGGTCCGTGTCCACTGTCATGCACGTCGTAGCGCCGCCAGCGGCACACCCGATCACGCATTTCTCGTCCCGGCAGATCATGTCCGCAAGGGCGACGTCACGCACGTTCGAGTCGCACGGCCCATCGACCACAGCGTCGGCGCCGACCCGACATGGCCCGCCCGGAAAGCTCCCAACCGGCAGGCACACGCCTTCGTCCTCGAAACACCCGAAGTCTGCGTCTTCGCACGTCCTCGCCCCGGTGCACGCGTTCACGCACAGATCGCCCGCGACCTCGGAGCAGCGCAGGTCCGCGTCGACCGCCACGCACGTCGCATCACCGCCATCCGCACACCCGATGACGCACTGACCATCTCGGCAGACCATGTCGGCCGCGGCGACGTCGCGCACGTCCGCATCGCACGCGCCATCGAGCTCGGCGTCGGCTGCCACCCGACACGGCCCGCCCGGAAAGCTCCCAACCGGCAGGCACACGCCTTCGTCCTCGAAACAGAAGAAGCCTTCATCCTCGCAACCACCATCGTCGCCACACCGCTTTACGCACAGATCACCCGCGACCTCGGAGCAGCGCAGGTCCCCGTCCACCGCCACGCACGTCGCAGCACCGCCATCCGCGCACCCGATCACGCACTTTTCATCCCGGCACGTCATGTCCGCGGTCAGGACCTCACGCACGTCGTCGTCGCACGCCCCATTGACCGCCGCGTCGGCTCCGACCCGACATGGCCCGCTTGGATAGCTCCCGACCGGCAGGCATACGCCCTCATCCTCGAAGCACGCGAAGCCTTCCTCCTTGCAGCTGCCATCGTCGGCACACCGCTTCACGCACAGATCACCCGCGACGTCCGAACAACGCAGATCCCCGTCGACCGCCATGCACGTCGCATCTCCGCCAGCCGCGCACGTGATCACGCATTGCTCATCCCGGCAGAGCATGTCCGCCTCCGCGACCTCACGCACGTCCGCGTCGCACGCCCCCTCCCGCAACGCCTCCGCCCCGACGCGACACGGCCCGCCCGGAAAGCTCCCGACCGGAACGCACACACCCTCATCTTCGAAGCACGCGAAGCCTTCATCTTCGCAGCCGCCGCCGACGCAAGCCTTCATGCATAGATCGCCCGCGACCTCGGAGCAGCGCAGGTCCGCGTCGACCGCCATGCACGTCGCAGCGCCGCCGACTACGCACCCGATCACGCATTGCTCATCCCGGCAAACCATGTCCGCGGCTGCGACCTCGCGCACGTCCGAGTCGCACGCCCCATTGACCGCAGCGTCGGCCCCGACCCGGCATGGCCCGCCCGGATAACTTCCGACCGGCAGGCATACGCCCTCATCCTCGAAGCACGCGAAGCCTTCCTCCTCGCAGCCGCCATCGTCGGCGCACGCCTTCAAACACAAATCGCCCGCGACCTCGGAGCATCGCAGGTCCGCATCGACCGCCAGGCACGTCGCATCACCGCCTTGCGCGCAGCCGATCACGCACTTCTCATCCTGGCAAATCATGTCCGCGTCCGCGACCCCACGCACGTCGGCGTCGCACGCCCCATCGTCCAAAGCCTTGGCCCCGACCCGACACGGTCCGCCCGGAAAGCTGCCGACCGGCAGGCACGCACCTTCGTCCTCGAAGCACGCAAAGTCGTTGTCTTCACAGCCGCGGCCACCGTCGACACACCCTTTCACGCATAGATCGCCCGCGGCGTCTGAGCAACGCAGATCCCCGTCGACCGCCAGACAGGTCGCACCGCCGCCTTGCGCGCAGCCGATCACACACAGACCATCCCGGCAAAACATGTCCGCGTCCGCGACGTCACGCACGTCCGCGTCGCAAGCCCCGTCAACAACCGAATCGGCTCCGACTCGGCACGGCCCACCCGGAAAGCTTCCGACCGGCAGGCACACGCCTTCATCCGCGAAGCATGCGAAGTCGTTGCCCTTGCAGCCGCCGTCAGCCGCGCACGCTTTCACGCACAGATCGCCCGCGACCTCAGAGCAACGCAACTCCTCCGAAACGGCTTCACACGTGGTGTCGCGCCCGACCGCACACGCGATCACGCATTGCTCATCGCGACAGACCATGTCCGCGTCCGCGACCTGGCGCACATCGTGGTCGCATTCGCCCTTGGCCAGCGCGTCAGCCCCGCGGCGACAGGGCCCGCCCGGGAAGCCACCGACAGGCAGACAGGCTCCATTCCAGCAGGTCTCGTCCAAGCTACATCCGGCATCGCAGCCGCGTACACACATGTCGCCCTCGGCGCAAACGCTGTCGGGTCCGAGCGCGGCTCGGCAATAAGCATCGTCGGCCGTTGGACACGCGACGGCGCACACCCCGCCCGCGCACATCAGATCGAGATGATCTCGCCCGAGGTCCCGATCGCACGCGCCACGTGGATGGTCCGGGGCCCGACACGGTGTACCCGGCAACGTGCCAGGGGCGCCGAAGACGTTGCTTGGATCGATGTCCTCGGGCGTGACCGAGCAGGCCGCCCCGCCGGCCGCAGCCGCGAATACGAGCCACAGGCAGACCCTGTGCCCTCCCTGCCGCTCGCGGTGAGCGCTGCCGGTCGCTTCACGCCAAGCGTCGCGCATCGACCCCCTCCAAGGGCACCCGGTCGAGGCGCCCGACCGAAGCGCTGCCGTTCACTCGGCGCTCGATGATGGCGGCCGATGCGAAACGGCCATCGTGCGAAAGACTGACATCATAGGTCGCGAGATATCTACCCGCACGACGCACGCGCGGCGGCCGCGGCATCGGCGACAAGTCCGGGGCGGTGATCGTGCATCCGTCGAGCCCGAGGCCGACCAGGAGCTCGAGCGCCTGAACCCTGGCCGCGTGTGATAGCTCGGTGCCGCTCGCACGCTCGCACGTAAGCACCTTCACACCGCCGATCGCCGCGTCGAGCGAGCCATCGACCGCGACCACATGCAGGTAGCCCGGCCCGAGCTGCCAGCGGAAGTGCGCCCGGAAGCGCTCGTGCACGACCGAGCCTTGGCCCCACGGGGCGACCCGCCCAGCTGGCCCGAGATCCGGCCGCACGACGAAGCCCGCATGCGCGAACACGAGCTCGCGGGCAGCCGCTGCGCGGCCTTCGCGAACGAACTCGCCCAAGCACTTGCGACCGACCTTATAGGCGGCCTCTTTGGCCGCCCACAGGAGCCAAAGCAGCAGCCCAGGCTCGGCCGATACTGCAAGTAGTGCCCGTTCTTCTGCAGCCAGCACTCGACAGGTGAAGCGCGCGTCACGCTCTTTGCCTTCCGCGAGGACCGATAGGTCTACGACATCGTCGCCGACCCAACGCTCGCGGCGCGAGACGCCCCATCGCCAGGGGCTCGCGGCGCACTGGCGCGCCTTACCCACGAAGTCAGCTCGACTTCGCGCGGATCGCAGCAACCGCCGCACCGACCGTCCTGACCGTGTCGGCAGTCTCGTCATCGATCTCGATGCCGAACTCGTCCTCGAACGCCAATACGATATCGACGAGGCGCGCCGAATTGACGCCCAGATCCTGCAGGATGCGGGTGTCCGCATGGGCGCCGTTGAAGGCTTCTTCGTTTCGCACGAAGGGCTTGATGATGCCGAGGACCTTTTCGAAAATCGCTTTATCATCCATGCGTTTCGTTCTCCCACTTCTTGACGATGAGGCAGCCGTTGACGTCGCCGAAGCCGAAACTGGCCTTGGCGATTACCTTCAAATCTTGATCGATCGTCTCGTGCGTGATGCTGCCGCGGAACGCGTCGAGCGCCGGGTGCACGTCGTTGCAGTTGGCTGATCCGTGTACGAACCCGGAGTGTAGCTGAAGCACCGCCGCAACGCACTCGAGCCCACCGGCCGCTCCAAGGCCATGCCCAATGAGCGACTTGGTCGCGTTGATCCACGGCATGTTGGCCGGCTCGAGCTCGAGCGCCGCCTGCCAGTTGAGGACCTCGTGCGGGTCCGCAAACGTCGCGGTGAGGTGGCCGTTGATCGCATCAATGTCACACGGCGCGATGCCCGCGTCGGTCACCGCTGCGCGGATGCAACGACGCACGCCTTCGGGGTTCGGCGCGGTCATGCTGCCGCCGCCGCGATGCCCACCCGCGTTCACCGCCGCGCCGAGCACCTCGGCGTAGATGCGGGCACCACGGGCGAGCGCGAGCTCGAGGTCTTCGAGCAGCAGGATGCCCGCGCCCGAGCCGGGCACGAAACCGCCGGCCGAAGCACTCATCGGGCGCGAGGCCTGCTCGGGCGCGTCGTTGAAGCCGGTCGAGAGCACGCGCATGGCGTCGAACGCGCCCCAGATGATGTGGCTGTCGCACTCGGCGCCGCCCGCGAGCATGCGTCCCGCGTAGCCGTCCGCGATCATACGATAGGCCTGCACCACCGCCTCGGTGCCGGTCGTACAGGCGCTGCTATTGGTCGTCACCTGCCCGCCGAGCCCGAGCAGCCCCCCGAGCCGCGCGCTCGGCCCGCTCACCATGATCTGCTCGACGATGGTGCTGCCGAGGCGCCGCGCCTTGCCGGCCTCGATGAGCGGGGCAGCAAAGTCGCACAACAGATCGACGCCGCCGATGCCGCCGCCGATGATGGCGCCCGTCTGCCAGTCGATGCGCTGATCGTCGCCGGTCGGAACCTCGAAGCCCGCGTCGCGCCAACAATCGATCCCGGCGATGCAGGCGAAGGCGACAATATTGGACCGCACCGACAGCTGCAGGTCGGGCGTGAAGTAGCGCAGCTTCAGCGCCTCCACCCCCTGCGGCACGCCGCCCACCTGACAGCCGAACTTCAGCGCCTGCAGCTTCTGAATGAAGCGAATGCCCGAGCGGCCATGACGCAGCGCCGCTTCGTATTCCTCGAGGCCGTGCGCGTTAGGCGCCAGTACTCCGAGCCCCGTCACCACCACGCGTTTTCTAGCCACGTCGCACCGCCATTCCCGCCACTTCGCAGCGCGCGACTACCTGCCCATCGGCGGCTTTCATCTCGACCCGCGCTCTCAGCCTGTTGCGACGCCAGAAGATTAGCGTCGCGTAGTTAGTTACGGTGTCACCCGGCAGCACCATGCCGAAGAACTCGACCGTGCCGTCAGTGAAGAAAGCGCGCCACTGCCCGAGCTCGTCGTGTGGCACCTCGAGACTTATCAAGTAGAGCCCGAGCGCCACGGGACCCGTCTGGCACATCGACTCGAACAAGATCACCCCGGGCGTGATCGGCGTGCCGGGGAAGTGTCCTTCGTAGAACGGCTCATCGACACGGAAGGTATAGCGACCGACCGCGTGATGAGCGTCGATCGACAGCAGCTCGTCAACGAAACGAAACGGGCGCTGTTGCGGCACGAGCGCCAGCACCTCGTCCGCCGTGAGACGCGATTCAGCCGCCATATAGGCCTCCGTTGACGTGAAAGACCGAGCCCGTGCAGTAGCTGCCTTCGACCGCCAGAAACCGCACGAGGCGCGCGACCTCGATCGGGCTGCCCATCCGCCCGAGCGGGATCCGGGCGAGGATCTGCTGCTTCGCATCGGCGGGCAGCCCTTCGGTCATGCGCGTGTCGATGAAGCCGGGCGCCACCGAGTTGACGAGGATGTTGTAGGGCGCGAGCTCGAGCGCCAACGTGTGGGTGAGGTTGTCGATCGCGGCCTTGGTCATCGCGTAGGCGGACTGGCCGGGGTTGCCGGTGCTGCCGACGACGCTCGAGATATTGATGATACGGCCTTGGCGCCGCTTCGCCATGAGGCGCGCGAGGCGCTTGGACAGGTACCAGGTGCTGCGCAGATTGGTCGCGTAGAGGCGCTCGAGGTCCTCGAGTTTTGCGGTCAGGAACGGCGCATCGGCGGTCGCGCCCGCGTTGTTGACGAGCACCTGTAGCTCGCCTCGCTCTTTGATCTGATCGTGCAGCTTGTCGAGCTCGCTCACCTCGGTCACGCTTGCGCGTATGGCGAACGCGCCAGGCAGCTCTGCGACGAGCGCGTCCGCCTCGCTCTGGCTCGTATTATAGTGCACCCCGACGGCGAAGCCAGCACGCGCGAGCTCGCGACAGCAAGCCGCTCCGATGCCGGTCGCGCCACCGGTGACGAGCGCCAGCGGCAACTGCGTCGTGCTCATCGTTCCGTTACTCCCCCGCGCCCATTCCGCGCGGCCTTGGGATAGTCGTCGTAACGGAGGCCCATGAACGTGCCGACCTTGGCGTCCTTGATGGTGTAGATGTGCTGGCCGTCGACCAGCACCCGGGCGTTGCCGACGACGACGCCGGTGCCGGTGCTCTTCTGCTCGCTGTAGCGGCGGACTTCGACCTCGTAGCGGACGACGCTGTCGAGAGGACGGATCTGGCCGAAGAATTCGACCTCTTTGCAGCCAAGCGCGCGGCACATGCCCTGCGCACCGCGCAACATGCAATATACGGCGAGCAGCTGCCACACCGCGTCCACGCCGAGGCAGCCCGGCTGCACCGGATCCGACCGGAAATGGCACTGGAAGAACCAGTCGTCGAGGTCGATATCCTGCTCGCCGACGATGCTTCCGCGGGATCCGGCGTGGGTGATGGCAACCACCCGGTCGAGCATCAGCATGGGCGGCGCCGGCAAGAGCCCCATCTGGGACGACGGCGGATCGTCGATGCAGCTGCCATGGCTCAGGGCCAACAGATCACGCTTGGAAAGTGTCGTCGATGAGAGGAATTCGAGATAGGTCATGCCGCCTCGCTACGTTCGCCTGCATCGCATTCGATCAACGCACCGCCCCACGCGAGGCCTGAGCCGACTACAGCGAGCACAATTCGGTCGCCGCCGTGCAGCGCGTCCCAGCGCTGCGACAGCACCCCGGGCGCGCCCGCCGCGCCGCAGTTGCCGAAGTCGACCACATTGAAGAAATGCTTGTCGGGGGAGATGCGACCGCGCCTGGCGACCGCCTCCAGCATCAACAGGTTTGCTTGATGCCCGATGAAGTGGAGGCGCCCAGGGTCCAGCTCGCCACGCAGCGACTCCAAAACGGCGCCCGCCCTGCGGATGGCGAATCCCTGGACCGCGGGACCGTCCTGGGTGAAGTGTCCGCCTGCCGGGATTACCACCTTGTTCCAGCCACTTGGATCGGAGCCAAAGCTCGTGCGCGTGATGCGCATGCGCGCGGGCACTCGCGAAGAGACGATCGCCGCGCTGGTCCCGTCGCCCCAGAGCACAGCGCTATTGCGGTCGCGATAGTCGATGGTACGGGTCGTGTTCTCGGCGCTCACGAGCAGCACGAAGTCTGGCAACGACTCGGGGCGCAGCTGCGCCAAGTGATGCAGCTGGAGGGCGAAGCTCGAGCACGCGGCGGACAGATCGAAGGCCGTGGCGGCGATACCTAGCTCGGCAGCGATAACGTTCGCCTCCGCCGGGATGAGCCGCTGCGGCGAGCAGCCTCCAGCGATGACCATGCCGATCTCGGAGGCATTCAAGCCAGCGCGTTCAAGCGCCATGGCCGCGGCGCTCGCACCCGTCTCGGCATTGCTGTGGAGCGACGCCTCGTGGGCTGCGCGCGGGTCGGCGTTGCGCGTCGCGCGGATATAGTCGAGCGACAGCACCGTGCGCCGCTCGCGGATCCCGACGCGCTCGAGGATCCAGGCATCGTCGGTGCCGATGTCGAGCGACTCGAGGAACGCGTTGTCGATCGCGCTCTCGGGATGAAAATGCCCAACACCATGGAGGAACAACATCGCGTCCACCTCGAGTCACCGCTCACGCGGGTGCGATCCGTTCGCCACCATCGACCACCAACAGGGCACCGTTCACCCAGCCAGCTTCGTCCGTGCACATGAGACTCACGAAACCCGCCACATCCTCGGGCCGGGTCAAACGGCCGAGCGGATTTCTCGCCACCGCGGCCGCGCGCATCGCGTCGCTCCCGGGGATGAGCCGCAGCGCCGGGGTATCGGTGACGCCGGCTTGGATGATGTTCGATCTGATCCCGTGCGGCCCGAGCTCGAGCGCTATCGACCGCGACACCGACTCGAGCGCCGCCTTCGCCGCCGACACCGCCGCATAACCCCGCCACGCGATCTGATTGCCCTCGCTCGTGAGTCCGAGCACCCGCGCATCCGCCGCGAACAGGCTGCGGCCGAAAACGTCCTGGACCCAGGTAAGGAGGCTCGTGCCCATCGCGTGGATGGTGCGCGCCATGTCCTCGTCTTCGAGCAGCGCGTCCCCGAACTCCGGCGGAATGAGGCCGCGCAAGGCGACGGCGCCGCCTTCGAAAGCTTCGCGCACAGCCGCTTGCAACGCGTCACGCGTAAGCCCCGTCGCGGTCGCCAGCTTGTCGAGACCCACCGCCGCAGGCGAGCGCACCCGCGAGGACAACGGAGCGAGCGGCTTGAGGTTGCCAAACGCGATCGAGTGCATCAGCAGCCGCACCTTGCCGTCGCCCATCGCCGCCGCGAGCTCGTCCAACACCTGCTTGCGTCCCTCGAGCGCGAGCGCATCGAGGTTCAGCGCGAGGAACCCGCCGCCGCAGGCACGGATCTCGGCAAACTCCACTTCAATGCGGGCCATCGCACCGCGTCGGTCGCGGTGCACGACGCACACGCTCATGCCCTCGCGCGCGAGCTTCTTCGCGGTCGCGAGGCCAAAGCCGCTCGATCCGCCCAAGATGAGGGCCCACGCGTCGCGCTCGAAACGTATCATGCCGCTCTGCTTTGCGGCGCGCCCAAGGCACGCTCGGCCGAGCGCAGATCATGCACCGCCGCAATGGTGACCCCCAACGCCATGAAGAACGAACGTAGCGTGCGGTCGGGCCCAACCTCGAGGATTGCGTCCGGCGCCGCCTGCGTGAGCAGCTTCATGTTGTCCTGCCACCGGACAGTTCCTGTGATCTGGCGGACGAGACCCTCGATCAGATCATCTCTGACGCCACTGTGAAAGCCACCGGTCCAGTTGGAGGTGACCGCCGTGGCCCGCGCCGGGATGAAGTCCACGCTGGCCACTTCGAGCGAGGCCCGGAACTCGTCTTCGATGACCCGCATGTGGCGCGAGTGGAACGGGGCGCTGGTGGCAAGTCTGATGATGCGCATCCGGCCGTCGCGTTCGAGGTCGGCGAAGTGGGTCAGCACCTCTTCGACATGGCCGGTGAGCCCGCTCAAGACGACCTGCGTCGGAGAGTTGTCGTTGGCGATCTCGACACCTGCGCGCGCTACCACGTCGCGGATCTCGCCGTGCGGTAGCTCGTCCATGATGAGCGCTGCCATCAGGCCGACGCCGGGCGGGGTGGCTGCCTGCATGAGCCGGCCACGCAGCTCGACCAGGCGTAAGGCCACCTCGAAGGGGATGGCGCCAGCCGCGACAAGGGCCGTGTACTCGCCGAGACTGTGCCCGCCAAACAGCGTTGGATGCACCCCGAAGTGCACGCCCAGGCACTCGAGGACGGCGATCTCCATCGTGAGAATGCATGGCTGGGTGAAGGCGGTGAGCCCGATGCGTTCATCGTCACCGCGGCACAACGCGATCGGATCGAATGGCAACGCCGCCTTGGCGATCGCGAAGATGGCTTGGGCTTCCGCGAATCTCTCGAGAAAGTCCAAGCCCATGCCGGATCGTTGCGATCCCTGTCCGGGGAACACGATGCACGTAAAGCTCCGCTTGTTGCCGGAAGGGAACATCGACAGCTCACCGCAGGGTAGTAGAAATGTACTGAAGGTGACGGTCGCCCAAGAATCGATCGGCTCATAGGAGCTCCGCGAAGCTGAGCGAGAGCGTGCCCGTAGTCAAGCGGACGAGGCCCTCGCTGCTATTTTCGACTATCTTCGAAGGAGCCATGGCACACGTGGCGAAGCCTGCTAAACTTTGTGCCCTCTTGGCGACGGACAATAACCTTTGGAGGGCTGCGTGGCTTCTGGCGCGTGCTGTGCTTGCGAGGATGGCATCGTCGTCGCGTCGTTCTCGACGGCGGACCAACCCTCTTTGACTTGGAAAACGTCGTGACCCGAGTTTCCCGCATCGCAGTCGTCAATCGCGGAGAGCCGGCCGTCCGCTTTCTGCGGGGGCTCTCCGACTATAACCGTGAGCGCGATACGGCGCTCACCGCGGTCGCGCTCTACACCGATCCCGACCGCGGCGCTCCGTTCCTGCGGCTGGCTGACGACACAGTGTCGCTCGGGCGCGCGCTCAATCCGGGTCCCGCTGGCGGCATGGTCAGCGCCTACACTGACCACGATCGGGTGCTCGCGGCGATCCAAGCGACTGGTTGCGATGCGGTGTGGCCAGGCTGGGGATTCGTCGCCGAAGACGCCTCGTTTGTCGCGCGCCTCGAGCAGGAAGGCATCACGTTCATCGGGCCGTCAAGCACGGCCATGCAGCAGCTCGGCGACAAGATTGCGGCGAAGCGGGTCGCGCGCGATGTCGGCGTTCCGTTGGCACCGTGGCATGTCGTTGGTCGTGACGAGCCGCTCGCCGCGACACTCGAAGCCGCGGCTCACATCGGCTATCCGCTGGTCGTGAAAGCGTCGGCCGGCGCTGGTGGTCGCGGCATCCGCATCGTAGACAACCCAGAGGCGCTCGCGAGTGCCATCCTTGCGGTTCATGACGAGGCAACGCGCAGCTTCCGCGCGGGCGGTATCCTGCTCGAGGCGTGCGTCACGTCAGCCCGCCACATCGAAGTCCAGATCGTCGTCGGCGTCGACAACATCGCGACCGCGCTGGGTATCCGTGATTGCTCGATCCAACGGCGCCACCAGAAAGTGATCGAAGAATCGCCATCGCCAGTTGTAGGTTGCGCGTTGCAGCGCCGCCTCGAGCAGGCGGCTGAAAGGCTCTGCGCAGCGGTCGCCTATCGCGGGGTATGCACAGTCGAGTATCTCGTCGATCCGGCGCGCGACTTCGCCCATTTCTTGGAAGTGAATACGCGCCTCCAGGTCGAGCACACGATCACGGAGATGACGACTGGCATCGATCTTGTGCACGTCCAACTAGATATCGCGCGCGGGCTCGCGTGGGAGCCTTGCGATAGCGCAGCCGGCGCTGGGCGAAAGTCGGCGTCACCGCGTGGACATGCGATCGAGGTGCGCCTCAACGCGGAGGATCCCGAGCGCGACTTCCAGCCGAGCCCGGGCCTCGTGCGCGTTTTCCGGCCGCCCCTCGGTCCGGGGATCCGAGTCGACTCCGGCGTCGCCGAGGGCGTCGTCATCGCGCACGAATTCGACTCGATGATCGCCAAGCTCATCGCGCACGGGCGCGACCGCAAGCAGGCCCTGGCGCGCCTTGGCCGCGCCCTGCGCGAGCTCGAGATCTCGGTCGAGGACGGGGCAACCAACAAGGCGTTCTTGTCCGAGCTCATCACCGATCCAGCATTCCTCGATGGCAGTGCCGATACCGGTTGGCTCGACCGGCGCATGTCATCGCGCCGCCCGATCGGCACCTTGCCTGGCTATTTCGAGGCGCTCTGCGTCGCCGCCATTCTCGTGCGGCGGCGCGCACTCGACGAGGCCATCGCAAGCTTCTTCAGCGACGTGAAGAGCGGCATCCCGTACCGCCTCGACATCGATCAGATGCCCATAGCACTCAGCCTGCGCGGCGCGATTGCGAGCTTCGAAGCCCACCTCATTGGTGTCGAGTCGGGCGCGAGCCACTGGATGGTCGGCCCACGCGCCGAGCATGGCGACGCGCGGCTACAGCGTGCGCGGCTCGAGCTCCTGCCGGGAGGTCACGGGTCAGCCGTGCTCTCCCTATTTGACGGCGTGCGCAGCCGTCGTCATGTCGTGCTCACGAGTGTCGGCATGTCAGGCATCACCGTAGAAGTCGACGGACACATCCACCTGGTCGAGCTCGCGACCGGTGGTCACATTCGCTCACCCGCGCCGGCACTAGTGGTCGCACTTCATGTCGCCGTCGGCGACGCGTTCGCGGCCGGCGCGCGTATGTGCACGCTCGAAGCGATGAAGATGGAGGTGCCGGTCCTCGCCCCACGCGCGGGCATCGTGCGCACGATCATGACGCGCCCGAACGAGCAGGTGCAGAGCGGACAGGTGCTGTTCGAGGTGGATTCGGACGTAGCTCATGCTAGCCAGCCGCAGTCGACTCACGGTCGGCCATCCGCGGTCGTGAGCCCGCTGTCGTGGTTGTCGCCCGCTGGGGTCCCCGACCCGCAGGCGATCAGCGCGCTCGCTGAGGTCGAACAGGTGCTCGCGGTGACCGAGCTGTGCCAGGTGGTGCGGCTGGCATTCCATGGCCTCGACGCGCCGGACGCGCTGCTCGCCGAGGCCGAAGCGCTGCTGGCGTGCGAGGACGGCTTCCGCAAACTGCGCCGCCCTGAGGCGTTCAGGCCACTGGTCGAGCTGCTGGTATCGTTCTGCGACGTCGAGCAGCTGTTCGCACAAGAACTCGCGGTCGACCACCAGACCCGCCCGCTCGAAGGCAAGCTCGCGTTCTTCGACGTGTGTCGCGCGCTCGACCCGGTGCTCAACGGTAGCAGTATTGGCCATGGCCATGGCGGCAGTGCCATCGTCAGCGCGCTCGAGCCTCGCCTCTTGCGCGCGCTCTCGCACTTCGGAGTGCCAACGCTCAAGCGCGGGCCGGCGTTGGCCCAAGCGCTATGGCGGCTCGCGTATGCGCATACCCACACACCCCAGCGCTATCGCCTCGCCAACCTGCTCTTGCGCGCGCTGATGGCACTCGACGAAGCAGGCCTCGATCTCGCGAACGAACGCGAGCTCGAGCTGTTTCTGACCCGTATGGCGACGATCGAGCGACCCGAGCTGCCGGCCCTGCGGGACAATGCGCGCCAGGCCCGCTACCTGTTTTTCCGGCGTAAACGCATGCCCGGGCGCGCCCACACAGTGCCAGCCTTGCGGCTAAGCGACATTCCGGGCGTCGATCCGGCGCAGAAGGGACAGGCGATCGGCGCGCTCCTCACCGTGACCTATGGCGAAAAGGCCGTGATTGCGCCGCTTGGTGCATCGCTCGGGATCGAGTCCTTCGGGGTGCTCGGACGCGACGACGTGCGCTCGCTCGCCGTACTCTTCGCGGCGCCGTTCGCGGCCCGCGTCATCGACGCGGTCGCCACTACGATCGCCAGCATGGCGGTCGGCGGTCCGTTCGAGATCCATCTGTTCGCGCTCGGTCTGCTCGACGGCGAGCCCAGCGTCAGCCAGCTGCTGCAGCCACTCGAAGCACTGGCCGCGACTTCCATCGAGACGGCCACGGTACCGACCCGGGTGGCCGTCACCTGGACCCCTGACGGAGAGCACAAGCATCACCGCAGCTTTGCCTGGCGCGATGGTCACTTACGACGCGAGGCGGAGTTCGACGACGTGCATCCCGAGCGCGCGCGCCGGCTCGAGCTTTGGCGCTACGCGGACTTCAGGCTTGTTCGCCTGGCCGAGATCCCATCCTCCCAGCCGATCCTCGCCTGGCGGGCACGGGCGCGCGTGAATCCGAAGGACGAGCGCATCATCGTCGTCGCCGAGATCCGCCGCCTGCCGACCCTCAGCGACGAGCCACCGTCTGGCGAGTTCGCCAGCGGTGCGTCCGAGGACGCCGACACTGCGCTGCGCGAGCTCGAATGGGTGTTCGCGGAATGCCTGCGGGTAATACGCGAGGCGCAAGCACAGCGCGGATCGACACAGCGGTACTTCCTCAACCGCATCGTCATCCACGTCAGCGAAGTCACTGACGCGAGCACGCCTGCGTTGATGGCGCTCGCGCGGCACCTCATAGAGGCGACGCGCGGGCATGGCCTCCAGAAGATCGTTGTGCGCACGCCGATTGTCCGCGACGGCCGCGTCGAGGATCGGGTGCTACAGTTCGCGCTGCGCGGACGGCAGCGGCTCGAGGTGCACGAAGAGATCCCGAGCCGTGAGGCGTTGGGCGCGGCGAGCGACTATCACCTGCGAGCAGAGCGCGCACGGCGCCTCGGCACGGTCTATCCCTATGAAACAGTGCGCGCGCTCCAGGGCACGGCCGGGGCCGAGCTGGTGTTGGCATCACATCCCGACATGGCGTTCGGCCGCTTCCAGGAACTCGACCTCGACTCGAGTGGGCTCACGCTCGTGCCGGTCGACCGCGCGCCAGGCCTGAACACAGCGGGCGTCGTCGTCGGCATGATGACCCACGTCACACGCAAGCATCCCGATGGCATGACCCGGGTCTGGATCGCCTCGGACGCGACGACGGCGATGGGTGCGCTCGCCGAGCCGGAGTGCCGCCGCATTGTCGCGGCACTCACCCTCGCGCGCGAAATGCGGGTGCCGATCGAGTGGCTGCCGATCTCTTCCGGGGCGCGCATCTCGATGGACAGCGGCACCGAGAACCTCGACTGGGCGGCACGCGTGCTCGCAGCGATCATCAGGTTCACGCAGGCCGGTGGCGAGATAAACATCATCGTGGCGGGCGTAAACGTCGGCGCGCAGAGCTATTGGAACGCCGAGGCGACGATGCTGATGCACACCCGCGGCGTTCTCATCCAGACCGGCGACGGTTCGATGGTGCTCACGGGCAAGAAAGCACTCGAAGTCTCTGGCAGCGTCGCCGCCGAGGACGAACGCGGCATCGGTGGATACGAGCGAATCATGGGTCCCAATGGCCAGGCACAGTTCTGGGCGCGCCACTTGAGCGACGCCTATCGCATCTTGTTCGAGTACTGCGCCTTCACCTACGTGGCGCCTGGCGAGCTTGGGCCGCGCCGCTTCCCGACCCGCGACCCAAACACCCGATCGATCCTCGGGTACCGCCCAGAGCAGGGCCTCGGCGATGGTCTCGTGCTTATCGGCGACCTGTTCTCGGACGAGACGAACCCCGGGCGCAAGAAGCCGTTCGCGATCCGCGCCGTCATGCAAGCGACGATCGACCAAGACGGCGGCCGGCTCGAGCGCTATGGCGACCTGGCGGGTGGCGAGACGGCGGTCGTCTGGGACGCGCATCTCGGCGGGCATGCTGTCTGCCTCATCGGCTTCGAGTCGAAAAACCAGCCGCGGCGCGACCAGCCTCCGCTCGATGGGCCCGACCACTGGACCGGCGGCACGCTCTTTCCGCAGAGCAGTAAAAAGGTCGCGCGCGCGATCAACCAGGCGAGCGGCAATCGTCCGGTCGTCGTGCTTGCCAACCTGTCGGGGTTTGATGGCTCGCCAGAGTCGATGCGCAAGCTCCAGCTCGAGTACGGCGCCGAAATCGGACGCGCGGTCGTGAACTTCAAGGGGCCGATCGTCTTCGTCGTTATCGGGCGCTATCACGGCGGCGCTTACGTCGTGTTCTCGAAGGCCTTGAACCCCGACCTGACCGCCTTCGCGGTCGAAGGCGCCTACGCGAGCGTCATCGGTGGCGCGCCCGCCGCGGCCGTTGTCTTTCCACGCGAGGTGCGCGCGCGCGCCAACAAGGATGAGCGCATCATCTTGTTGCGCAATGCGCTCGAGGCGATCGACGCGGTCACCGACGGCGACCGGCGCGCGACGGCGGTGGCCGAGCTCGAGCGCGAACTGTGCGACGCGATAGTCGACTACCAGGCGCGGCTCGCGCGCGAGTTCGACGCGGTGCACTCGGTCGCGCGCGCGGTCAGCGTTGGCTCGCTAGACGCAGTCATCGAGCCCGGACGTGTGCGCGAGCGCATTATCGAAGTCCTCGATCGCCGACAATCAAGTACGAGCCAACCGTTCTTCGGCGGCGCGCGAGTGCGCGCGGACGACACTAAATAGGTCGGAAGCCTGCGCCAAACCGAGCTGCCGCATACCCAAGCCGTGAGCCCGGGTCTCGGCCGCCCTGGGCTCGCTTGATGTGCCTTGCGTCGGCGAGCGATCAGCGGGTGCGCAGCTCCTTCATGAACTCGCCCATCTCGTGGCGCTTCTTGGCGCTGAAGCTACCGCCGCCGGCCGCGCCCGTGCCTGCGCCCGCACCGCCCGTGCAGGCGTTGTACTTGAGCGAGCACGGCGGGTCCTGGATCGCCGCCTGCGCGCAGGCCGAGAAGCTCTCCGCGGTGTAGCACTCGATGTTGAGGCAGTAGTTGAGGTCGTACCACGCGGTCGCCGAGGCCTCGCTGGCGGCCGAGAAGCAGTCGCGCTGGCACAGCACGTCGGTAGTGCTCGGGCAGGCCTGGAGGCAGGTGAAGATGCCCGTGCAGGTCCCGGCCCCGTAGGTCGCGCCGGTCGCGCACTCGACGTTCGCGGCGAGGCAGTTCGTCTGCTCGCATTCGATCGAGGCGATGATCTGCTCGTCGGTCGGATCGGCGACCTCGGGCAGGCAGCCCGAGTCCTGGAGGCAACCGAGGTAGCCGTTGAAGTACGACGCCTCGTCCAGGCTGTCGGCGTTGCCGATGCAGACCTGGAAGCACTCCTGGGTGGTGCACTCGACGACGCACGCGAGGATGCCGCCGCAGATGCCCGAGCCGTCGTCTGGGTTCGACACCTCGGTATTGGTCGTGCTGTCGGGCGTGCTCGTGCCGTCGGGCGTGCTCGTGCCGTCGGGGCGGCTCGTGCCGTCGGGGACGCTGGTCCCGTCGGGAACGCTGGTCCCGTCGGGAACGCTGGTTCCATCGGGAACGCTGGTTCCATCGGGAACGCTGGTCGCGTCGGCATCGCCGGTGGGCGAAGTCGCGTCATCACCACACGCGGCCATGAGAGTCGCTGCACAGAACACGGGGAAGAGAATACGTCGCATGGCCAGGCTCCAAAGGGGTCCCAGAAGAGGGGCGGACCTTAGTGAGGCGGCAAAGCGAGTGTCAAGTTCATTCCTCGTGACCGCGCTGCCCTTCGCGGCGCACAGCGACTCGCACATTGACGTGGGCTCCTTCCCCGGCTACTCGGGCCGATGCCGAGGCGTCACGCCGCTCCGCGATGGCACTCCGGCAACGAGGACGCACGATGCCCGACCCGACCCCGCACCCGTATGCCGCGTTCGCCCAGAACGTGCTGAAGCCCGCGCGCTACCTCGGCGGCGAGTACCAGTCGGTGGTCAAGCCGAGAGACGCGGTCGACATCCGCATCTGCCTCGCGTTCCCCGAGATCTACGACATCGGCATGTCGCACCTCGGCACCAAGATCATCTATTCGATCCTGAACAAGCACCCGCGCATCGCCTGCGAGCGCGCGTTCACGCCGTGGGTCGACATGGAGCACGAGCTGCGCACGCGCGGCCTGCCGGTCCTATCGCTCGAATCGGCGACCCCGCTCGCGGACTTCGACGTGGTCGGCATGTCGCTCCAGTACGAGATGACGTTCACGAACGCGCTGAACCTGCTCGATCTCAGCCACATCCCGCGGCGCACCGCCGACCGCGCGGAGCACCATCCGCTTGTCATCGCGGGCGGCCCGACCGCCACCCACTGCGAGCCGGTCGCCCCGTTCTTCGATGCGGTGCTGGTCGGCGACGCCGAGGAGGCGCTGCCGCTGGCGCTCATCGCCATCGCTGGCTGGAAGCGGGAAGGCCTCGGGCGCGCCGCGATCCTGCACCGCCTCGCGCACGAGCACGTCGGCTGGTACGTTCCGTCCCTCTATGATCGTGTGATCGACGCGCGCTCGGGCCTGATGGTCGTCGACCGGACTACGGCGCGCGGCCCCTACCCCGTCAAGCGCGCCGTAGTCCTCGACATCAACCGCTTCCCGTTTCCCGACGACTCGCCGGTCGCCGCGGCCGAGGCGATCTTCGACCGCGTCTCGGTCGAGATCGCGCGCGGCTGCACCGAGGGGTGCCGCTTCTGCCAGGCCGGCATGATCTACCGTCCGGTGCGCGAACGCGACCCCGACTCGATCGTCGACACGATCATGTCGGCGCTCGACAAGGGCGGCTACGACGAGGCGTCGCTCACGTCGCTGTCGACCGCGGACTACTCGTGCGTGTCACCGCTCATCAAGAAGGTGATGGGCAAGATGCGCGAGCGCAAGGCGAGCCTCTCGGTGAGCTCGCTCCGCGCCTACGGCCTCGACGAAGATCTGCTCGACGAAATAAGCTCCGTCAAGGCGACCGGCCTCACGTTCGCGCCCGAGGCGGGCAGCCAGCGCATGCGCGACGTCATCAACAAGAACATCAGCGAAGAGAACCTGATGGAGACCGCCGAGCGTGTGTTCTCACGCGGGTGGCAGCGGATGAAGTTCTACTTCATGATTGGCCTCCCAACCGAGACCGACGAGGACGTGCGCGGCATCATCGAGACCGCCGCGCGCGCACGTGCGATCGGCTGGAAGCATCACGCGAAGTCGAAGGTGTCGGTCACCGCCAGCGTGAGCTCGCTCGTGCCGAAGCCCCACACGCCCTTCCAGTGGGCCGCGATGGACACCATCGCCGACCTCGATCGCAAGCAGAAGATCCTGCGCGACCTCGGGCGCCAGCTCAACATCTCGACCAAGTGGCACAACTATCGTGAGAGCTACGTCGAGGGCATCCTCTCGCGCGGCGACATCCGCTGCGCCGACCTGCTCGAGGCAGCACTCGACGCCGGCTGCCGGCTCGACTCGTGGGACGAGCACATGCAGTGGGAGGTGTGGCTCCAGGTGATAGCCGCCTGGGGCGTCGACCCGCAGACGTTCCTCGGCACGCTACCAATCGATGGGGGCCTGCCGTGGGACCACCTCGACGTCGGTCTCGAGGACGGGTTCCTCGCGCAGGAGTGGAAGCGCGCGACCAAGAACCGCCTGTCGCCCCCCTGCGGCAAGCCCAAGGGCATGCAGGTCCACCACACCAACATCGCCGACGCGGCCGCCGACCCGCGCAAGCTCGTCTGCTACCACTGCGGGATCGCCTGTGATCTCGGCCAGATGCGCGACGAGCGCATCACCTATCTCGACAAGCTCGGCGCCCAGACCCCCGACGACGTGCGGCCCGAGGGCGTGCCCGCCTACCAGCAGCTACGTCGCGACAAGGACGGCCGCTCACTGCCGCCGCTGCGCAAGCTCCAGGACGAGAGCCACCGCTATCGCGTCGTGTTCACGAAGCTCGGAACGATCGCGGTCACGAGCCACCTCGACCTGGCGCGCAACCTGCCGCGCATCATCCGCCGCGCGGGCCTCACGCAGAAGTATACGAGCGGCTTCTCGCCGCATGCGCTCGTGTCGTATGGGCCGGCACTGGCGCTCGGCGTGCTGTCGCTCGGCGAGACCTGCGACCTCTACCTGCACGAGGCGCTGAGCGACGACGAGCTGCTCGGCCGGCTCGAGGCGGTGACCGACCCGGGCCTGCACTTCCTCGCGGCCGGGCGCATCGACATGAACGCGCCATCGCTGTCGAAGGTCGCCAAGGTCGGCGAGTACATTCTGCACCTGCCCGACGCGACCCTACCGGAGCTGCACGCGGCGGTAGCGCACGCCAAGGGCGCCACCCCGATCATGGTCGAGGGCATGCGCAAGGCCGGCATGAAGGCGCTCGACGTGCGCGATGGGCTCATCGACTTGAGGGTCGACCTGCCGACCTCCATCGAGCAGCAGCGGCTGCCGTTGCCGCGCAATCCTGGGCCAGTGCTACGCTGGACAGTCGATCTGGTCGCCGGCGCGCACGTGCGCCCGACTGAGCTGGCCGAAGGCCTGTTCGCCGGTTCCGGGCGGGCTCTGACCCCGACGTTGACCGCTCGCAGCGGCCTCTTCGCGCAGCTCGATGGCGAGCTCGTGAGCGTGCTCGATGCGCGTGTGACCGTCGGCAAGGCGCCCCGTCCAAGGGTCGAGCACCCGACCTACGCCGAGCGGTTTGCCGAAGCAACGGGCACCGATCGCTTTGCCGAAGCCACCGGCACCGTCGATACTGCCGTCGCCCCTTCGTTCGCCTGAGGTTCCATGCATCGCATCGTCCTGACACTCATCTCCATCGCCCTTGCCGCGCCCGGCGCCTGCGGCTCGTCCAACCCTAGCGGCACGCCCGCCGGCGAGGTCGTCACCAGCAACTTCGAACCGTTCCGGGCCAAGGACCTCGACGGCAAGACCGTGAACCTCGCCGAAAGCGTCGGCCGCGATGTGATCTTCGTGTCGTTCTGGGCGACCTACTGCGAGCCGTGCAAGGCCGAGATGCCGTTCCTCCAGCGCTTTGAGGACACGTACGCCAAGGACGGTCTGACCATCGTCTCGGTGGCACTCGACGGCCCCGACACCTCGGCCGAGGTCGCGCCCTACATCCGGAAGCAGGGCTATACGTTCCGGGTCGTGCGCGACGACTCGGGCGACATCGCGCAGTCGTTGAACCCGACCTCGACCGCACCGTTCGCGATCCTCGTCGGCCGCGACGGCCGCGTCGTGCGCCGCATCACTGGCTTCCAGCCCTCCGAGGCCGACCACCTCGAGGCCGAGCTCAAGTCACTGCTCGCCCCCACGCCGAAGTGAGCGCTTTCGTTCGCGCGCCCGCCCGCGCGCCCCTCGCCTTCGCCCTCGTCCTCGCCGTCGCCTCCTCCCCCGCCCTCGCCCGCGCCGCCCCTGTCACCTTCGAACTCACCGAGAGCCTCTCGGTCGACTGGCACTGGGTGCTCGACGACGCGCAGCTCGTCGACGAAGCCGACCGCGAAGACGTCGTCGACCTGCGCAACCGCCTGAACCTGCGCCTGCGCACAGGCGCCTGGACGTTCGGTCTGCGCCTCGACGCCGCCTGGTTCCCGAGCCCGCCGTCGGCCCAATACGAAAGCGATCTCCGCCCCGAGGAGATGTTCATCACCTACAAGGACAAGTCGTGGACCCTCACCGCGGGCGACGACTACCTGACGATCGGGCGCGGCCTGGCACTCTCGCTGCGCAAATTCGACGAGATCGGGTTTGCCACCAACCTGCGCGGCGCCCACGCGCGCTTCCGGACCGACGGCTTCGAGATGCGCCTGGGCGCGGGCTTCACAAACGTCGTCAATGTCGACTCGGTCGAAGAGAAGCTCGTGCCCGACCCCAACGACCTCGTCTTCCTGGCCCGCATCGAGAGCGACGCGCTAGGCCCACTGACGCTCGGCGCCCACGTCGTCGACATCGAGCGGCGCCACTCCGACGTGCGCCTGGCGCTCACCGATCCGCTGTTCGGGGACGGCGCTGACGACCTTATCCAGGGCCGCCGCTTCGAGCGCACGCTCATCACCGGCTTCACCGCCGAGCTCGCGTTCGACGGCGTCGATATCAACGCCGAAGCGGGCTACCTGACGAACGACGAGACACGCGCGACGCTGGCCGGCGACACGCCTTCCGGCGAACCAGGGGTGGCACTCTACCTCGGCGCGACCGGTACCTTCGGACGCTGGACAGCACTCCTCGAAGGCAAGCACTACGACCACTGGCGCGTCGACTCGAGCCTGCATCCCGAGACCGCCGACGCCCAGGGCGTTACCCAGTTCTTCCCCTACGTCACCCCACCGAGCCTCGAGCGCATCGACCAGCGCGTCGTCAACAACACCGACGTCTCCGGCGTTCACCTGCGCCTCGACCACGCCTTCCCGCCCTCGGCCAAAGGCAACAAGCTCATCCTGTTCGCCTCGGGCGCGTTCTTCGTCGACGCCCCGGCCCAGGGCGAATGGACGCTGCACACCTACGGCGGGCTCGAACTGACCACCGCCAGCGGCGATCGCCTCGTCCTGCAGACTGGCTATCGCCGCGAAGAGGCCCCCGACGCCGGCACCGACGGCATCATCCGGCTCGGCATGTGGCACCTCGACCTCGACTGGTCCAAGACGATCGCCAAGGCCGTGGACCTCCAAATGCATTGGACCCACGAGTTCCGCGACAAGAACATCGGCGCCGATTCGCTCGCTGAAGGCTACTATGAAGGCACATTCTATCTGTCCGTGAATCTGCCGCCCGCCTGGTCGATCACCGGCCAGCTCGAGTATCTGACCAACTCCGCGACCGTGCAATCGACATTTCCTGGCGCGTTCCTCCAGTGGAAGCCCGACTCCGCGAGCTTCGTTCGGCTCTTCGTCGGCCGATCCAAAGGCGGGCTCAAGTGTTCGGGCGGCGTCTGCCGGATCTTTCCCGACTTTGAAGGTGTGAAGCTCGAAACAACGCTACGTTTCTGAGCGAACGCTCTGAGTTGCCTCCAATTCTTTCTGCCCTTGCGTCCTGACCGCGTGAGGGGCATCACTTGCCTGTGCCCCCAATTCCGCTCCCATCCGATGGCAAGCACGAGCCTGCAGCTGACCCCACGTTCCCGCCCGAAGCATCGGCATCCGCGGAAGTGATGGCGCTGCGTGAGCACATCGTGGACCTCCAGCGTCGCATGGCGCGCTACGAGGAAGGCGGTGAGAAACGGCGCATGTCGGGTCTTGACGTCTCGATCTCGGAGCGCGAGGAGCTGCTGGTCGAGGCCGAGCGCATCGTGCACATGGGCAGCTGGGTGTGGGACGTCGACAGCGACTCGGTGTCGTGGTCCGACGAGCTCTACCGCATCCTCGGCTACGACCCCGAGACCGAGCCGGCGAGCCGCGAGCGCTTCTATCAGGCGGTCCACCCGCTCGACCAGGCGCGCCTCATGGCCGGCTCACGTGAGGTCCTCGAGACCGGTCGGGTCGGCGAGGGGCACTTCCGGATGCTGCGCAAGGACGGCGCGATCCGCCACACGTTGGCCAACGGCGCGGTGCTCTTCGATGCCGACGGCAGGCTACGCCGGATCGTCGGCACCATTTTGGACATCACCGACCGCCATGAGCCCGCGCTCAAACTGGAGCAGGCCAATCGCCTCCTGCAGGAGGCGCAGGCGCTGGCACAGCTCGGCTCGTTCTCTTACGATGTCGCGAGCGAAAGCCGCCACTGGTCGCCCGAGCTCTACCGCATCATGGGGGTCGATCCCGCGCTACCGCTGACGCGCACGACCTTTCAGGAGCAGGTGCATCCAGATGATCTGCCCCTGCTGAAGGCGTTGGCTGGACGCATCGACGCTCGCCCGCCGACGGCCACCGACGACCCCATCGACTTCCGCATCGTTCGCCCTGACGGAAGCGTGCGCCACCTGCGCCTGCGCTCGACCTACGAGCCTGGCAAAGATGGTGCGATTACCGGCGTGCGCGGCATCGTCCAGGACATGACCGAGGTGACGCTCTTGCAGAAGCGGCTCGCGCAGGCCGAGCGCATGGAGATGATCGGCCGCCTCGCGGGCGGGATCGCGCACGACTTCAACAACATCATGATGGTCATCCACGGCGGCGCCGAGCTGCTCTCGAACACGGACCCGGCCGACGCGGAAATCCTCGCCCAGATGAAGGCCGCCGTTCGATCTGCGCGCGACCTCACGGGCCGGCTCCTGGCGTTCGGACGGCAGTCGGCGCTACGCCCGCAGCGGCTCGATCCCAACAAGATCGTGAACGACACGGTGCTGCTCGTAACCCGCATCCTCGGCGAGCACGTGACACTCGACCTGCAGCTCGACCCGGACGTGCCGGCTGCGACGCTCGATAAGCACCTGACGAGTCAGGCGCTCGTCAACCTCATCATCAACGCCCGCGACGCGATGCCTGGCGGCGGCCGCATCGTCTTGACGACGCGCCGCGTCGACGGTCCGGCCGGTTTGCTGGTGGAGTTTGGCGTGCGCGATTCGGGGCCCGGTATCGCCGCGAACCTGCGCGACAAGGTATTCGAGCCGTTCTTCACGACCAAGCACGAGGGCCACGGCACCGGCCTCGGGCTCGCGATGGTGCAGGGCGCAGTCGAGCAACAGGGCGGTAGCATCACGCTCGAGTCCGGCGCCGACGGCACCCTGTTCCTGCTCCGATTCGCGGCCGCGCCCGAAGACGTCACAGCGACCGCCAGCCCCACGAAGCCGCTGGCCACGAATGAGCAACGGCGCTTGCGCATCCTCGTGGTCGAGGACCAGGAAACCCTCGCCTACATGGTGCAACGACTCTTGCGGCGCGCGGGCCACGATGCCTGGGTGTGCACGCTGCCGTCGGCCGCCATCGAGCTGTATCGCCAGCGCGGGCACGAGTTCGACCTCATCCTTTCGGACGTGCTGATGCCGGAGATGTCGGGCATGGAGCTGGTCGATCGGCTCGCGGCGATTGCGCCGCTGCCGCGCGTGGCCTTCATGTCGGGCTATGGAGCCGAGGCCGGACGCACGCTCGGCCATGACCGGATCGTCCTGGCCAAGCCTTTCACCAATCAGGAATTGCTGGCCACGATCGCGCGCGTCATGCGTGACTGAACATTTGGAGGCGCGGCCCTTCGTGTTCGCGCAAGCTGCCAATGCATGGCTTGCGCGGTTGCGGGAGTCGCCGCAGAGTCCGCCCAAGGACTTACGTCGCGCCCCTCACGAACCGGGAATCTCATGGCTGTCCCTCTCGATCGCATGCGTGTCGCCGTCGCGCTGGGCACCGTCGCTGCTCTCGCCTTGGCCTGGCTCTGGTGCCTGTCGCTCGGCGACGGCGCACTGCCCTTCATCGCGCTCGAGCTCACGAGCCTCGCAATCGTCGTGGCGCCGACGCTCGCGCGCGCGGCCGACCGGCAACAGACGCTTCTGGTCGCTGGGCTCGGCGCGGCGCTCACGGTCGCCGTCGCTGGGCTCGCGTTCGGCCTCGGGCTCGCAGCGATGACGCCGCTGACCCTGGCCGCCGCGGCCATCGGGTCCGCGGCGGCGGTCGCGGTCGCCGCCTGGCTCCGGCATGCGATCGTGCTCGCCCCCGCCGCCCCAGTCGCTGCGGCCGCGCCGCGCCCGTCGTCGGGCACTATCTTGACGATCCACGAGGCCGGCTTCGACGTCGGCGCGCGTATCGGTCGTTACACGCTCGAAGACCGGCTCGCGGTGGGCGGCATGGGCGAGGTCTGGCGCGCGAGCCACGACACGCTGATCCGCCCCGCGGTGCTCAAGATCATCAAGCGCCAGCCGAACGCCACCCGCGCCAGCGACGACGAGCTCATTGAGCGTTTCCGCCGCGAGGCGATGGTGACCGCGGCGCTGACGTCACCTCACACTGTGCACCTCTACGACTTCGGCATCGAAGGCGAGAAGTCGCTCTACATCGCGATGGAGCTGCTCGAGGCGATGAGCATCGGGGCGATTGTGACGCGCTTTGGGCCGATGCCGGAGGAGCGCGTCGCGTTCCTCCTTCGCCAGGCGTGCCACTCACTCATCGAGGCGCACGAGTGCGGCCTCGTGCATCGCGACCTGAAGCCCGACAACCTGCTGGTCACGCGCGCTGGCCGCGACAACGACTTCCTGAAGGTCATCGACTTCGGCCTCGTGAAGGAGCTCGCCGTCGGAACGAAGCGCCGCCCGATGACCGGCCGTCAGAAGCGGGTCGAGCCGCTGACCGCGTTCGGCGCGCGCCCCGGCACCCCGGGCTACATGGCGCCCGAACAGATCGGTGGCGACGTGGTCGACCAACGCGCGGACATCTATGCGCTGGCGTGCGTCGCCTACTTCGCGTTGACGGGATCACCGGTCTTCGAAGGCACGCAGGAAGCCCAGCTCATGTTCGCGCACATGCAGGTCGAACCCGACGCGCCTTCGCACCGGCTCGGTCGACCGGTGCACGCCGGGCTCGAAGCGGTCGTGATGCGTTGCCTCGCGAAGGACCCGACCGAGCGTCCCGCCACGATGCTCGCGGTCGACGATGCCCTCGCGGCCCTGGTGTTCGAAACACCCTGGAGCCAGGAACGGGCGCGCGCGTGGTGGAGCGACGAACGCATGAAGCTACGCACCCGGGCACGCGACTCGGGCTTGGACGACCCAGGCCCCGGCTGACGACCGCTTCGCGTCTACCGCACGGCCGCCGCAGCCAGCATCGCCGCTTCCGGACCGACGACCACATACTTGAGGCCGGCGCTGCCGAGCGTCGTCCAGACCGCGAGGCGTCCGCGCGCGAGCGACAGGTGCCCGGATGGCACGCTCTTTAGCGCCGTCAACACGGTGGCCTCCTCGTAGGCCTGGGGCGTGTAGTCGGTCAGGGTGCGCGCGCGTTCCTTTTCGGTCGAACGCACGAGCACATGACCGGCCGCATCGAGCAGCAGCGCCTCGGCGCCGACCTGCGTCAGCGAACGGACCTCGAGCAGCTCATCGATGAAGCGATTGAGCCAGATGTCGACGCCGGCTATCGCCAGGAGCTTTCCTTCCGCGTCCCGGATGGTCTGCACGCAGTTCACTGTCAGCCCGAGCCCGCTCTCGTCGGCCGAGGTTGTCCAGAGCGGACCACGCGAGTCGACGGCGATACGCCACCACTCCTCACGCCGGTGGTCGTAGCCTACCCCGCCCGGCGAATCATCATAACGCCAGGTGCCCGGCACCCCGATCGCTAAGCCATCGGCGGTATGCAGGTAGCTCCAGAGGAGCGGCGCGCCCCGCTCGAGCACGAGCTGCTCGGCCTCCGCGAATGGCAGCTCGGCGGCCGCATCGCTGACGCTCCGCAAGATCGCATCGCGCAGGATCGGCTCGACCCGCGCGAGCTGGTCAGCCTGCGACGAGAGCGCCGTGGCATCGCCGCCCCAGGCGATCGTGAAGTCCGCGCGCAGGCTCGCGTCCTGTTTGTAGGCCGCCGAGGGCCTGGCGTAGCTGGGCATCGCCGCGGGCACACGCTTGCCGCCTGCATACTGGTAGACGACCGCGGTCGAGGGTGGCGCCGGTTCGCCAGCAACGGCAGCCGAAGGTGATGTGGCGGGTTCACGCAGGACCAGCGAGGCGGTCGCGGCGATGCCCTGGAGCAGCGCCTCGTAACGGTGGATCCTTTCGCCCATGCGCGCGCCCTGAGCGTCGACCAGACCCTCGAGCGCGCCCATCGCCTGCTCGTGTTCGCGGGCGGCTTCGCGCTGCTCCGTGAGCGCCACCTGGCCCCGCCAGATGAAGACGACCACCAGCGCGAACGCGAGGATCGCCACGCTAGCGCCGATCGCCACCGACAGGCCACGATGCTTGCCGATCCAACGCGTCAGCTTGCGCACACCGCGGTCGGGATCGGCCTCGACCGACTCGTCGCGTAGGAAGCGGCGCAGGTCTTCAGCCAAGGCCGCGACCGAAGGATAACGATCTATCCGCCGGGGCGCGGTCGCGCGGTCGACGATCGCACGCAGCTCGCGGGCGATCGGCTCGGCCCCGGCGACCATCGGCTCGCGGATCCCGCGCACCGCGCGCGCGAACATGATCGCCAGCGTCTCGGCATTCATCGCCGCCTCGAGCGTGATGATCTCCTGGAGGATGAGGCCCAGCGAGTACTGGTCCGAGCTCGCGTCGAGCTCGCTCCCCGCCGCCTGCTCCGGCGACATGAATGCCGGCGTGCCGAGCACCGTGCCGGCCATCGTCAGCTTCGGATGAGTGCTGAGCCCCGCGCCCACGCCCGCGCCCGCACCCACGCCCGCGCCCGCACCCACGCCCGCAC
>Ga0105046_10001799_pt1 | contig 33304 bp, 32 predicted proteins | sample MAT03_FD_78385 | JGI IMG/M metagenome (GOLD analysis project Ga0105046, IMG submission 78385) | Freshwater microbial communities from Lake Fryxell liftoff mats and glacier meltwater in Antarctica - MAT-03 (megahit assembly) | ecosystem: Environmental > Aquatic > Freshwater > Ice > Liftoff...
CTCGCCGAGGGCGACCGACTCGCGGTCGTCAGCTTCGACTCGCTGTCGCACGTGCTCGTGCCCTCGACCAAGATCGACGCCACCACCCAGCAGACCATCCGCACCCAGATCGAGACGATGGCCGCCCGCGGCACCACCGACCTCGCCGCAGGGCTGGCCGCAGGCCTCGCCGAGGCCCAGCGCGGCTACCTCCAAGAAGGCGTCAATCGCCTGGTCCTGCTCAGCGACGGCGTCCCCAACGACGACAGCCAGATCCACAACCTCGCCGCCCAGGCCGCGTCCATGCGCGTGGCGGTCACCGCCCTCGGCCTCGGCCTCGAATACAACGAGACCCTGCTGACCGCCCTCGCCCAGTCCACCGGCGGCAAATTCCACTTCATCGAGGACTCGACCCAGGTCGCCACCGTGTTCCGCGAGGAGGTCCTGCGCCTCGAGCGGGTCGTCGCCCAGAATATGCAGCTCACGCTCATGGCCGGGCCCGGCGTCACGGTCGAGGGTGTGCTCGGCCACAGCAGCTCGCCCGTCGGCCGCGGCCTCACGCTCGCCCTCGGCGACCTCGCCGAGGGCAGCCACCGCGACCTCATCGTGCGCCTGCGCGTGGCTCCCCACCGCGACGGCGCCGCGCTCGAGTTGATGGACGCGGTGCTCAATTTCCAGGACGCGGTGGCCGGCGCGGGTGGTCTCGAGCGGCGGGTCTACGTCGCGGCGCGCACCAGCGCTGACGCGGCCAGGATCGCCGGAAGCCGCGACCCCGAGGTCGAGCGCCAGAGCGCCAGAGCGCTGGCCGACGCCGCCACCATCGACGCGATCGCCCTGGCCCGCAGCGGTCAGCTCGCCGCTGGCGTCGCGTTGATCGATCGGGCCGAGCCCGAGGCGCGCGCCGCCGCCAAGCTGCTCGGCGACAGCGAGCTCAAGGCCCAGGCCGACGGCCTCGCCAAGCTACGCAAGGCCCTGCCGACCCTCGTACCCGCCCCCCATCCGATCGCGGCGATCGCTGGTGGCCCGGCCGGCGGCCAGCCCTCGCGCAGCCCGCAGCCGACCGCGATGATCACCACGCCGATGACCCCCGACGACAGCCCCGCGACCGTCAAGCGCTCCCACGGTAAGGCGATGCGGCGCCTGCAAGGCGAGTGACGCTCACCTCGCAGGCGTCTACGATCAGCGGTGGAGGTTTCCGGTGAAGTACATCACCGCCAGGACCAGAATGATTAAGAGCGCGGGTGACATGCCCGCGGCGCCGTAGCGAGAGTAACCGACCCCGCCGCCACCGAGGGCGAGCACGAGCAACACGATGAGGATGATCATCAGCATGACGATCACCCTACGCCCGAACCATCGATGGGCCCGTCGCTCGCAGCGATGCGAGCCTCGAGCCCGCCTGTACGGGCCACCACACGCATATCGGAGATCCGCGACCACAACCCTGCGCAGCGACCGCGATTCAGATCGCTGCGTTTCGTGGGTTCTGGGTCGCTCCGAGCCTGCCTAATCGATCACCGAACCGCGGCGGCGATCATCGCCGGCCGCGACCGCCACCAGTACGACCACCACCACCGCCACCACCACCGCCGCCGCCGCCGCGACGCGGCCCGCCGCCGCCACGAGAAGGTCCCGGCGAGCGCTGGGTGGCTGGGGGGCGCGGACCGCCGTGGACCCCACGCACCAGTGAGGTCTCGGCCGGGGGCGGACGCGAGGGCGGGTACGGGTGATTATCGACGCGCGCGATGTGCTCGCCGAGCAGGCGCTCGATGTCCGCGAGGAACGGCCGCTCCTCGTCGTCGCAGAACGACACCGCGATGCCCGAGGCGTCGGCGCGACCGGTGCGGCCGATGCGATGCACGTAGGTCTCGGGGATGTTGGGCAGGTCGAAGTTGATGACGTGCGTGACGCCGGTGACGTCGATGCCACGCGCCGCGATATCGGTGGCGACCAGCACGGACAGCTCGCCGGACTTGAAGCCGTCGAGCGCGCGGGTGCGGGCGCCCTGCGACTTGTTGCCGTGGATCGCCGCCGCCGTGACGCCCGACTTGTGCAGGTGCTCGGCGACCCGGTTGGCCCCGTGCTTGGTGCGGCTAAACACCAGCGCGCGCTCGACCCCGGGGGCCTTGAGCACGTGCAGCAGCAAGTTGCGCTTGGCGTCCTTGTCGACGAAGCAGACCTGCTGCGACACCTTCTCGGCGGCCGAGGACACCGGCGAGACCGCGATGCTGATCGGGTCCGTCAGCAGCGAGTCGGCGAGCGAGCGGATCTCCGGCGGCATCGTGGCCGAGAAGAACAGCGTCTGGCGCTTGACCGGCAGCGCCTTCACGACCCGGCGCACGTCGGGCAAAAAGCCCATGTCGAGCATGCGATCGGCCTCGTCGAGCACGAAGATCTGGATGTCGGCGAGGTTGACGATCCGCTGCTGCATCAAGTCGAGCAGGCGGCCCGGCGTGGCGACCAGGATGTCGATGCCGCGCCGGATCTCCTTCTCCTGCGGGCCTTGACCGACGCCGCCGAAGATCACGGTCGTCCACAGCTCCATGTGCTTGCCGTACTTCGAGAAGCTCTCCTCGATCTGCGCGGCCAGCTCGCGCGTGGGTGTCAGGATCAACGCGCGCAGCTTCGGGTCGTCGCCGGCCATGGCGTCGATGCGCTGGAGGATCGGGAGGGCGAAGGCCGCCGTCTTGCCGGTGCCGGTGCGGGCACAGCCGACCACGTCGCGGCCGGCGAGCACCGGCGGGATGGCCTCGACTTGAATGGGAGTAGGATCGGTGTAGCCCGCGTCGGTGACGGCACGGACAAGGCTCGGGAGGAGCCCCAGGTCGCTGAAGTTCACGCGCCGTGCCTGACACATTCCCGGCCCCCAGTCGAGCGACTTCCCGCCACAACGCCCCCCGGAGCGTGAATCGGGCCCAGATCGACCGTGTGGGAATTCACGCTGGCCAGTTGTGGGCCATGCGCGACCTTGTTACCGTCGCGCCGTGAAGCACCGCGCCTGTACCCTTGGCCTGGCCATCCTGCTCGCCTGCAGCGCCGACAAGTCCGACGACGCCGATAGCACCACCACCACCAGCACCGCGTCCACCGACATCGCCGGCACCAGCTCAACCTCCTCCTCAACCTCAACCGGCGCACCGGTCCCGACCACCACCGGCGATGAGAGCTGCGGCACCGCGTGTACCGGCACCAGCGAGGGCGGCAGCTTCCTCCCAGGCGACCCCGACGCCGGCAGCGGCATCGAGTGCGACGTGATCGCCGAGGACTGCCCGACCGGCCAAAAGTGCATGCCCTACGTGCGCAACGGCGGCACCAGTTGGAACGGCCTCAAGTGCGTCCCCGTCGACCCCGCCCCGGCCGGCGTCGGCGAGGCCTGCGACGCGCCGGGCAACGGCCTGACCGGCGTCGACAACTGCGACAAGCACGTGATGTGCTGGGACGTCGCGAACGACATGGGTGTGTGCGCCGCGATGTGCGTCGACAACGGCTGTGCCCCCGGCTTCAACTGCTTCGTCGCCAACGAAGGGGTCTTGAACCTGTGCCTGCAAGCCTGCGACGTGAACATGCCCGACTGCCCGCCCGGCACCGGCTGCCTGCCGGTGATCAACGGCGGCGTGTGTGCCCCCGCCTGAGCCCGCCATGAACGACTTCCTCGCCGAGCTCACCGGCACCATGATGCTGATCGTCCTCGGCGACGGCGTCGTCGCCGGCACCCTCCTGCGCGGCAGCAAGAGCGAGGGCGCCGGATGGATCGTCATCACCGTCGGCTGGGCGCTCGCCGTCACCTTCGCCGTGTATGCGGCGGGTGGCATCAGCGGCGGGCACCTCAACCCGGCCGTGACCCTCGCGCTCGCCGTCGTCGGCGAGTTCGCGTGGGACCGCGTGCCGACCTACATGCTCGCGCAATTCCTCGGCGGCTTCCTCGGCGCCTGCCTGGTCTGGCTGCACTACTTCCCCCACTGGCGGACCACCGCCGACCCCGGCCTCAAGCTCGCCGTGTTCTGCACCGCCCCCGCGATCCGCCACGCGCCCGCCAACTGCTTCAGCGAGGCGCTCGGCACCTTCGTCCTGCTGTTCGGCCTGACCGCCCTCGGCGCCCACAAATTCGCCGAGGGCCTCAATCCCCTGGCCGTCGGCGCGCTCGTGCTGGCGATCGGCCTCTCGCTCGGCGGCACCACCGGCTACGCGATCAACCCCGCCCGCGACCTCGGCCCGCGCCTCGCCCATCAACTATTGCCGATCGCCGGCAAAGGCGGCTCCGACTGGAGCTACGCGTGGATCCCCGTGATCGCCCCGCTCGTCGGCGGCGTGCTCGGGGCCATCACCCATCGCGCATTGTTTTAAGCAGTACGACGCGGACGACGACGACGACGACCTCGACCTGGCCGCCTGCGTCCAGCTCTCGCTCGCCAGCCTGCACCTCCTGACCGTAGCAGTCATTCGAAAAAATGCCGACACCCGACCTCGATGACCACGCCGTCGGCTCATGACTGCCACCTGTCTCCCCGGTGGAACCGAAGGGCGACCCGCGGCTCCGTGTATATCCGCCCCACGAGAGATCTCCTGACGCGGGCGGAGGGACGAGGTTCGCGGGCGTATGCTTCGAGCGCCTTCGCACCGCACGCGGCATATCTTGCGACATCCGATTGTCATCGGTGCATTATGGAGCAGCGCATAACCCCGAAAAAAACGTCGTTCCTTGCGAAATGGGGGCGGCGGCACCCTGCTGGTCCGCGCATTGTTTTCGGATTGCGACGCTCGGGGCGGACCGGGACAATGGCCGCGGCGCAACACCGTGTCGGGATCCATCGGCCGGATGAATGCACCCATCACAGGAGTAATCAATGGCTGACAAGAATGAAGCGAAAGCACTGCTCGCTCGCGCGGGCGTCGAGATCAACAATGCCCTCAAGCGCGTCGACAGCATGACCGATGCAGAGCTCAACGAGGTCGCCGACCTCACCGGGTCGCTCAAGGCGTTCTTCGACAAGAACGGCTCGTGCGGGGCCACCAATGTCCGGGATCTCCGGGCGTTCTTCGACAAGAACGGCTCGTGCTCCGGGAACCTCAGCCCCGAACTCGACTCGGTGCTCAAGCGCACCATCAAGCGCTGACGCGTCGCCGCAGCGCCGGGAGGCGCCCGTAACGGGGTGTCCTCCACGTTCTCACCTCTGACGATCCAGCGAGCGAGCCACGCATGACAGACGGTCTGAAGCTAACAAGGTACGTCGTCGTCAGCGACCGACTGACCGTGAGTCGCACCGGGAGCGATGAACGCGTGGTGTTCTCGACGCGCTCGGGCGCCGTGCTTATCGTGCCCCATCTGGTCTGGCTGTGCGTGGCGGAGGATCGCCGCGAACAGTTGCCGCCCGCGGTGTTGCAAAGGTTTATCGACGCGAGGATCCTCGTACCCGCCGCCGAGGACGAACTGGGCGCGATCGTCCGTGAGAACCTGGAGGCGATCGAGGATCACGAGCTCCTCTACCAGGTCGTGCAGCCGACCGCGTGGTGCCAACTCGACTGCCACTACTGCGGGCAGGAGCACTCGGCGCAGCACCTCGATCACAGCGGCCAGAGCGCGTTCATCGAGCGCGTCCGGGAGCGCCTGGCGACCCGGAAGTACCGGCATTTGAAGATCGGATGGTTCGGCGCCGAGCCGCTCGCCGGTCTCGGCGCCATGCGGAGCCTGAGCGCCAGGGCCGAGGCCCTCGCCCGCGAGTTCGACTGCACGTACTCGGCTCAGATCGTCACCAATGGTCTAGCGCTCACGGCTGAGGTCGCCCGCGAGCTCGTGGAGCAGTTGCATATCGACGAGGCCGAGGTGACGCTGGACGGTCTGGCGGCGGATCACGACCGCCGTCGTTTCACCAAGGGCGGCAACGGCAGCTTCGACCGCATCTTCCGCAACCTCCGCGCGGTCGCGGCGGCGACCGAGCTCGGGATCAAGATTCGCTGTAACGTCGACCGGTCCAATGTCGAGGGCGTCGCGCCGCTGATCGAAGCCCTCGCAGAGGCCGGGCTCGCCGAGCGGGTCGCGTTCTATACCTCACCGGTGTACTCGTGGGGGAATGACGCCGACCGCGGGTCCCTCGGCAAGAGCGAGTACGCGGAGTATGAGATGGAGTGGTTCGCGCTCCAGTTCCGGTTGGGCTTCACGCTGGCGCTCATCCCTCCGCGCCGCAAGATCGTATGTATGTCGGTGCAACGCGACGCCGAGGTCGTCGACGCGTTCGGCACGACCTACAATTGCACCGAGGCCCCCTACGTGCCCGCCTACGGGACACCGAACCTGTACCAGATCGGCGCTTCCGGCGGCCGGCGAGCGCCCGGCCTCACCGCGCCGCCGCCGGCCGCCGCCGAGCGCCTGCGCGGCTTCAACGAGCAGCTCCTGGCGCGTGAGCATGCCAGTTGCGGCGAATGCCCGATGCTCCCGGTCTGCGGCGGTCATTGCCCCAAGGCCTGGTTCGAGGGCCACGAGCCGTGCCCGTCGGCGAAGACCAACATGCGCCAGCGGCTCAACCTTTTGTACGCCTTGCGAGAGATGGGAGCGTGACTGAATGTCCTTCGAGCAGCGTGTCCCGGGATTCCTCGCCCCCGTCACGACGGACCGCTTCCTGAGCGAGCACTGGGGCCGCAAGCCCCTGGTGATCGAGCGGGGAGATCCCACGTATTTCAACACCGTCATCGATCTCCGCGAGATCGATCGCCTGGTCACCTCGATCCGGATCCCATCGACGAACTTCAACCTCGCCCAGGACGATGACCCGCTGCCGTTCGCTGCGTATTGCTCGGGTGGGTCGTTCGTCGACAAGCAGCGCGCCCTGAGCTTGCACCGTCAGGGGGCGACCGTGATCCTGCGGTCGGTCGAGCAGTGGTCACCGGCGTTCAACCGGCTGCGCGCCGTCGCCGAGGAGTTTTTCGGCTGCGAGGCCCAGGTCAATGTGTATCTCACGCCGCCGTCGCAAAAGAGCACGCCTCCGCACTGGGACACACATGACCTGGTGGTACTACAGATCGAGGGATCGAAGCGCTGGCGGCTGTACAGCGGCGCCCGGACCCTCCCGCTCGCGGAGGAGCGGTTTCGGATCGGCGAAGATTTCGTCAGTTCGGAGTTTAGGGAGGTAGTGCTCCATGCCGGGGACACGTTGTATCTCCCGCGTGGGGTGATCCATGAGCCCGTCGCGGAGGTCTACTCTGCGCATGTGTCGATCGGGCTGCATATGCCGCGCTGGTACGACCTGTTCAACGTCGCCCTGCGGCTGCTGTCCGAGCGCGAGGGCAACCCGCTGCGTGAAGCGCTGCCGCCGGGGCTGGTGACCGACCGCGTGCCGGCCGCGGAGTTCATGCGCGACCTGCTCGACCCGGCGCTGCTTCGACGCGCCGCCGCAGTCCTCGAAGACGCCTACGTGCAGGCGCGCGCCGTCGACCTCGAGGGCCAACTCCTGGAGATCCGTCGGGGCCCACAGCTCGACGTCGACGTACGATACGCCCGACGCGCCGGGCTCACCTGGCGTACCACCGCCGTCGACGGCTGCGTACGCGTCACTGTCGGCGACCGATTCATCACGGTCCCGATCGCGTCTGCCGCCGCTGTCGACCACATCCTGAGCCGCGACTCCTTCACCCCCGCGGAGTTGCCGGTGGCCGAGCCCTCGACCCACGCGGTCGCGTTGTGCCTCGGCTTGCACGAGATCGGCGCGCTGAGGGTCGTCGAGCCCGAGCCCGAGCCGTGATGCTCGACGACCACGATCCGCTGCTCACCGCGGTCTCCGCGGTCGTCGGCGAACCGATGACCCCGGCGAACATCATCGCGGTCCTGCGCGCGCGGGCGATGCATTATCTGGCGCGACGCCTCCACGCCCGCATCGCCCAGTGCAGCGCGCCCGGGGACGTTCGCGCCTGCCTGGACGCCGTCGATGCGCTCCCGGAGACCGCCGCGTCAGAGCTGCTGCGCGCGCCGGCGCTGTGTGAGCTCCTCCGGGTCGGAGGGACCGACGCGCAGCTGCGCGGCCTGCTCGCGCACGACGACCCGGGCGGCGCACAGGGCCGCTGGTCCGTGCTCGGCGACTTCTGGTTCGGCCGTGAGCCCCCCGTGCATGGACTGGCCCGCGGCCACGACGACCACTGGCACGCCCCGAGATTGCGCTGCGGTGTGCCTGTGGACCTCTCGCTACCGGCGGCGCTGGTCCATCCGAACGCCGGCCTGCAACGACCGCGCGCCCTCACGAGCCCGGAGCAGGCCGTCGCGGTCGAACTGCTCGACCGTGCGGTCGTCGGTCTGGAGGCGGCCTATCCGCTGGGACACCGGCTGTTCACCGAGCTCACGAGCAACCTCGCGCTTCGCATCGACGACAGACGACCCGCGGAGTGCTGGGGCGCCAGCTCGGGGATCGCCGTCGGCCGGACCGCCGTCATCAACTGCGCCGCGGCGGACGGAGACGGCATGCTGGCCGAGGTCCTGCTCCACGAGGCGACCCACTGCGCGCTCGACTGCGCCGAGCTCACGCAGCCGCTGGCGGTGTTCCATGCGGCAGCGTTCGCGGTGACGGTCGCCTCGCCGTGGACCGGAGCGCCGCTGTTCGCCCACGCCTTCGTGCACGCGAGCGTCGTCTGGGCGGTGCTGCTGCGGTTCTGGGTCGGCTACAGCGCCGTCCACGGCGACCGCCCGCACGCGCTCGCTCGCGCTCGATTCATCCGCCGCGGGTTCGCGGTGTGTGATGCTTCGGCGCCGCTGGCCGCCCTGCGTGAGCACCTCACTGCCGCTGCGCCGGACGTCGTCAGAGGCGCGTGGGAGGCGGTGCGACGGCTGCCAGCGGAGCCAGGATGATGCGCGACCGCGGGAGGTCGAACGTGACGGTGAAGTGATCGAGGAATGCGCGCCCGACCAGCCCATCGTGGATGATCTTCTGGAACATCACCCGCGGGTGGTCCTGCTGCAGCGCTGGCGCGTCGACGAAGTGGATCGTGCCCGTAATGGAGGCGAAGTGGCGCAGGTAGCCGTGCGAGGTCTCGTCCTGCCCGCGGACCACCTCGACCGCCCGGTCGGCCGGGTCGACGCCGAGCAGGCGCATGTAGCGTTCGTCGAGGATGAGGGAGTTGCTGCCGGTGTCGATCTCGACCTGCGCCGAGGCCCCGCGAGGCAGCGCCATACGGGCGAACAGCGACGTGCTGGGGCCGTCGCGCTCCACGTGGACCGCCACGGCCGTCCCGGCCGCCTGCCGCCCGACCAGCGAGTTCGCGTCCTCCAGCACCAGCGCCTGGGCCCGATAGTCGAGGGTGAACGGGATCTGCGCGAAGAATCCGAGTGACACGATCCCGTCGATCCCCGGCGCCAGCAGGCCCTCGGCGTCGACGACACCGACCTGCATATCTTCGACGCGTCGACCCCCAATCGTCAGCGCGGACACACGGGTCAACGGGACCGTGACGCTCTGCCCCGACATGCGTCGTCCGGTGTGTTCGCCGGCCATCACGCACTTCAGTCGCTCGCACAGCGCTCGAGAGAGCACCGTCACTCCGATGCCGGTGTCGATGATCATGCGCGCAGCGACTGGATTATCCACATCACCCCAGTTCACCACGCTCACCGGGACAACCGTGAAATGATCGAGGGACTGGATGGCGACGGACACGGCGGCGAAAGGCTCGGTGGCGGACGTGATGAGCGGGGTCTGCTTGCTGCACCCGAACAACGCGAGGGCGACCAAGATCGGGGCGACTCGGCGCGGACCGGACGTCATCGGTAGATCTTACCCAAGGTACCATCGAGCTGCAACCGAAGGCCGCGACGATCGTCGCGGGCCCCTTCGACGCGGTGTTCTGAAACTCGTTTGAGCGGGTGACCTCGGACTGAAAGCGGCTACCATAAGAGACCATGCAACTCGACAACAGCATCGCAGCGGTCGTGACCGGCGGCGCGTCGGGCCTGGGCGAGGCGACCGCCCGCAGGCTCGCCGAGCACGGCGTCAAGGTCGCGATCTTCGATCTCAACGCCGAGTAGGGAGCAGCCGTCGCGGCCGCGATCGGCGGCGTCTTCTGCCTCGCCGACGTGACCTCCGAAGACAGCATCGACGCCGCATTTTCGCGGGCCCGCGGCGTACACGGACAGGAGCGCATCCTTGTCAACTGCGCCGGCACCGGCAACGCCGTGAAGACCGTCAGCCGCGACGAGACCACCGGCGAGATCAGACACTACCCGAACGTCTACCTCAACGGCGAACACGTGCGCCTCGACGGCGCCATCCGCATGGCCCCCCGCTAAAGCCCGCGGCGAGCCAACCGACGCCTCGCGTGATCGCGCCATCGCCCGGGAATGCCCGCTGGCCGTCCGGCTTGCTCGCCCCGGCCCGCGGCGGTTTGTGTATCATCGCGGCCAGGAGACAGGACTATGCGCAGAAGATGGTTGCGGGCGTCGCTCCCGGGTGTGTTGGCGGGGTTCATGGTCGGGTCGCTGGCCCTCGGGGCGTGTACACGCTCGGGCCCGCAGGACGCCGCGCAGGCGGTCGCCGACCCTGCCATGCACGCGCTGCTGCAGCACGTCCCGGCCGACACGCCCTACGCGTTCATCAGCATGGGCGGCGGCGGCACCCGCGACTTCATGACCAAGATCTATGGTCCCGTCGCGCCGATGATGAAGCAGCTCGAGGGCAGCTTCGCCGGCATGGACATCCAGCGCGAGCTCGGCCTGAGCAACGAGCACTACGCGCTGTTCAAGGCCGTGTTCGACGAGTTCAAGGGCAAGCTCTCGGTCGCGGGTCTGGCCGAGCTGGGCCTCGACCCCGACGCCCGCTTCGCGCTCTACGGCATCGGCATGCTGCCGGCGATGCGGATCCAGTTGCGCGACCCGGCCGCCCTGCGCGGCGCGCTCGAGCGGATCCAGACCAGCGCCGGCCAGCGCTTCCCGACCGCCAAGATCGGCGAGGTCGAGTACTGGCAGATCGCCGGCGGTGGTTACGAGGGCGCCGTGGCGATCGTCGGCGACCAGTTGGTCGCGGGCGTGGCCCCGACGGCCCAGCGCGACCAGGTGTTCGCGCTGCTGCTCGGCACGACGCGTCCGGCCCAGCACCTCGGCGGCTCCGAGCGCTTCCAGCAGGTGCTCGCCGAGTACGGCCTGGCGAAGATCAGCGCCGGCTTCGTCGACGCGCGCGTCATCGCCGAGGCCTTCCTCGGCGAGGGCGACCCGCTCAACCGCGACACCCTCGCCGCGATCTCGCCGGACCTGGCCAGCAAGTGGCCGAGCATCGACGACACCTGCAAGCAGGAGATCCGGTCGCTCGTCGCCCTCGCCCCGCGCATGGTCGTCGGCACCGAGCAGATCGACGGCGACGGCTTCGCCGGCAAGTTCGTGATCGAGCTGCGCCCCGACGTCGCCCAGGAGTTGATGACGATGCGCGCCTCGGTCCCCGGCCTCGACAGTGCGCACACCAGCGGCGCGATGCTGGCGATGGGCGGCGGCCTCGACATGGAGCGCGCCCTCGCCTTCGCCAGCAAGAAGGCCGCGGAGATCGTCGCTTCCCCCTACGCCTGCCCCGACCTCGCGGACCTCAACCGCGCCGCCGGTGAGCTCGGCGCCGAGCTCAAGAACTTGCCCGGCCCGCTGCTCAAGGGCCGCGGCTTCGCCTTCGCCGCCGAGGACGTCAAGTTCACCGGCTACATGCCCACCGACATCCGCGGCTACGCCACCGTCGCCACGGGCGACACCCAGGGCCTGCTCGCGCTGCTGCGCATGATGCCGCCGTTCACCACCCAGGCCCTCACCGACGACGGCACGATCACCACCCTCGCCAACGGCACGATCCCCTTCATCAACGACCTCACCTTCGGCGCCAAGGCCGGTCGTTCGGTCGTCTTCGCGGTCGGCGCGGGCAGCAAGGCCCGCGTCGGCGAGCTGCTCGACGCCAGTGATTCCAGCGACCCGCCCCTGATGATGATGGTCTACGACATGGGCCGCATGGGCGACATGCTCGGCCAGGTCATGGGCGCCGTCGGCACTGAGCCGACCGAGATGAAGATGCTCATCGACTTTTACAAGGTGTTCGGCGCGGTGACCTACGACGTGCGTGCCGGCGAGCGCGGCATCGTCGCGAACACGAAGATGACCCTGCGCTGAAAGACTGGAGCCCGCCGCATGTCGACGACCCGCCTGTCGCTGCTCACCGCGCTGTCCCTCCTCCCGATCGCCTGCGGCGACGACGGCCCGGGCAGCGACACCACCTCCGCGAGCACCCAGACCAGCACCCCGGCCACGTCGAGCGAGCCGACCACCACCGCCAGCAGCGCGACCGCGACCGGGACCGACACCGGCGCGACCTCGCAGGCCACGCAGACCTCGCAGACCTCGCAGACCTCGCAGACCACCGAGACGAGCGGACCCACGACCGACCCGACCGGCGCCACCGACACTGGCGACACCACCACCGGCGAGGCCGGCTGCGAACCCGCCTTGCCGACCTTCGCCGACGGCAAATCGCCGACCAGCACGTTGTACGTACAGGCCGGCGCGGCCCCGGGCGGAGACGGCAGCCGGGCCGCGCCGTTCGCCACGCTCGACGCCGGTCTCAAGGCCGCGACGCCCGGCACCGACGTTCGCATCTCGGGCGAGCTGCCGGCCAGCACCTACACCGTCGGCCTCGGCGGCACCCCCGAGGCGCCGATCTGGATCACAGGTGAGCCGGGCGCCAAGGTCGGTCCGCTGACCCTCGAGATGGGCCACGACATCGTCATCCGCGACCTCGAGCTCTCGGGCTCGGCGGACGGCCACGTGCTGCACTTCTTCTTCGCCGACCGCATCCTGATGCGCGGCCTGAAGATCCACGACGCCGGCCTCGGCTGCATCAAGGGCAGCCAGGCCACCGAGGTCCACCTCGAGGACTCCGAGCTGTGGGCAGCGGGCAAGGCCAGCGGACACCCGGTGCTCGACTACGTCGGCGTCAACGGCGGGCACATCGTGCGCAGCGACTTCCACGACGGCCCCGGTGTGATGATCATGCTCAAGGGTGGCACCAGCGACCTGCTGTTCGCGTGGAACCTGGTTCATGGGCAGAGCGAGCCGGGCAACGCGCTCGCGCTCGGACAGAGCACCGGACCGCAATTCTTCCAGCCGATCGACGCCGCCTTCGAGGGCCTGCGCATCGTCGCCTACGCCAATCTCCTCTACGACCTCGTCGGCGCGCCGGTGGCCTTCGAGGGTTGCAAGGACTGCGCCGCCGTGCGCAACACGATCTGGAACACCACCGGCGCGCAGCTCGTCCGCTTCCTGCCGGGCGCCGCCGGCATGAACTCGGGCGTGATGCAGTCGATCCCCGAGGGCAACCGCTTCACCGGCAACATCATCGTTGGCGGTCAGGAAGCCGGCGCCTCGCTCAACGCCGACGAGCCCAACACCGGCCCGAACAACGTGCTCGACTACAACGTGTTCCTCAAGCCCGGCGCGCTCAACTGGTGGGGCGTCGTGCCGCAGGACATGGTCCACTCGACCTACGATCAGGACCCGATGCTGGGCGCCGACGGCGTGCCCGCCAACATCCCGCTCGTCGATGGCAAGGGCCCACCCGACCTCGCCGGCCTGCCCTTCGCCGCGACATTTTTAAAAGACGCGGCCGGCGCATGCGTGCAGCAGCCGCCCGACATCGGCGCCTTCGACGTCCCCTGAGCGCGCGGCGCCGCCCGCGTAGTTTGCGGCTTGCGCCGCGGGCAACTCGTCCCATTAACAGGGCCCATGACGAACCTCAAGACTACCTTCGAGACCGGCCTGCAAGAGCTCAAGACCCTCCGCGACGAGATCCGCGTCAAGCTGCACCTCGCGGGCCAGGAGGCGCGTGGCCAGTACGAGCAGCAGATCGAGCCGCACGTCGAGCGCATCGAGCAGCAGATCAAGGACGTCCGCGATGACACCGCCTTGGCCCTGAAGGAGGCCATCGAGAAGGCCAAGGCGGCGTTCCAGGAGTTTCGCGGCCGCCTCGGCAACGACAAAGGCAGCGACACCGACCGCCAGGCCCTCGACGAGACCCACCGCGCCCCCGTCAAGAGCTGAGACCCACGCGTCGCGTCAGGCGTCACCCGGTTCAGGCGGCGGCTCGTGAAAGTCGGACAGCTCCAGTCCGCCGATCTCGAGCCGCGTGTTGAAGATCGAGTAGATGAGAAACGCCGCGAGGGTCGGCTGGTTCTTGATCCACGCCGGCTCGTAGCGCGGCGGAGCGATCGCCCCGGCCCGGAAGTAGGCGTCGAGGTCGAGCACATCACCGAGCGCCATACGACCCGCGAACAGATCGCGGATGTACTCGGGCCGGCCCTGGTGGATCGCCTTCAAGAAGAAGGTATGCACGCTGATCAGGCCCTGCAGGTACACCACGTCCTTGGTGAACACCACCCGGCCGCGCACGTCCCCGCCGCGAAACACCCGCGCCGACGAGTAGTAGCTCTCCTCTTCGGTCTGACCGGCCGCCAGGAAGAAGCGAAACAGGTCGATGAAGTCGGCCCCGTCGAGGCCCAACTGGATCGCCTTGACCCGCAGCGCGAGCCGACGCAGCCGCGGTAGATCCATCGCGTTGGTGATCAGCTCCGCGAAGGTCGCCATCCCCTCCTGCGTCGCCGTCGTCCGCGGCGCGCCCAGACCCATGCTGCGCAGCACCGGCTGCTCACGCCCGTTGATCGACGTGAGGCTATGCACGAACACCTCGTGCTCGGCCAACTGCGCGATGTCCTGCGTCGAGAAGCAGGTCGCCCCGCGGATGCGCACCCGGGTCGCGCCCGCGGCCGCCTTCGAGGTCATCTCCGAGTCGACCTCCACCGAGATCGGGTGAGCCACAAACACCGGTGCCAGCCGCTCTTGAAGCCGCTCCACCACGTACTCGGGCCGCAGGCAGACCTCCTCCGCCGCGTCCGCCACCTCGCGAAAGTCGTCCGTCAGCGACAGGAACTGCTCCGCCGCCTCGAGGTTGGTCACCGCGTTGGGCCCGATGCGGTCGCCTGGCTGCCCGTACAGCTCGATCGACCGCTGCGTGAACTCCGGCGTGCCGACCCGCTCGACCATCCGCACCGCCGTCACGTAGCTGCGCGCCGTCCGGTACAAGTAGCGACCGATCGGCTCGTCGAGGTCGCAGGCCGCCATCACGGCCCGCAGCTCGTCGGCGTTGTCCCCGAACTGCGCACGGGCCCGCGGCGCCTCCGGCAAGCGTGGGTTCTTCGCCTTCCAGTGCCGCAGGAACTCCTCCAGCAGCCGCGCCGGCCACGCCAAGTGGCTCAGGACCTTGACGTCCTTGGCCGCCGCGACCAGGCGCCCGTCGGCGACCCTGATCCGCTCGAGGTTCTGCGCGTCCATCCCCCGCCATCTTACGCGTCGGGGGCCACCGCGTAAAAAAACCCGACGCGCCCCCGCAAGCTCCGACGGCGCGCGCATGGGAGCCCTGGCGGGCCCGCATGACCCCTGAGCGCCGCTGCACGCACCATCCCGCCGCCGCTGCACGCATCCGTCGTGCCGCTTCGCCCGCGAGGCGTGCGTTTTATAAAACGTGCAAAGGACCGCTGTCCGCACGTCGCGCCTGTTGGCAGACAAGGGATCCTTGCGTATTGTCTGCCCCCTGCTCATGGCCTTCAAAGTTGGCGAGGACATCGACGCGTGGTGCACCAAGTGTCGCACCGATACTCTTCACGTCGTCGTCGCGCTCAAAGCCGGCGTACCCGAACCCAAGCGCGTCGAGTGCAAGGAGTGCCATGGTCAACACATGTATCACGCACCGAAGATCGGTCCGGTGACGCCCACCGCGACCGGACCTGCCGTGACCAACCGGACCGCCGCCGCACGCACACCCAAAGCCCCCAAGGCCCCCGTGCCGCCGAAGGTCGCCGCCGCTGCCAAGGCCGCCCGCGCCACCCGTGCCGCCGCCGCGACCGCCCACACCCTCGGCGCCCGCGAGTGGGTCAAGCGCATGGATGAGTTCGCCCTGCAGCACGACCTCGTGATGCGGTCCTACTCGATGCGCGAGACCTTCTACGCCGGTGAGCCCATCCAGCACTCGAAGTTCGGCAAGGGCGTCGTCGTCGAGATCGTCGACACCCACAAGGTCGCGATCCTGTTCGAGGACGGCCGCAAGGTGCTCGCCATGGGCGCCACCCCCAGCGCCTGAGCGAGTGAGTCGGCCCGAGTCGGCCCGAGTCGGCTCGCCTCACTCACACAGCTCCGGGAGTCGGCGCAGTTGGGCCGCCTCGGCGACCTGGACCTCGCCGATCGGCGCCTCCGGGTCTCCCCCGCCGAGATCCGCGATCGTCCGCGCGACCCGGCGCAGACGGTGCAGCGCCCGCGGGCTCAAGGCCCGCGCCCGCGCCAGCGCCAGCAGCAGGCGCTCCGCCGCCGGCGTCAGCTCGCACAGCGCCTCGATCACGCCGTCGGCCGCCGGGATCTCGGCGTTGCTGCGCCACGGCGTCCCCGCGAGGCGCCGCCGCGCGACCCCCCGCGCCATCGCCACGCGCTCGCGGATCTCCGCGCTGCGCTCCCCCGTCCTGCGCCGACCGAGCTCCTCCGCCGTGGTCGGCATCACCGGCACCACCAGGTCGATGCGATCCAGCAGCGGCCCCGACAGCCGCTGTTGATACCGCTGCACCGCCGTCGCCGGGTCGACGCAACTGCGCTCCGGGTGCCCGAGGTAGCCGCAGGGGCACGGGTTCATCGCCGCCATCAATTGAAAGTTCGCCGGCAGCCGCACCGCGCCGCGCACCCGCACGATGTGCACCATCTTGTCCTCCAGCGGCTCGCGCAGCCCCTCCAGGCACGCGCGCGAGAACTCGGGCAGCTCGTCGAGGAACAGCAGACCCCGGTGCGCCAGGCTCACCTCGCCGGGTCGCACCGGCGCGCCGCCGCCGAGCAGCCCCGCCACTGAAACCGTGTGATGCGGCGAGCGCAGCGGCGCGTGCCGGACCAGCCCGCCGACGATCGGCCGCCCGAGCAGACCGTGCACCCGCGTCACCTCGAGCGCCGACTCGCGGTCGAGCGGCGGATACAGCCCGATCGCACGCCGCGCGAGCATCGTCTTGCCGGCCCCTGGAGGACCGTGCAGCAGCAAATTGTGGCCGCCCGCGATCATCACCTCGAGCGCCCGCCTCGCCAGCGCCAGCCCGCGGATGTCGGCCATGTCGCCCTCGCCCAGCGGCACCCGGTCCGCGTCGTCCTCGCTGCGCACGTGCCCCGTCAGCTCGGCCTCGCCGCGCAGGTGCGCGACCAACTGCGGCAGTGAATCCAGCGCATACACCGTCAGCCCGGGGATCAACGCCGCCTCGTCCGCGCTGGCACGCGCGACCGCCAGCGCCGTGAAGCCGCCCCGTCGCGCACAGTCGGCGATCACCAGAGTGCCGGCCGCCGGCCGCAGCGTCCCGTCGAGCGCCAGCTCCCCCCACAACATCAGGCCCTCGAGGCGCTGCCACGGCACCACCTCGTGGCTGGCAAGCAACGCGCACGCGACCGCGAGGTCGATCCCGGGGCTGTCCTTGCGCTCGTCGGCGGGCGCAAGATTAACGACCTGCTTCCTCGGGTGGATCTTGTGCCCACAATGACTGATCGCGCTCCTCACTCGCTCGCGCGCCTCGATCAACGCACCGCTCGCGCGACCGACGATCGTCAATCCTGGGAGTCCGAGTCCGACGTCCGCCTCGACCGTCACCACGGTCGCGTCAACGCCGGCGATACACGCCGCATAGGTCCTCGTGAGCATCTCCCGCCCCTTACAAGCCGCGTGCGCGACGCCGACACGTGGTGTTACACGCACTTGCGCGCCTCTACTCGCGCCCCGCCGTCCCGCCCGCTGGCCAGCGTCCCGCCCGCGGTCCACCTCGCAAAACCCGGGTCCCGGACGCGCCCTGCCAGCGGCGCGCTGTCGGGTGCGACGACAGCGGGCGCGCCCCGCGCTGACCAAGAACCTCGGAAGCACCACCCCGCAGAGCACCGCCGACCGGATGTACGTGCCGATCTCGACCGCGAAGGGCCTCGACCTCGCACGCGCCGGAGGGCTCGCCGACGTGCGCTTCATCATCGTTCGCAGCTTTTCCTCCCCGCCGCTATCCAAGGACGGAAGGTTCACCCGTTCGGAGTTCCCCGAACGCTCACAGGCACACGGCGAGCACCCCGCCGCCAAGCGGCAGCCGGCGAGCGTGTCGGGCCTGATCGTCTGCTCGCCGCCCGCACCTCGCTGAGACCTCAGGCGCGCTCATCTCGGGGCTGGCCCAGCGCCGCAATGGAACATCACCTGAAGCGCTGTGTAATTGTGACTGCCCGCGGGCCGCTATGGCACTTCGTCACGCCCTGCGACAAAATGGCGCGTTGTACGTGCGTGCAAAACCATGTTTCGCCAACACACTGAGCCTTGTCGGACGTCGACCACCCTGGCAAGATCCTGCTCGGTTGGTCAGGGTGGGGCGGTTGAGGGCTACGAGAGAGCTTCAGGACCTGTCCATTCGGACACATCGCTGTAGACTTCTGGATCGAGGTCGGCGTAGAAGGCGGGCAGCACGCACTCTCACGACGGGAGCTTCTGAGGAGACGCAACGTGCCACGACTCAACTACACCAAGCCCCCCATCGTTGAAGCGGTCATCGAGCTGCAGTTCGAAACCCCGTGGAGTCAGGAGGCGCACGGCAAACTGCAGGACGCGTTGATGACATCGTACCCCGGTAAGACGCGCCACATCGAACGCGACGATTCCTTCGGCGACCCCATCCACGTGGTCCTCCTGCAGACCGAGACCTGCACAGAGGCCGTAGGGCTTGGGGTGCAGATCCCCCTCGTAGCGATCCATTCGCTCGCCCCCTACGCAGGGTGGAGCAGGTTCGTGGAGCGTACTGACGCGGTTCTCCGGCTCTACGACAAGTTTGTCAGACCGCGGTCGCTGCTGCGTGTTAGTGTCCGCTACATCGACCGAATCGTCCTGCCACGGGAAGCAGTTCTGGCCGACTACTTCACGTGTCTCCCACCGATACCCAAAGGTATGGCGCGTCACATGGACGGGTTCAGTATCGTCCTTCAGACGCGCGAGGGCGGTACATCCACGCAGTTGGCGATGAGCAGCGACGACCCTGTCGACGGCAAGATCGTCATCCTGTACGATCTTAACATCGAGACGCAGCCGAGTAGGCCGACGGGCATCACAGCCTGGAAAACGCTTGCGTCCGAGGCACACGAGCTGCAAAGAGAAATATTCGAGAACTCAATCACCGAGCGAACCAGGAGGTTGTTTATATGACCACAATACCTGACCTCATGCGACGTCCTGTAACGGCGATGTCTCGCACGATTTCTAAAGTTACCACTCCGCAGTGGTGGCGGCGCTCAGCTGCGGGCGCCAGCGAAGCGGCGAAAAGAATCCGCGCGCTGCTCTTGGCCATCCTCTTGGCACCCGGCACGGCGCTGGCTCTCCCTACTGCTCCTGCGGACGATAATTGTCAGCCAAACATCGTGATGAAGACGGCGCTTCCCGATGGGCATATCGCCACGATGATGGTCAAGCTCACCGGCGAGAGGCCACTGCTCGCGCTTCCGGTTGGAAATACGGATACCTCGTGGGTTGACGAGATGTACATGCTGATCGCCTCGGAGGAATTGGAAGGCGCAATCGGGCTCCTCTACGACAACATCGACGACATGCTGCTCGAGGAGCGGATGCAGGAATGCGACCGTATCTTGCAGATGCTAGACCTTTCCAAGATGGAGAGCTACCTCATGATCGGTGTTCTCTCGATCACGCTGTCCGCGGCCAACAAATTGCCATCAAGGCCGGCCCTGGTGACTCGGATCGAAAACGTTCTCCAACAAACACATCCGGATGACGTCAACGACTTGCTGCGTGGTCTTCGGTAGGACTGGGGCGGTACGGCCGTGGGCGAGGCACGATTCGACAGCGAAGAGTCTTTTGAGAGTTCCCCAGCGTACGCAGCTGCAGTGATGTGTCGCATCGCCGAAGGCGGAAACCTGCACGCTGGCCTCCTGTACAAGCTTGGGAAGGAGGTCCGCGTTCTTCATCTTGGCTGGGAGAACGACCTGAAGAATACGTGGCGCTGGCCCCGTCTTTGGGCCGCACCCGACCTCAAGTCGCAGAGGTCCTTCGCGCTGAGCGCTCTATGTACTCGCATATGGAAGAAATTCGAGAAAGACAAGACCATGCCCTATGGGCTGGGGTTCTACCAATCTACATTTACTGACACAGGGCTGCGCTTGAACGGGAAGGCCGTCGGCCTATCATGCGCAACCTTCATCCTGGCCGTCTTCAACAAACTGGGTCTCGCCCTGGTCGAGGAGGAGACTTGGCCAGTACGACAGGAGAACGATAATGAGTGGTACGACCGCCTGAGCGACGAGAATAAGGCACAAGTGCCCGACCTTAAGGCAGAGATCGATTCTCGCGTACGGAGGATTCGCCCAGAAGAGGTTCTCGGGGCCTGCTCGTGCGACGCACCGGCACAATTCACCGACTGCGAAGCGCACGGCAAGCGGTACGTCGAGATGCTTGACAAGGAAGAGGCCGCACGGCGGGTGACAACTGCAGCTCAGGCACAAGAGGCTGCGGTGGAGCCAACCACTCTACAAAGCGACTCGGCCAACCTCGATTCGGAGTAGCGGAATACAGCCGGGCGTGGTGGTCCCGCACCTTCCGGGTTTCCACCCGCGACGGCAGCGCAGCGGAGCACCGCTGCGCGCCGCGACTCCTACCCTCAGCCGAACAGGCGGCCGAGCTTCATGGCGACGCCCATGTCGCCCTCGATCTTGATCTTGCCCATCATGAAGGCCGTCGTCGGGTCGAGCTTGCGCTCCATCAGCTTGGCGAAGTCCTCGAGGCTGACCTTGACGGTGCAGTCCGCGGGGGCGGCCTCGTCGTTGCTGACGGTGTTCGGCGTGCTCTTGCCGTCGATGTAGAGCGCACCGCCCTCGTTGAAGGCGAACTTGATCGTGCTGTTGAGGTTGGCGTTGTCGCCGACCTTCGCGCGGACCGTCTCCGTGAAATTCTCGAGGCTCATGTCTGCTGTCCCTTTCCCCGCGGACGGGTCAATTTCAAAAGCCCCGCGGACGTACCACAACCGGACCCCACGGCGCGACCCGGTGAAACGCCCGGCAACCACCGCGAAAACCTGAACCGCCCGCGCGTCGGCGGACCCGTGAGCCAGCGCGGGTGCCCGCACATCCCCCACCCCGACCCGCTTCCTTGCTGTGCCCGCCTCGCCGTGCGCGTAAGATGCACCGCCATGGGCGCCTACCGTTCCGTGTTTCGTGACGGCCTCTTCGCCGGTCGCACCGTCATCGTCACCGGCGGCGGCTCCGGCATCGGCCGCTGCACCGCCCACGAGCTCGCGGCCCTCGGCGCGCACACGGTGCTGGTCGGCCGCAAGCCCGAGCGCCTCGCCACCGTCGCCGCCGAGATCACCGCCGACCATGGCGACCCCACCGTCGCCAGCTTCCACGCCTGCGACATCCGCGACGAGGCCGGCGTCAAGGCCCTCATCACCACGATCCTGAGCGAGCGCGGCCAGATCGACGGCCTCGTCAACAACGCCGGCGGCCAGTTCCCCGCCCCGCTCTCCGCGATCTCGCAGAAGGGCTTCGAGACCGTCGTGCGCACCAACCTCGTCGGCGGCTTCCTGGTCGCCCGCGAGGTCTACACCCAATGGATGGCCGCGCACGGCGGCGCGATCGTCAACATCGTCGCCGACATGTGGCGCAGCATGCCCGGCATGGGCCACTCCGGGGCCGCGCGCGCCGGCATGGTCAACTTTACGCAGACCGCCGCCGTCGAGTGGGGCTCCTCGGGCGTCCGCGTCAACGCCGTCGCCCCCGGCTGGATCGCGTCCAGCGGCCTCGATCATTACGAGGGCGCCGCAAAGGCGATGATCCCCCGCCTGCGCGCCGCCGTCCCGCTCGGCCGCCTCGGCACCGAGTCCGAGTGCAGCGCCGCGATCTGCTTCCTGCTCTCCGAGGCCGCCGCCTTCATCAGCGGCACCACCCTGCGGGTCGACGGCGCCGCCCCCAACGCCAGCATGTTGTGGCCGCTCGAAGGTCACGACAACGCCCCCGCCTTCGACGGCTTCCACCGCGCCACCCTCCCCGAAGTCCTGCGCTGACCCGCACCCGCACCATGCCCGTCCTCGTCTCCAAGATCGACACGCAGTCCGACGCCTTCAAGGCCAACCGCGACGCCCAGCTCGCGCTCATCGCCGAGTTTCGCGGCGCCGAGCAGCGCGTGCGCGACAACTCCAACCGCCAGGCCGAGAAGTTCGCCAAGCGCGGCCAACTGCTCCCGCGCGACCGCGTCGCCCGCCTGCTCGACCGCGGCGCGCCCTTCATCGAGCTCTCGACCCTCGCCGGCCACAAGATGCACGACGACGACGGCCGCTCCGACGCCGCTGGCGGCGGCAACATCAGCGGCATCGGCTTCGTCTCCGGCGTGCGCTGCGTCGTCGGTGCCAGCGACAGCGCGATCAAGGGCGGCTCGATCGCCCCGATGGGTCTAAAAAAGTCCCTGCGCATCCAGGAGATCGCGCTGCAAAACAAGCTCCCGATCATCTCGCTGATCGAGAGCGCCGGCGCCAACCTCCTCTACCAGTCCGAGATCTTCGTCGACGGCGGCCGCGTGTTCGCCAACATGGCGCGCATATCCGCGGCCGGCCTGCCGCAGATCACCGTCGTGCACGGCTCCTCGACCGCCGGTGGCGCCTACATGCCCGGCCTCTCCGACTACGTGGTCGCCGTGCGCGGCGCCGCAAAGGTGTTCCTCGCCGGCCCGCCGCTGGTCAAGGCCGCGATCGGCGAGGACGCCGACGACGAGATGCTCGGCGGCGCCGAGCTGCACGCCACCGTCACCGGCACCGCCGAGTACATCGCCGAGTCCGACGCCCACGCGCTCCACCTCGCCCGCGAGATCATGCGAAACCTCGCCGCGGCCCCGTGGAGCGCCCTGCGCGGCGAGACCTCCGCGCGCCCGCACCGGCCACCGCGCTACGACATCGACGAGCTGCTCGGCGTGGTCCCTGCCGACTTTAAAAAGCAATACGACGCCCGCGAGGTCATCGCTCGCCTCGTCGACGACTCCGACTTCCTCGAGTTCAAGCACCTCTACGGCCGCGCCACCGTATGCGGCCACGCCACCATCGAGGGCCACGCCTGCGCCATCATCGCCAACAACGGCCCGATCGACCCTGACGGCGCCACCAAGGCCGGCCAGTTCATTCAGCTCTGCTGCCAATCCGGCACCCCGATCCTCTACCTGCAAAACACCACCGGTTACATGGTCGGCACCGCGGCCGAGCGCGCCGGCATGGTCAAGCACGGCTCCAAGATGATCCAGGCGGTCGCCAACGCCACCGTCCCGCAGATCACACTCGTCATCGGCGGCAGCTTCGGCGCCGGCAACTACGGCATGTGCGGCCGCGGCTTCGACCCGCGCTTCGTGTTCGCCTGGCCGGCCAGCCGCATCGCCGTCATGGGCGGCGAGCAGGCCGCCAAGGTCATGGAGATCATCACCCTCGCCAAGTTCGCCCGCATGGGCATCCAGGGCGACGCCGACGCGATCGCCACCATGGGCAAGACCATCCGCGACAAGCTCGACGCCGAATCTCACGCCCTCTACGCCACCGCCCGCCTGTGGGACGACGGCATCATCGACCCGCGCGACACCCGGCACATCCTCGCCCAAACCCTCGCCACCTGCCGCGAGGCCGAGACCCGCACCCTGCGCCCCAACACCTTCGGCGTCGCCCGCCTGTGAGCGCCGCAGGTCCCCAACGAAAGGCACGTCATGCTGTTCACCGACGAGCACGAGCTGCTCCGCAAGAGCCTCCGCAGCTTCATCGAGCGGGAGATCAACCCCCACGTCGAGGCCTGGGAGGAGGAGCGCATCTTCCCCGCCCACGAGCTTTTTAAAAAACTCGGCAACGAGGGCTTCCTCGGCCTGACCAAGCCGGAGGAGTACGGCGGCGCCAACCTCGATTACTCCTACGCGATCGTGCTCGCCGAGGAGCTCGGCAGGATCCCCAGCGGCGGCGTCTCGCTGGCGATCGGCGTGCAGACCGACATGTGTACCCCGGCGCTGGCCCGCTTCGGCTCCGACGAGCTGCGCAAGGAGTGGCTCACGCCCTCGATCGCCGGCGACCTGGTCGGCTGCATCGGCGTCAGCGAGGTCGGCTCCGGCTCCGACGTCGCCAGCCTCAAGACCACCGCCCGCAAGGACGGCGACGACTACATCATCAATGGCGGCAAGATGTGGATCACCAACGGGATCCAGGCCGACTGGATGTGCTGCCTCGTCAATACCAGCGACGACAAGGCCCACAAGAACAAGTCGATCGTCATCATCCCGATGGACACCAAGGGCGTCGAGCGGGCCAGGAAATTGCACAAGCTCGGCATGTGGTCCAGCGACACCGCGCAGATCTTCTTCGACGATGTCCGCGTGCCCCAGCGCTACCGCGTCGGACCCGAGGGCGCCGGCTTCATGCTGCAGATGCTGCAATTCCAGGAGGAGCGCCTGTGGGGCGCCGCCAACTCGCTGACCGCGATGGACCTCGCGATCGCCGAAACGACCAACTACGCCCGCGACCGCAAGGCCTTCGGCAAGTCGATCCTCGATAATCAATCCGTACACTTTCGCCTCGCCGAGCTATCCACCGAGGTCGAGGCCCTGCGCGCCCTCGTGTACCGCGCCGCCGAGCTGTTCCTGTCCGGCAAGGACGTCACCCGCCTCGCCTCGATGTGCAAGCTCAAGGCCGGTCGCCTGGTCCGCGAGGTCTCCGACTCCTGCATGCAATACTGGGGCGGCAATGGCTACATGTGGGAATCCAAGATCGCCCGCATGTACCGCGACAGCCGCCTCGCCTCGATCGGCGGCGGCGCCGACGAAGTCATGCTCAGCATCATCTGCAAGCTCGACGGCACCCTCCCCCGCGGCTGACCTCTCGGACAGGAACGATCGGACATGTCTGAAGCGACCCTGCCCGCCTGCCACACCCTGCTCCTGCGCCGCGAGGGCTGGCGCCTCCACGTCACCTTGAACCGCCCCGAGGTTAAGAACGCGATGTCCTTCGCCATGGTCCGCGAGCTGACCGAGGTCTTCACCGCGATCGCCGACGACCGCAGCCTGCGCGCCGTCATCCTCCGCGGCGCCGGTGGCAACTTCTGCGCCGGCGGTGACATCAAGGACATGGCCGCGGCGCGCAGCGCCGAGATCGGCCCCGACGGCAAGGACCCGATCGCCGTCGGTAACCGATCGTTCGGCGCCATGCTCATGCGCGTCGAGGCCGCCCCGCAGGCCGTCATCGCCGTGATCGAGGGCGCCGTGCTCGGCGGCGGCTTCGGCCTGTGCTGCGTCAGCGACGTCGCGATCGCCGACGCGGCCGCCCGCTTCCGCCTGCCCGAGACCGGCCTCGGCGTACCCCCCGCGCAGATCGCCCCGTTCATCGTCCGTCGCGTCGGTCTCAATCAAGCCCGCCGCCTCGCCGTCACCGGCGGCGCCCTCGATGCCGCCCAGGCGCTCGCGCTCGGCCTCGTCCATTATCTACATCATCTGTCCCCAGGGACAGGTATCGAGGACCCGCTCAATTCGGTGCTCGCGGACATCGCCCGCTGCGGACCCGAGGCCCTCGCCGTCACCAAGCGCCTGGTGCTCGCCGCCGCCGCCGCGCACGGCGACACCCTGGAGGCCGTGCTCGACGGCGCGTCCGAAGACTTCGCCCGCGCCGCCCGCGGGTCCGAGAGCGTCGAGGGCATGACCGCCTTCATTCAGAAGCGCCGCCCGGCCTGGGCCGACGCCTGACCTGAGAGACATACGAACATGTCGACCTTTAACACCATCCTGATCGCCAACCGCGGCGAGATCGCCTGCCGGATCATTCGCAGCGCCCACGCCCTCGGCTACCGCTGCGTCGCCGTCTACAGCCACGCCGACGCCGACGCGCCGCACGTCGGACTCGCCGACCGCGCCGTCCTGATCGGGCCGGGACCCGTGCGCGAGTCGTACCTCGACCCCGCGCGCCTGCTCGCCGCCGCCGACGCCGCGGGCGCCGACGCCGTACACCCCGGCTACGGCTTCCTGTCCGAGAACGCCGCCTTCGCCCAGGCCTGCCTCGACGCCGGCCTGGTCTTCATCGGCCCGAGCCCCGCGGCGATCGACGCGATGGGCAACAAGGCCGCCGCCAAGCGAGCCATGATCGCCGCCGGCGTGCCCTGCATCCCCGGCTTTCAGGGCAGCAGCGCGGCCGCCCAACACGAGGACGCGCTGCACGCCGAGGCCCTCAAGGTCGGCTTCCCCCTGCTGATCAAAGCCGCGGCCGGCGGCGGCGGTCGTGGCATGCGCAAGGTCCATAGTGAGCCCGAGCTCGCCGCCGCGATCCGCTCGGCCCGCTCCGAGGCCACGTCCGCCTTCGGCAGCGGCGAGCTCATCATCGAGCGCGCGATCGTCGACGGCCGCCACATCGAGATCCAGGTGTTCGGCGACACCCACGGCAACATCATCCACCTCGGCGAGCGCGACTGCTCGGTCCAGCGGCGCCACCAGAAGGTCGTCGAGGAGTCGCCCTCGCCCGCCGTCGACGCCGCCCTGCGCGAGCGCATGGGCGCCGCTGCCGTCGCCGCCGCCAGGACCATCGACTACGTCGGCGCCGGCACCGTCGAGTTCATGCTCGACGCCAGCGGCGAGTTCTTCTTCCTGGAGATGAACACCCGCCTGCAAGTCGAGCACCCGGTCACCGAGTGCGTCACCGGCCTCGACCTCGTCGAGCTGCAGCTTCGCGTCGCCGCCGGTGAGCCCCTACCGCTGACCCAGGACCAGCTCACGCTGCGCGGCCACGCGATCGAGGTCCGCCTCTACGCCGAGGACCCGCACGCCGGTTATCTCCCGCAGTCCGGCCCCGTACACGCCTGGCTGCCTGCCACCGGCGCGGGCGTGCGGATCGATCACGGCATTCGGTCCGGCCAGCAGATCACGCCTTACTACGATCCGATGATCGCCAAGGTCATCGCCTTCGGCCGCGACCGCGACGAGGCCCGGCGCCGCCTTATCCGTGCCCTGGAACAGACCGTCCTGCTCGGCCTCGTACACAACAAACAATTCCTGGCCGACATCGTCGCCCACCCGGTGTTCGCAGCCGGCGGCGCGACCACCCGCTTCCTCGAGCAACACCTCCCCGATCCACCACGCCCTGAGCCCGACGCCCGCGTGTGGGCCGTCGCCGCCGCGCTGTGGTGCTCCCTCGGCATGGTCGCGCCGCACGCCGCCTGGCGCAGCGCCGGCAAGGCCTCGTTCCCGCTCGAGCTGCGCGCCGGCGACACCCTCGCGCGCCTCAGCATCGAACTCCACACCGACGGCACCGTCAGCGTCGGCTTCACCGGCCCGGTCAAGGGCGCGACGATCCTCCTGCCCCCGAACCCCGTCACCGCGCAGGTCCTCCACCGCGAGGGCGCCGTCGTGCGCGTGCGCGTCGACGGCGTCGAGGAGACCGCCCACGCCACGATCGCCGACGGCCGCTTGCACCTCGAGCTGCGCGGCGTGCTCGGCGAGTTCACCGAGCCTGCCCCGCGCGGCGCCGAGGCCGAGGCCGACCGCGGCGGCGGCGACGGCAAACTGTACGCCCCGACCGCCGGCCGCATCATCGAGGTCAAGGTCGCCGTCGGCGACCGCGTGCGCCCGGGTCAGATCCTCGTCGTGCTCGAGGCCATGAAGATCGAGAATGCCCTCGCGGTCGGCGTGTCCGGCACCGTCGCCGAGATCAAAGTCAGCGCCGGTGACCAGGTCCCCCAGGGCCGCCTCCTGCTCGCCGTCACCCCCGACGAAGACCCCGACGCCGGCGGCGCCAAGAAGGCCGCCGTCGCCTGAATCGAGATAAGCCCATGACCGACAGCACCAGCTCCAAGGCGATCGTCACCTGCGCCCTCACCGGCGTGCTCACCAACCCCCGTCAGCATCCGGTGCCCGTCACACCCGAGGAGTTGGCTGAGGCCGCCCGCCAGGCCCACGACGCCGGCGCCGCGGTCGTGCACGTCCACTTTCGTAATCAGGAGCCCGGCCTCGGCTACCTGCCGAGCTGGGACCCCGCGGTCGCCAAGGCCGTCCACGACGCGATCAAGGCCGAGGTCCCCGACCTCATCTTTAATATGACCACTGGCGTGGTCGGCGACGACCTCTCCGGCCCGATCGCCTGCCTGCAGGCGATCCGCCCCGAGATCGCCGCGTGCAACGCCGGCAGCCTCAACTACCTCAAGGCCAAGTCCGACGGCACCTGGGCCTGGCCGCCGATGCTGTTCGATAATCCTGTCCTCAAGGTCGAGGCCATGCTCGAAGCGATGAAGGCCACCGGCACCCAACCCGAGTTCGAATGCTTCGACCTCGGCATCATCCGCTCCGTCGGCCTCTTCGTCGACGTCGGCCTCGCCCACAATCCCCACTACAACTTCGTCATGGGCGTCGCCTCCGGCATGCCCTGCGACCCCGATCTGTTGCCGCTGCTGCGCAAGTACATCAAGCACGGCGCTCGCTGGGAGGTCACCGCGATCGGGCGCGAGGAGATATGGCCGCTTCACCAGCGCGCCGCGGACCTCGGCGGCGACCTGCGCACCGGCCTCGAGGACACCTTCTATTTGCCGGACGGCGAGCGAGCGCGCAGCAACGGCGAGCTCATCACCGCGATCGTCGCCTGCGCCCGCAAGGCCGGACGCGAGGTCGCCAGCCCCGCCGAGGCCCGCACGATGCTCGGCCTCGCCAACCCCGCCTAAGGCCCCGGTGGCCGCTCCTGCGCCCGCGTGGTAGCGTCGAGCCATGCCGATCGACGACCTCCGCACCCGCTCTCCCGCGGCGCGCCCCGTGGCCGACGCGGCCGACGACCTCGACCACGACGGCCATCTCGACGACGACGAGCCGAGTCCGACTCCAGAGCGCCTCGCCGAGATCGAAGCTGCCCACAACGCCGAGGCCGTCCGTCGGTTGAAAGACCTCGATGAGGGTCGCGTGCAGGGCATCCCGCTGGAAGATGCGCTGGCTTTCATCTTCGCCGAGCCCACCCCCGAGGAGCTCGCCGAGTTGCCGCCTCGACGTGCGCGCCGGGCCGCGAGCAGATGATCCCGTGGGAAGCGGCCCGCGCCCTCATCTTCGCCCCGCCGACGCCCGAGGAGCTCGCCGAGCTGCGGCCGCGGCGTGCGCGACGATAATCGTCGCGTAACCTCCTCGATGCCCGCCGCTCAATCCCCGGACAGCTCCCCTGCGGTGGGCCGAACGAGCGCCGGGTCTGCGTCGCCTCTTCCTTCCTGGCTTCCCGTATTCGCTCCTTTATCGCGTGGTGGACACTCAAGTGCAGATCGTCGCCGTCGTCCACCAGTCGCGCCACCCGGACGCCTGGCGCCGCGAGCACCCCTGATCCCTGATATTCTCCCGCGTGGATGACCCCCGCAGCGACCCCGGACGATGACGAGCGCGCCGCCTTTCGCGTCACGCTGCGGGCCTTCGTCGAGCGCGAGCTGCTGCCCCACATCGAGGCCTGGGAGGAGGCCGGCGAGTTCCCGCGCGACCTGTACCTTCGGGCAGGTGCGCTCGGCCTGCTCGGCATGGGCTTCCCCGAGGCGTACGGCGGCGGTCCGGGCGACAGCACCTCCGTCATCATGCTGTGCGAGGAGCTCGCGCGCACCGGCTCGGGCGGCCTGATCGCCGGCCTCTTCAGCCACGGCATCGGCCTCCCGCCGATCTTGAACCTCGGCAGCGAGGCCCAGAAGCAGCGGTTTGTCCCGGACGTGCTCGCCGGGCGCAAGATCTCCGCGCTCGCCGTCACCGAGCCGTCCGGCGGCTCCGACGTCGCCAACCTCAAGACCGTCGCCCGCCGCGACGGCGATGACTACGTCGTGCACGGCTCGAAGATGTTCATCACCTCGGGGATGCGCGCCGACCTCGTCACCGTCGCCGTGCGCACCGGCCCACCCGGCCTAAACGGTATCTCGCTCGTCGTCGTCGAAAAAGGCACCCCCGGCTTCACGCAGACCCCGCTCAAAAAGATGGGCTGGTGGTGCTCCGACACCGCCGCCCTCTACTTCGACGAGTGCCGGGTCCCCGCCGCCAACCTGCTCGGCGAGGAGAACCACGGCTTCCTCGGCATCATGCAAAACTTCAACCGCGAGCGCCTGACGCTCGCGGCGATGGCGGTCGCGTTCTCGCAGGTGTGTTACGATGAGGCCGTCGCCTACGCGCGCATGCGCGAGACCTTCGGCAAGCCGCTGATCACCCGTCAGGTCATCCGTCACAAGCTGGTCGACATGGCGACCCGCATCGAGCCGGTGCGCTGCTGGTTGTACGACCTGGCCCGCCGGGTCGACGGCGGCGAATGGCCGATCGCGCAGATCTGCATGCTCAAGAACGCGGCCACCGCCTGCGTCGAGCACTGCGCCCGCGAGGGCGTGCAGATCTTCGGCGGCGCCGGCTATCTGCGCGGCGCCAAGGTCGAGCGGATCTTCCGCGAGACCAAGGTGCTGGCGATCGGCGGCGGCGCCGAGGAGATCATGAAAGACCTCGCCGCGCGTCAGCTCGGCTGGTGAACGCTCGCTTCGAACCTCAGACAATGGAAGGCAACCAGTGGCCGTAGATACCATCCCATCCCGCTTCTTCGCGCAGGGTGACGCTCACCCGGACTCCCCCGCCGCCCACACCCGCAAGGACGGCGCCTGGACCGCGCTGTCGTGGCGCGAGTACACCGAGCTGACCCGCAAGGTCGCCCGCGCCCTGATCGCGCTCGGCGTCATGCCCGGCCAGGCCACGTGCATCCTCGGCTTCAACCGCGTCGAGTGGGTCACCTTTGCGATCGGCACCCAGGCCGTCGGCGCCGCCCCGGCCGGCATCTACACCACCTGCTCGCCGACAGAGGTGCAGTACATCGTGCACCACGCCGAGGCCACCGTCGTGCTCGTCGAGGACGCCGCGCAGTTCGCCAAGCTCGCCCAGGAGCGCGACCGCCTGCCGCTGCTGCGCCACGTCGTGCTCATGCAGGGCGCGAGCGTCGACGACCCGCTGGCGCTGACCTGGGACGAGTTCCTCGCCCGCGGCGAGGCCACCACCGAAGCCGCCGTCGACGCCCGTCTGCGCGAGATCCCCGAGGACGCGACCGCCACGTATATCTACACTTCCGGCACCACCGGCCCGCCCAAGGCCGTGATGCTCAGCCATCGCAACGTGCTCTGGACCGCCGACACGATCTCGTCGCTGATGCACTTCACGCCGGCCGACACGATGCTGTCCTATCTGCCGCTGTCGCATATCGCCGAGCAGCTCATCTCGATGTACGGGCCGGTCGTGCTCGGTAATCAGGTCTACTTCGCCGAGTCGCTGGAGAAGCTGCCCGACAACCTCAAGCAGGTCCAACCCACCATCTTCTTCGGGGTCCCGCGGATCTGGGAGAAGTTCCACGCGGCCGTGCGCGGCAAGCTCGGGCTCGTCACCGGCCCCAAGAAGCACCTGCTCGCGTGGGCCATGGGCGTCGCGCGACGCGTCCACGCGCTGGCCAACCGCGGCGCCGCCCCGTCAGCCCTGCTCGGCCTGCAATACCAGCTCGCGCAGCGCCTCGTGTTTCGCAAGCTCAAGGCCGCCCTCGGGCTCGGCAACGTCAAGGTGTGCAGCTCCGGCGCCGCACCGATCGCCAAGGAGGTCCTCGAGTTCTTCAGCGGCCTCGACCTGGTCGTCCACGAGGTCTACGGGCAGTCCGAGGACTGCGGCCCGACCTCGACCAACTACCCCGGCGCGACCCGCTTCGGCACGGTCGGCCAGCCCCTCGCGGGCGTCGAGGTCCGCCTCGCCGACGACGGCGAGATCCTCGTGCGCGGCGCCAACGTCTTCAAGGGTTATTTCAAGGACCCCGCCGCCACCGCCGAGACCCTCATCGACGGCTGGCTGCACTCGGGTGACCTCGGGGCGATCGACGCCGAGGGCTACCTGCACATCACCGGCCGCAAGAAGGAGATCATCATCACCGCGGGCGGAAAGAACATCGCGCCCAAGAACATCGAGGCCGCGCTCAAGCAGCACCCGCTCGTCGAGGAGGCCGTCGTCATCGGCGACCGCCGCAAGTTCCTGAGCGCCCTGCTGACCCTGCAGATGCCCGCCGCCACCGCGTGGCTCGCCGAGCACGCCCCCGGCGGCGAGGTCCACGTCGCCGACGGCGTCCACCCGGCGATCGTGCAGGACCTCTTTACCTGGATCGAGAAGGCCAACCAGGACTTCGCGCGCGTCGAGCACGTGCGAAAGTTCCGCGTGCTCCCGCGCAGCCTCATGCAGGAGCACGACGAGCTGACGCCCACGCTCAAGCTCAAGCGCCGCAACATCGACCGCAACTGGTCACAGTTGATCGAGTCGATGTATCAGGCCGCACCAGAGGAGCCGTGACGAGGTCCTACTGCTCCTCGAGCAGCTCGCCGACCTCGGGGAACTTCGCCATGAGGCCGGCGAACGCGTCGCCCGTGCTCGCGCAGTGCAGCGTCTCCTCGAGCACCGCGGAGGTGGCGTAGTTGGTGATCGCCCAGTTCGTCGCGTCCGGGGTGTAGGTGTCGACGCAGTCGAACAGGGCGCTGGCGAATTGGGCCCCGCAGATCTCGAACTCGGCGGCGATCTCGACGAAGTCCTGGCCGTCCGCGTTGGCCAGCGAGCACAGGCTGGAGAACGCGAGGTGACCGGCGTTGCTGATGCCCACGAGCCGCTTCAGCGCGGGTGACGACGCATAGCCGCTCTGCTGGCTGCTGTACGCGACGACCTTGTCGGACTGCGCCCCGAGCACCAGCGTCGAGCGCAGCGCCGCGCCGGGCATCACGCCGCCGGCCGCCATCGGGATCAACACCTGCGCGACGTCACCAGACCCCGCGATCGCCGAGCCGCCCGCGCTGTGTCCGGCCATCGCGATCCGTGCGCTGTCGAGGCGGTCGCCGAGGAACTCGAGCTCCGCCGGCGGCGCCTCGATCGCCGCGACCAAGGTATCGAGGTCGCCCGCGAGGTCCTGCGCGACCGCCGGCTGCCCGCAGAGCTGGCCGAGCAGGTCCTTGAGCCACAGGCCCGGGTGGTCGGCCGCCAGGACGATGAAGCCGCGGCTGGCCCAGTGTGTGACCTGCTCCAGCGACTGCGAGCGAAAGCCCGCCGTCCCGTGCACGAAGATCACCGCCGGATACGGACCGTGCGAGGGGTCCACCGGGAGATCCGGGTAGCAGTCGCAGTCCTGCCACGGGGCCTTCGCGTCGGGCACCTTGTCCACCTCGCTGTCGGGCAGCGCGTCGCGGATGTCGTAGCGCCGGGCTGCGACGCCGGCCTCGCTGCCGGGCGTGCCCGGGTACCAGACCTCGACGGTCAAG
>Ga0105046_10001800_pt1 | contig 33296 bp, 25 predicted proteins | sample MAT03_FD_78385 | JGI IMG/M metagenome (GOLD analysis project Ga0105046, IMG submission 78385) | Freshwater microbial communities from Lake Fryxell liftoff mats and glacier meltwater in Antarctica - MAT-03 (megahit assembly) | ecosystem: Environmental > Aquatic > Freshwater > Ice > Liftoff...
CATGTGGGCAAAGCCCTGCCGCTCTGGGTTCTCGTCCTTGGAGCCGACGTGATACCAGACCTGCACGTTGACAATCGGGCAGGAGAAATCCTCGAGCGTCAGCACCACCAGGCCGTTGTCGAGCGTGATCTGCCGATAGTCAAACAGCTTGGCCTCAGCGGCCGGCTTTTTCGAGGGTTCATCGGCCATGCTAGCAGACGCAGTTAGACAAACGACAGTCAGCGCGGCAAAGACCACGCGACAGCAAAGCGCCTGCGCGGCGCGGCGCGCAAACTTCGCAAGTGTGCGGGACATTAAGGTGTTCCTCTCGGTTCAATGCCTGCGCCCAACGGGCGGGGCTCAAATGGGCGGGCTGGAATTGGACGGGTGAATCCTAGGGGCGCCGAACGCAACCCACGGCGCCCGTAGTGTAACGAGCGCGTGCGATTCCCCCAAGCGCTTGCGCGGGGCGAACGTGGCGCAAAAACGCGGGACGACGCTCAGTGAACGTCGTCCCGCGCGGTTACGCTTTAGAAAAAATCGCTTACTTACGGCCGGGCGCTCGCCGTCTTGTCGCTGGCCGGCTGCTCCGCTGGCGCCTTGAGCGCTTTGGATAGCATCGTTAACATCTGCGCAGCCGGTGGCGGAAACGCGTCTGGGTCGCGGCTCCAGAAGTTGATCGTTCCGCGGACGCCACCGATTGTGATCGGACAGTGCATGCTGGAGCGAATGCCCCGGGCGGCCATCGTCTTGAAGATCTCGCCTTTCGCCTTGCGGATGTCGGCGTGGATCACCGGCTTATCGCCTGCGGCGCACTCGGCCAAAGATTCGCCGTTTGCGTCGACCGGCAAGATCGGGCTGTTCACAGTCTCCGGCGGCTTGGCTCCATCCTTCCCGCCGCGCGAGTTATAGAACGGACCATACTTCTGCCGCACCTTGCCATCAAAAACTTGCGTCAGACAAACCCGATCAACCTGCGGCACGCTCATCGGGAGCACGCTGCCAAACCGAGCGAACCAATGGTTATCTGTCAGGGCGAGGTGAATGCCCATCTTGAGATTGTCGTCCGGCTCGCCGCCTGTTGCCTTGAGGATGGTTAAGAATCGTTCCACGCGCGTCGGGCTCTTCGCAGTATCCGGTTTCGTCAGATCCTGGTGCGGGTCTGCGATCTCGAAAAATCCGATCATCATTTCTTCGAATGTCTGATCGCCAAAGCCAACAGTTACTTTGGGATCTGGGTTGTTGAGATTCTCTTCGGAGTTGTCGAACTCGGCCACGCAATCCATGCGAGATCCGGCCGGCATCAGCCGCGGCTCGGCCAGGCGATAGACCGTCTGCCAGCCAAAGTCGTACTTAGGAACTGAGAGGAGCGTCTCTTGCTTGCCGTCTGGGAATGTGACGTCGTAACGGAACGCTTTGCCGCGGAGATGCATGTGGGGCATTAGCGACATCAACTGCGCGTCTTGCGTGAAGATGTAGCGAGACCTGGCTTTGTAGTCGTCGTCGCCCGGTGGGATTTGCAGTGCGAAGTTGATCGCGCTAGTCACGATGACTTCTTGCTTCACATCTTTGGGATCGGCGAATTTCAGACCCAAGTAGCTGCGGTCTTGCTGCGGCGACCCGTTGGGCGTGTAGTGCATCTGAAAGACCAACTTCGATCCGGCCGGCGCCCGACGCGCCATGCCTACCGGGAGTGGCTCTTGCCGAATGCCAGGGGCAAACGCGCCGGTGAAGTCATTACCGCGGCCAATGCCGAGATTGGTTTCGCCCGGCGGCAGCACAAATAACAGAATGTGATGCACCACGGCCGGATTGCCTGGTCTCGGTTCGATGGCGCTGATCCACTTGTCTTCTGTCCAGCCGGGATCAACGACAAACATCTGGTAGTCCACCACGCCAGTCGCCGGAACTTCGAACGCCTTGTCCGCCATGTAGACCACCTGGTCCGGCTCCGGCATCATCCATCCTTCGGCGAATTTCGGCGGCGCCGGCAAGTCCTTGGGATCTCCCTCCGGCGCTCCGGCGGCGACCCATTTGGCGATCAGCGCCTTGTCCGCGTCGCTCAATCGCGCGTCGTTGGCAAAGTGTCCGTAGCCGGGGTCCGCGTGCCACGGCGGCATGCGGCCGGCTTGCGTTACTTCTTCGATCATGCCGGCCCAACCGGCGGCGTCTTCGTAGCTCGTTAACGTGAACGGAGCAATCTGCCCTGTGCGATGGCAGAAGACACAGTTGCTGTTGAGCAGTCGCGAGATCTGATTGCTGTACGTCACGTCGCTCTCTTCCTGCGGCTTGCGATCGCGACCGATCAAGCAGCCCGTCGCCGTAGTCATGCTGGTGGCGATGGGTTTGCCCACCGTGAGTTCGTCGATCGCCAAGGCCAGGTCGCGGCGCGAGGGCTCTTTGCGTTGATAGCCGGCATTGGCGACCAGTCCGTATTGATCGTCGACGCGGCCGCGGTAGCGAATCCGTCGATCGGCGTCCAACAGAATCACCTCAGGCGTCCGTGTGACGCCCAGACGATCCGCGACGATCTGGTTGAGATCCTTCAGGATCGGAAACTCAATCTTATGCTGCCGGGCAAACGCCGCGATCTCGGTCACCGAGTCTTGCCGATTGGCGTCAATGCCGACAAAGAGGACGCCCTGCTCTTTGTATTGCTGCGCAAGTTCGGCGAGCCGCGCGGCGTAGAGCTTGGCTAGCGGACACTCGACTCCCAGAAAGGCCAGAACGACCGGTTTGCCGGCCGCGTGCTTGGCCAGTGAGAAGGGCTGGCCTTGATGATCCTTGAGCGCGACGTCCGCCACCTGATCACCTACCGTGGCGGTGATTGCCTTGGCGTCCGGGGGGGCGCCTTTGCTAGCAGCGGCCTCGCTCGGTTTCTTGGAGGCCAGGGCTTTGGTGGCAGGGTTCTTACTCGTTGAGTTCTTGGCAGTCGGGGGCGCGGCGACGGCGTGAGCCGCGGGGAGCGCGACTATCGCCGCCAGAAGTAGAGCTGTGCGTCGCATGATCGACCTCGCTTAGGGGAACGCGTGGGGTACGGGGGAACGCCGCTCGCTGGCGGATCGCTGTCGAGGCTCCTGCCGGAGACGGCTTCACCCAGAATTCGCCTCCGGTGGAGTAATCTTGGGGGGACCTCCCTAGTTTTTGGCTGTTCAGCGGGCGGGCGCACGTAGAGTTTTAAGGAGCGACCTATTTGCGGCCGGGGCGCCGTGCATAGAACCCGGGCAGTGAATCACTGTATTATCTGGTTCGCCCAACACATTCCAATGCGATGGTTCTCTGTGATGAAAAATAAAACGGACCCCGAGTTGTGGCGCCGCTTGCGTATAGGGGACCGCATCAGACTCGTTGCAATCCCGCTCGACTTTCTGGATTGGAAATCGCTGCATCGCGAAACAAAGCAGGCCTACAAATACCTTCTCGGTCGCCGCAGGCCAGTCACGGTATGGCAGATTGATGAGTATGGCATGCCTTGGGTTTTATTCCGCTTTCGCGAAAAAAATGGCCGCATCGGAGACAACTCCCTGGCCGTCAACCACGAGGGAATTGTGCTGGTGCGCTCACGTCCGAAATCCAGCAGAAAATAGACCGGTTATTTATTGGAGCGTGGAATGCAGTTCACACAGATCAGACAATATCCGCGTGGCAATGCGGACAGCACAGGGCGTCGTTTCGGACACGCATTCGTCGTGGTTTGAAATTACCTGTGCCGCAATCCCAGAGGCTTCCGCCGCAGATCGGGCACGGCACGCTCTTACGGAAGATCCACCTGGTATACACCAGCATGACGAGCAGGCCTGTGCCGAAGAAAACAATCGCGCCGAGCGTCTTGTTCACCTGCATCGCAAGCGAGGCCAGGTACAGCGCGATCGGTGTCCAGAACAAGAGCGTCACAATAGATCGACGCTGGGCGGCCCTTGCGAGTTTTGCATGCAGCCACTTGTGACTAATCGACTCATCACTCATACCCTAATTCTACCAATGCCATCCCAGCAATACACTGTCTTGCGATACCGCCTCCGCGCGTTGCTTGCATGTCGGAAACGCAGATGGTCGAATGCAAAGCATTGAGCAGCAGTCCAATGCGTAACGGGTTTCGGACGAACAGACTGAGGAGATTGCCGATGCCGTCCACAGGTTCGCTCGAAACGACCGAAGCGTCCTCAGCGCCGTTCACGCTGTCGAGGCGCGAGACGGCCGGCGCCGTGGCGATCGTCACGCTCGCGAATCCGGCGCGGCGCAACGCGCTGTCGCAGGCGCTACTGACAGAGCTGCGAGAACATCTGCGCGCGCTTGCCGGAGACGCCAGCGTAAAGTGCGTGATCCTGCGAGCCGAGGGACCTGTCTTTAGCGCAGGGCACGACCTGCGCGAGTTGCAATCCGCAAGCGAGCGGCAACTGACCGCGATCTTTGCCCTCTGTACGCAGGTGATGGAAGCGATCCGTCAGCTTCCGGCGCCGGTGATCGCTGAAGTACAAGGCGTGGCCACCGCGGCCGGTTGCCAATTGGCGGCGACATGCGATCTGGTCGTCGCGGCCGATGACGCTACATTCGCCACGCCGGGCGTGAAGATCGGACTCTTTTGTTCCACGCCTGCCGTTGCCCTCACGCGGGCTGTATCGACCAAAAAGGCGATGGAAATGCTGCTGACCGGCGAACCGCTGAGCGCAGCCGACGCCGAACGCGCAGGGCTGGTGAATCGTGTTGTGCCGAAAGCGGAACTGAGCGCGGCGACGCTCGCGCTGGCCCAGCGAATCGCCACGGCAGCCACCAGCGCGCTGACGCTTGGCAAGCGCGCGTTCTACGAACAACTGCCGCTCGATCGCCCCCAGGCCTACGTGGTTGCCGAGCAAGCGATGGTGACAAGCGCCCTATCGGCCGACGCGCGCGAAGGCATTGCCGCATTCTTGGAAAAGCGCCCGGCCAAATGGAGAAGCTAACCGCGGAAGCGTTGATCGACCTTTGAGGAACTCCAGGTGAAACTGTTCTGGCTGACACTGGGCGCGCTGATTGCGATTGCAGTTGCGATCGTAGTGTTCACTCGCGTCGATCCACACCGTGGCTGGCGGCAGCCTAAGCCAGGCCTGATTAAATCTACCGGGGGCAATCTCGCGTTCATTGAAGGCGACGATTGTCGCATCGCCCTGGTGATCCCGGCGGAGTGCGATCAGCAAACGATGCGGTACGACTCGAACGGGAACCTGCGAACGTTCGATATCGATGTCGATTACTTTGCGGCGGATCGTTCTCAGAAAGTGAACGTCCGGTACAACTCGGATGATTTGGACACCATTTGGATCAACGATCGTGTGTTTGACGTGAGTTGTGGCGCGGTCTTTCGCGTCACCGCGGCTGACGCCGCGATCAAGAGATACCCAATCACGCAACTACCCTTTCGCCCAATTGAACCTTCAGTCCACGGACACCTGCTCTTGGATAAATTGCTTAGGCAGTTCGAAGAAGAAGCGAAGACAGAGCGAGAAGTAGAGAAGGAATGACTTGCGTTGTCATCGCCACAATCGACGCGGGTGGGGCGTGTGTTGTTGAAATCGTGGCCAAGCGGGGCATGGATCGATCCCATGCTCACGCCATCTGAGAAATGTTGGCGAAAAGTCGACTCTGCCAACGCTCAGGTATTGAATTTGCTATTTGCACCTTATGCGTGCTCGCAAATTGCGACAGATGCTGGTTCTCGGGCGAAAAGTGCGCGGATTCGGCGCGCAAACTGAGCTATATCGCACAGGCGGCCGCTTTGGTGAGCCGGAAAGGAGCCAGCAGCCAGATGTTGGCAGGGACTTTTTCTAGAGGAATTTGAACAATGAGCCTGATCACCACATGAAATCGATCGATGTCTTGTTGCTTTCAAGGAGCGACGTCGTTGATCTTGCGCTGACGCCTGCTGACGTGGTGCCGGTCGTGGAAGAGGCTCTGCGCGAGCATGCGGCAGGAACCTATGAGATGCATCCCAAGATTGGCGTGCATCCGACTGGCACGGACCCCGCGAACTTCATTCACGCGATGCCGGCTTATCTGCACAAGCTCGGCGTCTGCGGCCTGAAGTGGGTGGGTGGGTTTGCCAAAAACTATCAGCAAGATCTGCCGAATGTGACTGGCTTGCAGGTCTACAACGATACCGCCACCGGTGTTCCGTTGGCAATCATGGACTGCAGTTACCTGACAGGGCTTCGGACCGCCGCTGTGAGCGCGATTGTAGCCAGGCATTGTGTCGTTCCGGACGCCCGATCCTTGGCCTTAGTCGGCTGTGGATTCGAAGGATCCATGCATCTACGGTTTCTCACATCGGAACTGCCCACCCTCCGGGAGATTCGGTTGCGCGATGTCCGAAGTCAGGCGATGGAGGTGCTCAGCCGGCAAGCCGCCGCCTACTTTGATGGATCGATTGTGCAATGTCCAGACAACGGCGAATGTATCGATGGCGCCGACATCATCTGCACCTGCACAAATGGCGACGACCACATTGTTCGTCCCGAGTGGTTCAAGCCAGGCGCCTTCGGCGTCGGAATCGAGGGAGGGTGCGCTTATACCGCGGAAGCCTTGAGCCAAGCCGATAAATTTGTCGTCGATGACGTTGCTTTGGCCGAGTATTTCGACCGACTCAGTCGCGATCGCAAGACCGAGGATGGCCAGCCTGATCCAGAATTCCCAGGTGGAATGCCCCCCATCTACTCGACGATTGGTGAAATCGTCGCTGGCAAAAAAAGGGCGCGCGATTCCAACAACGAAAGAATCGTCGCGATTCCCATCGGGATGGCAATTTGCGACATCGCCGTCGCACATCTCGCGTACCATGCCGCGCTTGACCGAGGAATTGGCCAACGGTTTCGACTTGCTTAGTTGAGCCCGAACGATGAAAGACGCAAATGAACAAAGCAACTACGACCCTGAAGGACGTGATCAGTAGCGACGTGGTCTCGGTCAACCCGCAAGACACTTTGCGCGATGCTCTCGCCGTGATGGTGGAGAATCGCGTCTCCTCATTGCCTGTTGTCGACGCTCGGGAGCGCTGCGTCGGCATGATCTCGGTAACCGATCTCCTGGGCGTCACCAAAGACCTGAGCGATGAGCTCAACGCCCTGTCGGCAGCAGGGGGACTCGATCACGCGTCACTGGTTGAAAAACTTGAACACGCAGATCTGTTAACAGAGCAAGTGCAAGGTTGGATGTCGCCCGATCCGATTTCAGTGGACATTGGGAGTTCGCTAAAGCACGCCGCGAAACTGATGCTGCGCAATCAGGTGCACAGACTGGTGGTGCTTGACGGTCAGCAGCGGATGGTTGGCGTGCTTTCGACGATGGACCTGTTGGCGGCGTTTATCGACGGTGGCGGTCACTAGGCCACGGCTCGCCACGCACTCCATTGCACTATGTCCGACGGACTACGAATTAAATCTCACAGGCAGACAATGACACGCAACGATTCAACACAAGACGACTCCGCTTGCGCGGCCCAAATTGCCGCAGTAGCACAGACCAACGGCGACCAGGCGGATGTCCAGAACGAACGCGCCGAATTCGAAGCCGCCTGGACTGCTGATGGAACATCCAGCGCCCCGCTCCCCGCAGGGCTTTCTCAGGCACTATTCGATGCCCGCGAAGCGGGCGCCGCCGAGTTATCACCAGCCAACGAATCCGGTGGTTTGTATTTCAGTGAAGAGGAACTCTCGGACCTGCATTCAACCCGCGACTTTATTCAGCTCTTGCGATCAAAGAAACTTGATGTCGGCAAGATCAAAGCCGCTGTCAGCTATGAATACGAGTTGGAATCGCTGCAGATTGAGCTGGTCAAACTGCAGCGCTGGGTCCAGGAACAAGGTAAACGCGTGGCGATTCTGTTTGAAGGTCGCGACGCGGCGGGTAAAGGTGGCACGATCCGCCGCTTCATCGAGCACCTGAATCCACGGGCCATGCGCGTCGTGGCCCTGCCAGCGCCCACTGAGGAGGAACGCGGACAGTGGTACTTTCAGCGTTACATGAAACAGTTACCCAATCGCGGCGAGATCGTGTTTTTCGACCGTAGTTGGTACAACCGCGCCGTCGTTGAGCCGGTCAACGGCTTCTGCACGCCGGAAGAGTACGAGCGCTACCTGCAACAAGTGCCGGAGTTCGAGCACATGCTGGTCGAGGATGGCGTCTTGCTCGTAAAGTTCTGGTTCTCAATCGGCAAGAAAGTGCAGAACATTCGATTCAGTTCGCGGCGTCGCAATCCGCTCAAGCAGTGGAAGCTGAGTCCGCTTGACGCCAAGGCCCAGGATCTTTGGGACGCCTACACCAAATACAAAGAGGTCATGTTCAGCCGGACGCACAACAGCTTTAGCCCCTGGATCATTGTCCAGGCAAATAGCAAACGCAACGCCCGGCTGGAAAGCATGCGGCACTTGCTGTCACTGATCGACTACACCGGCAAGGAGACGGCCCGCGTGGGGTTGTTCCCGGACCCGAATATCGTCACCCGATTTCACCGTGGTTCGATCAAGACGGACTAACCGCGATTCCATGTTATCGCGTGGAGTTTGCGAGCGCGCAACCAATGCGAGGACTCCGCACAGAACGTCTCCCCATCGCACGACGCCATAACCGGGCGCGTTAGCGGAATCGGAGAAGAAAAAGTGTCGCGATGCCAGGAACCGTTTCTTGCGGTTCCTGCGGCGGATTGCCATTTCGGATCACCGTGGACATCCGCTTCGGACTAAGCCAGGACCCTAGTCCTGCCCATGTTTTGTCGGCGTGCGGCGCCTTTACGACTGCAGTTGATTCCCGTCCCCTTTAATTCGTCCCATTAAATTCGTTCTCCTGGAACGCCCACAAAACCTGGGGAGGAATACGCGGAATCTCAGCTATTTTCTGAATGCTTTCGCCGCCTCAATATCTTGATTGCCCTTTTCGATTTCCTTCGCCGCGAACCAAGAGGCCGCACGCTTTTCGTAGAGTTGTGGATCGCGAGGCTCCAAGTCGATTGCCGTGGAATAGCTAATGATTGCAAGGGGGTAAAACTGAGATTGGTGGAGAATATCTCCCTCGATCATCAATGCTCGCGGATCGCCATGCACTAATTTTAGGGCCTGTTTAATATCCTTCATTGCCGCAACTTTGTCTCCCGCCAAGCTATACGCAAGTGCCCGCTCCCGTAAGCAACTCGCAAGTGTAGTCGAATGTTCCACCGTGAAGAAAGATACCGAACCGTCCTCAGCGGCGCGCCGCATCTCACGGAGTCGATCTTCGTGCCTACGCGCTTTTTGATCAACGAATGACAAAGCTCGCGTCAAATCCTCAATCCCGCAAGATAGATCCTTCATTTCCGTCTCCGCACGGCCACGCCCATACCAACCAATTGCCAGTGAATCGTCTAGCTCTAGCGCGGCGCTAAAGTCCGCCCGTGCTAGCTCATGTCGGCGAATAGCGAGTAATGCAAATCCGCGCCCGACGTAATAGTGCTTTTCGCGAGGATCAAGCCGCAGTGCCGTATTGTGGTCAAGGATTGCATCTTCGCCTCGGCCTGCGAGGTGCAAGTAGCCCGCGCGTAACGCGTAGAACTGCGGCCTCTGTGCACCGTGCTTGATGGCGGAATCACAGTCTGTGATCGCCTCGTCTATCTCACCAAGCAAAATACTTGCAGACGCGGACGCTGCGTAGGGATTGGGATTGCGAGGGTCTCGTTTTATCGAGCGATGCAAGTCAATAATCGCACCGCGATTGTCCCCTCGCTCTTGCAGGATTCTTCCCCGAATGAAAAACAATCGTCCGTCTTCTGGCCATCGATGAATCGCAGCGGTGCATTCGTCGATACCTTCGCTAAGGTTGCCCAGGCGGGCGATTGTCAGCGCCCGAGTGCTTCGAATCAAAGGATCATCGAGAGACCGTTTAAGCGCTAAGTCCAACACCTGAAGCGCACTTTGCGGATCTTCGTTTGCGAGGTGAATTGCGGCTAGCCTTGCAGCCTCCGTCGACGCCGAAGGACTAAGTGACACCAGCGACTCGAAATCCCGAATGGCGTGTGGCGCATCATCCAGTTCCAAGTACGCCGAGGCACGGCAATTCAAGGCCCATCTTGAACGATTGTCCCGACGAATTTCCTCCGTGAAGTAGTCAACCGCTCGCGAAACATCGATCAACTGCTTCTTGTCACACCAACCCACTAGATCGCGAGAACGGACATGCACCCGATCGTTACTAACGCCTGTGGCAACAAGTGGCAGTGTTAAGGTAACACCCAGGCACTCTTTTCCATCGTCCGTTACCAGGACGACGTCCGCGGAACGTGGATAGAATGCGTCTGAAGCTTCAACTAGTTCACAGCAGTTCTCTAAGACAACCGCAATTACGATAACATGGAGCAAAGGGGTGTAAGAGAGCATTGAATTTCCTTTTGAACACTTCCTCGCACGACGAGACTCGCTACGGAGGGAGGAGGAAGAAAGGCACCCGAGACTGTTTTTGCATTTGCGTCCCACGGTCCGCATCCTACCACCGACCGAATTCGCGCGCCTCTTCACGCACTTTTTTCCGAGCGAGCTATCGGATTCGCAGGCCGGCGCCCACTGGGCGCGTTACCACGTCGTCCGGCGGTTGCGCTGCGGGCGCGCTGTTGGCAGGAGCGCTGTTGGCGGGCGCTCCGCCAGCTGGTGTTGCCGCGATCAGTGGCTCGATGCTGATGTCGTCGATCCACACTTCGCCTAGTCCGGAGAGGGCGAACGTGATCGTGGCCGTGCCGGAGTCATCGACCATGCGGTAGGCGTTCCACTCTTTCCAATCGGCCGCGGGCGTCACGCGCTCCGCCAGGACTTCGCCTCCCAGCGAGTCCAAGATCAACAGCCCATCCGGACTGCCGACGATGGGAGCAGGGACAAGCACCCGCCCATGCAGGCGGACCAGCGTGCCGGGCTCCATGGGAATCGGCGGAGTGGTGATCCAGACCGGTGGCGTTTCAATCTGCGCCGGCGCCGTGGCGGGGTCGGTCGCGGCGGCCGCCAGTCGCAGGCTGTAGCGGCCGCTGAACTTTTTGGCTTCGCTCCACTGCACGCCGGCGCGAATCCCTTCCGGCGGATGCTGATAGTGCTTCCAACCAGCGTTGATCATCCGGCCCAGATCTTCGCAGTCTCCTTCCGGCAGCAAATTTTCCGCGCGGCGGGCCGTGGCGATATTCTGCGCTAAGGCAAAGTGCTGCGGCAGAGTTGCAAAGCTGACCGCCAGCGGGTCTGTCGTGGTCGAAGGCATCCGACCGATGGCCGCTAGCCACTGGCCGCGCTCAATCAAGCGCACGTTCCGATCGGCGAACTGCGAATGACGGATCGCCTCGGTGTAGCGGTTGCCCAGGTTGGATTGCAGCGCGTTCTCTGCCGCAGTCTGTTCATCGCGCGCCGTCTTCAGAACATCTGCGGCGCGGGCCATGGCGCGCATGTCGTTGCGCACGCGATTCTGTACGTCGCCAGCCACTTGCAGCTTGATGCCGGACATCGCCACGTGCAATTGCGCAGCCCGCTCGCCGGCCGCGATGGCGCGGCGCGTCAACTCGCTCGATAGATTCTGCGTGAGGATGACCATCGTGGTGATGCCAAAATCATCGAGCGTCACGCTAATTCCGCCCGCCACGCGCGCGGTCTTAATCGGTCGCAAGCCACCCGGGATGATTTCGTACGCCCTGACAGTTTCCGAGACGCCCGGCACCACGAACGATAGTGTCGTGCCGTTGGCGGCCTGTCCCGGCACGTATTGCGCGCCTTTGCCGGACCAGACGGGAAGCAACACGTGCGCGCCTCCGCCTTGCAGGACCGCCGCAAGAATATCCGGATCGTTGCTGCTGACGCTGCTGATCGGCGTGCCGCTAGCGGCCCAGGGCTCAATCAGATCGAGTTCCAGGTTCAACAGTTCCAATTGCGCGGCGCGCCAGCGCGTGTCGTTATCGTCGGCGTCGAGCGGCGCGTGCGAAGCAAAGAATAGACCGCGCGCGCCGGCGCCTAGCGCCGTGTACGTCAGCAGTCGTGTATGCTCCGTGCCGGCCATTAGGCTTACGCTGCGCCCGCCTGAGAGCGTGCGCACCTGGCTGACCAGGCTCGCGGCCGGCTCGGTGGAAACAGTCGTCCAGATCGGCGTGCCGGGCCGGGCTAATCTCGGTCGCTCTTGCAGCCAGCGACGATAGTCAATCAGCTCGAACGTCGTCGCGATCGTAAAGCGATCAATCAACAGGACGTCTGCCTTGCTGCTGTAGGCGCGTAGTTCGGCGCTTGCGCCGCAGAGGATGGGGCGGGCCTTGGGGTCCGCACGACGCACCTGCTCTGCCCATTTCTTAACGGCGTCCAACTCGCGCCCCGTCAGACCTTCGCCCAAGTCCCACGCCAAAACGGAATCAAATTCGGGGGCTATCGCCGCCAGCGGGATCACCTCGCCCCGCCCATCCAAGCCCTTGGGCATGGGAGGCGGACAAATCAGCCAGATGCCAGCATTGGCCGCTTCGTTTAAAAGTTCTGGTGTTGCAGTAATGCGCGTCCGCACGCAGTTGAAGCCGCGTTGCCGGAGAAACGCCAGCGTCTCGCCCTGATGCTCGATAACGCGGGGAAAAAACGGGCGATCCCCGATCAACAGGAGCGAGCCATTCAGGCGCGGACCATCGCGACGGGGCGTCGGCAGCGTGTTTCCGCCCGGCTCGCGCTCGATGATCGGCGTCCGCAGTCCCACGCCACTGGCCGACGGGGGAGGCGTTCCCGCGCGGCGCTCGTCGCCGACAAAGCCGGCGATTTCCAAGTCGTCGATCCAGAGCCGCGTGCGACCGGGCCCCGTGTAGATGTTGAGGATTAACCGATCGATGTAGGCCTCGCGCGTGTCGACGTCGCGCTTGAGCTCCGCGCGCAGCACGCGGGCCTGATCCGCCGCGAGCCGCGGAATATCTACAAACCGTAGCTGCTCCCAGCTTTGCGCTTTCGAGTAGCTGGTGCCGGCGATCAGCGCCGTGGCAGGCTCCCCCGTCTTGGGATCCGCGCTGCGCGGAAAGACCACGCGGGCGCGCAACTGGATGCCTGGCCTGTCCGACCGCACCCAGAGCGTGGGCTGTAACTCAGGTATTAACCGGGCCGGGGCCAGGTCGTGAATCATGTAAACGAACGTGCCGTTGGCGCCGGCAACGAATTGCAGAAACTCGCAGCCGCTCCCCGAGTGCGTCCGATCGCCGGTCCGCTGGTGGGCCTCGATTCTGTAGCTGGGGTTGCCGCGGCCGTCGCGCCAACTGACCTCGGGGCCTTCGAAGTCCTGACGGATGACGACCTGAGCGCGCGCAAGCGATCCCCACAGCGCGACAAACGCGCAGAAGGCCACTTTCCAGAGTGTTGCACTTCGGGTCATCCGACTTTCGCCATCCATGGCAGGCGCCTTGCGGGAGCGCTGGTGGTGGGCGGAGACGCTCTCAAGGTCGTATGGCGATTTCGCCACACGGCCCTCGGACAGCGTTGATTTTCCTTAAACCGTGCTTGTAACAGGGTTTGCGATACGGCTCCAGATCAGTTCGTCCTCTTTTGACAACATCGGGCATCCACGCGGATTTCGTTGGAATTATCCGAAGTTGTTTTGGCCAAATGCTTTAGATGCTACCGGCCTGGCAAACTGCGGGGACTGGCACGGCGACTGCATTAAGGTCGATCCGCACCGCGAGCCCTTCAACTCAGGATCGACCCATCAATGAGCCTTCTCCCCCGTGCAACTGTCGCCGACACGACTGACATCCCCCAAGACGTCGTCCTACTCCGCGGTCTGATCGAGAGCCTCTCTCCGGACGTGCAGAATCGCCTCGCTCCGGCGCTACAACGCGTGGTCGAGAGCACGCAGCGTCGTCGCCGGATCTTGGCGTTGGTTCAAGACGCCCTCGGCCAGCTCCGCCTCGACATGAAGTACCTGATGTTTGACCTGGAAGCCACGCGTCGCGAGCGCGACGAGCTCCGCGCCCAGCTAGATAGTGGCGATTGATTCCGGGTCGACTCCTAACCGTTACGACGAAAGCCATTCCGCTACGAGGGCAGCGCCCACCCGACTTGCGTTCAGAACATCCGCCCGCATTTCTCATCCCTGTGTGCGAAGCACCCGGATCCCGTCCTCCCTCGGGGCCGGGTGCTTCTTTTTTTACTCCTTGCAAACCCGCCTTGGGCCGCTGGGGTATTCTTAAGTAGCCGAAAGCCGTGCGCGGGTGGCAGTCTGCGCCCAGGCGGCAAGCGGTCGTTTTTCGATTGGTCCAAACTGGTCGTTGCCCAGCTTTGAATGCCAGCGTACGATGCACAATTAAGGCGCAAGCCCGGCGGAGCGCAATCTTTCGGTCTGCCGGGCGAATGGGTTGGGGTTCAGCAGTGGGCCATTCGGAACTGGCTCATTCACTCCGGCGTCTGAGAAATCGCCGGATTTTGCTGAGTTGGTTTACCTGCGTGGCTTTCTAGTTGGGTTCGCAGGTGGCTACCCAACTTGGCCAACAGGGGAGAGGGAGTAAGCGCGTCATGGCCGAGCTAACCGCTGAATCTATCGCTCAGCGCGCGTTCGACCTCAATCTGCTGACCGACCGGCAGTTGCAGGAAATCTGGAGTGAGTTCGGACGAAAGAACGTCACCTCGGACGATTTCATTCAGTTACTGCTGCGCCGAGAACTGCTAACCAACTTTCAGTTGGAAAAGCTGGTCAAAGACGAGCGCACCGGCTACTTCTATGGCGACTACAAGGCGCTATACATGGTGGCCGGCGGCAGCTTTGCCCGCGTCTATCGCGCCGTGCATAAAGAAAGCGGTAAGGTCGTGGCCCTCAAGGTGCTGCGTAAGCGCTTCAGCGACGACCCCGCGCAGACGGATCAGTTTGCGCGCGAAGGGCAAATGGGCGTTTCGCTACGGCACCCCAAGATCGTGCCGATCTACGAAGTCTGCGCCAAAGGCCGGTCGCATTACCTGGTGATGGAGTTCGTGGAAGGTGGCAACCTGCGCGATCTTATGAAGATGCGCAAAAAGCTCACGCCGACGGAAGCCACCAAGTTCGCTTGCGACATCGCGTCTGGCCTGGATTACGCATTCCAACGCGGCATCTCACATCGCGATCTCAAACTGACCAACGTGCTCTTTTCCAGTCGCGGGCAGGCGAAGCTTGTCGACTTTGGACTGGCCGGCGCCGAAGGAGAACTGGCCGATGAATCTCCGTCGGCAGACGCCAACGTCCGCACGATTGACTACGCCGGTCTGGAGCGCGCCACGGGCGTCCGTAAGGACGACAATCGGAGCGACATCTATTTCATTGGCTGCATCTATTACCACATGCTCGCAGGGCAGGCGCCACTGGCCGAGACGCGCGATCGTATTCAGCGGCTTTCGAGGTCGCGGTTCGTAAGCGTTGTGCCGATCCAACAGGTTTGCCCTGGCATCCCGCGCGTCGTGGCGGCGGTGGTCAACAAGGCGATGAGCTTTGAGCCGGAAAAACGATACCAGTCCCCAGGCCAGATGTATGCTGACCTGCGTCAGGCGCTCGATCGACTGGCGGCAGGCGAGACCGACGCCGCGCCCGAGACTGAGGAACCGGCCCAAGTGGAAGCGGCCACGCTTTCGCCGGCAGAATTGGTCAAACGCCAACGTCAGCAAGCGCAATATCTGCCCGACAGTCAGCGCCGAGCGCTGGTGGTTGTGGAATCAAACTCACAATTGCAGGACCTGTTTCGCGACGCGCTCAAACGTTACGGTTACCGCGTGCTGGTTATCAGCGATCCTCAGCGGGCCATGGCGCGCTGCGCCGACACGGCTAACCCGATTGACGGGATTGTGGTCAGCACCGGCGCTCTGGGGGACGTGGGGATTGACACGTTCATTGAAGTCGCCACGGGCGAGCCCACCTCGCGATTGCCGGCGGTGGTCTTGCTGGACGAAAAGTACGTTGACCGCAAGAACCGCGTGCAATCGCATCTCTGCGATCACCGCGTGCTGGTCCCGCTACCAGTGAAGCTCAAAGAATTCCGCGACGTCCTCTTCCGTCTGATCCCACCGATCCCGGTAGAACAGGCGTAGCATCTTCGAGTCGGCAGTCGTCGCCTGCGCTCAAGTTCTCCAGCGCGTTACGCCTTCAGCTTAATACCCATCGCGCGCATCAGAATTTGCATGTCGTCCCAGCAGTCCTTTTTGGAACTGGGGTTGCGCAGCAGGTAGGCGGGGTGATAGGTGCAGAGGACCTGCATGCCCAGGTAATCGTGGAAGCTGCCGCGCAGCTTGCCGATTGCTGTCGTTGTGTTCAACAGATTCTGCGCTGCGACGGCGCCCAGGCAGCAGATAAATTCCGGTCTTAGGATCTCAAGCTGACGGTCGAGATACTCGCGGCAATTGGCCGCCTCTTGCGGGGCCGGATTGCGATTCTCCGGCGGGCGGCACGTGATGGTGTTGAGGATATAAATATCCTCGCGCCGCAGCGTGCAGGCTTCGATGATCTTGTTCAGCAGTTGCCCGCCGCGGCCGACAAACGGCTCGCCTTGCTTGTCCTCGTCCGCGCCGGGCGCCTCGCCCATGAAGACCAGGCGGGTTTGCGGGTTGCCAACGCCAAACACCGTCTGCGTGCGCGTGCGGGCCAACTCCGTGCAGCGAGTGCAGCCGGCCACTTCGGCCCGGACGATTTCGAGCGCCGCGATCCGCTGCTCGCGATTTCCGCCGCCAGCGAACTTCGTCTTGTCTGAGATCGCCGCTGCACCGGCCACCGCTTTCGCAGGGGCGGCCTTGGCCATCGGAGTTTTGGCAGCGGCGCCTTTGGGCGCCGGGACGGATGGAGCAGGCGCCTCGCCTTTCCGTGCCCCAGCGGCCTTTTCGGCCGGCGCCGACTGGGCCTTGCGCCCCTTTGCGCGGGGGAGGTGGGTCAGCCCGGCCTGTTCCAGCGAAACCAACGTCTGCCGGACGACCTGACCTGCGCTGGGGCGGGATCTACCTGATTTTTGCGACATCCGTGCCTCGTCGGTCGAGTATTTTGGCCCCGCGGCTTGCAGCGGCCAGTATAAGAATCGCCGGCCCAGACTGACAGCGGGCCGCCCGGAAACGGGTCTTTTCGCAAGCAAAGACGCTTAGACGTAGCCAACTGTGAACCGGACCGCTAGCTGCCTGTTGAAAAACGTCGTCGTGGCGTTTTTCAACCTCGCCCGGCGTAAAGCAAAGCTTCGCGAGGCTCGCAAAATAACGACTTACGTCGCTATTTTGTCCTCACATCCATGTGAGGTCGCAGCCTGTCGAGAAAATCAACAGGCTGCTAGCGGGCGTCCTCCGCCAAGTCGTTTCAGCGGGTATCATTAGGTAGCGGATCCCCGGAGGCGTCATTCGCCTGGGGGTCCTTTCAGGGGCCTCTTGCGCTACAAAGCGCTTGTATCCCGGCCACTAGTCGCCGGACACGGATTGCATACGCCATGGGTATTCCACAAGTTGTTATCGTCGGCCGCCCGAATGTCGGCAAATCGAGCATCTTCAATTGGCTGGCCGGGCGCCGGCTGGCCATTGTCGACAACACGGCCGGCGTGACCCGCGACCGCATGACCTACTTGATGTGCGTCGACGATCGCTTTTTCGAGCTGGTAGACACCGGCGGCATGGGGATCGAAGACTCGGACAATCTCACGGCCCACGTCGAACAGCAGATTGAGACGGCGCTCGACTCCGCCGACGTGGTAATGTTTGTCTGCGACACGCGTTCCGGCCTGACGCCGCTCGACCAGGAAGTGGCGCGCCGCCTGCGCTACGTCGACAAACCAGTCATCTGCGTGGCCAACAAAACCGACGCGCCCAGCATGGAGCCGCAGGCGAACGATTTCTATCGGCTGGGGCGCGGCAAATTGATCCCGGTCAGCGCCAAAGAGAATCAGGGCAAGCAAGAATTGCTCGAGATGATCGTCGAGCGGTTGCCGCCCCCTGACGCCGACAACTCGGCCCCGCAGGAAAGCACGATGAAGGTGGCGATGGTCGGTCGCCGCAACACCGGCAAGAGCACGCTGGTCAACACGCTTGCGCAGTCGGAACGAATGATCACCAGCGAAGTGGCCGGCACGACGCGCGATAGCGTCGACGTCCGCTTTGAATTGGATGGCAAGGCGTTTGTCGCCATCGACACCCCCGGCCTGCGCCGCCGCAAAAGCATTAGCACCGACATTGATTTTTACAGTCTGCACCGCGCCCAGCGCAGCATCCGCCGCGCGGACGTGGTGCTGCTGTTCTTCGATCCGATGCAGACCATCAGCAAGGTCGACAAGCAACTGGCCGATTACATCTCAAGCGAATACAAGCCCTGCATTTTTGTCGTCAACAAGTGGGACCTGCTGGCCGAAAATATGACGACCGACAAGTGGGTAACGTACTTGCGGGATACGTATCGTTCCATGCTTTACGTCCCGATCGCGTTCATCACGGGTCAGACGGGCAAAAACGTCAAGGCGCTGATCAATCACGCTCAGATGCTTTACCGTCAATCGCAAGAGCGGATCTCAACAGCCGACCTGAACAAGCTGCTCCGCGCGGCGGTGCAGCGCAATCCGCCATCGCTCGAAGGGGGCCGCCGCCCGAAGATTTATTACGCGACGCAGGTCGGCAGCCAGCCGCCAACGATCGTGCTGTTCTGTAACGAGCCCCGACTCTTCAAGCACGACTGGCAGCGCTACCTGCTGGGTGTCTTCCGCGATCATCTCCCATTCGGCGAAGTGCCAATCAAGCTCTACCTGCGCCGCAGCGAGCAGGGAGAACACGCCAAGCAGCCGGGCGAGGAAACCGTCGACATCATGGGGGACCTGCCCGACGCCCTGGACGCGCCGGAAATTCTGGACGGGCCAGATTCCCTGGAGGGGCCGGGCGCAACTTCGGCGCCCCACGACGAAGCCCCTTCGACGTTCGAGTAGCGAACTAAATGCAGGGTCCGCGGCCCGTTGAACAATCCGCGGGCGCCGTGACACTCACCTGGATTCATGGGGGCAATTTCTAATTGGCGGGACCTACTGGCGGAATCTCAATTTGAAAGGATGCTCCCTTGATTGTCGGCGTGCCAAAGGAAATTAAACGGGACGAGTACCGCGTAGCGCTGTTGCCGGTGGGGGTCGAAGAGTTGGTTCGCGGCCGCCATCAGGTGCTCGTCGAGCGCGGCGCTGGACTTGGCTCCGGCATTCCGGACGAGGTCTACGTCGAGCATGGCGCCCAGCTTGTCGACGCGCCGGCCGAAATCTTTGGACAGGCCGACCTGGTCATCAAGGTCAAGGAACCGCTGCCGCCCGAGTGGCCGCTGCTGCGGCGCGGTCAGACGGTGTTCACGTACTTTCACTTCGCCGCGGATCGGCCGCTGACCGAGGCCGTGCTCGCCAGCGGTTGCACCGCCGTGGCGTATGAAACGCTGCGCGACGATCAGGGCCGACTGCCCCTGCTGACGCCAATGAGCGAAGTCGCCGGCCGGATGAGCATTCAAGAAGGCGCCAAGTATCTTGAGCGGCCGCAGATGGGACGCGGCATTTTGCTCGGAGGCGTGCCAGGCGTGGCGCCGGCGAATATCACGATCCTCGGTGGCGGAGTCGTCGGCGCTAACGCGGCCAAGGTCGCCGCCGGCTTCGGCGCGAATGTCGGCTTGCTCGATATCAACATGGAACGGCTACGTTACCTGGACGACGTGATGCCAGCCAATGTCGATTGCTTGTTCAGCGATCGCCATACGATCCGCGAGCAATTGCGACGCGCGGACCTGGTGATTGGCGCGGTGCTGATCCCTGGCGCTCGGGCGCCGATGCTGATTGAGCGTAGCGACCTGGCGCACATGCAGTCGGGCGCGGTGATCATTGACGTGGCGATCGATCAAGGAGGTTGCGTCGCCACCAGCCACCCGACAACGCATAGCGAGCCAACGTTTGTCGTGGATCATGTCGTCCACTATTGCGTGACGAACATGCCGGGCGCTGTCGGACGCACCAGCACCTACGCGCTGTGCAACGTAACGCTGCCGTGGGCGCTGCAGATCGCCAAGCTCGGCATTCCGGCGGCCTGCGAGAAGTATCGCCCGATTGCCCGCGCAGTAAATATCTACGATGGCCGCGTGACCAACCGCGCCGTGGCGGAAACGTTTGATATGCCGTTTGATCCGCGGTTTGAATGCTAAACGAAAAGACGCGCCGAAGCGCGTCCTGACGTCATTGCATTCAATCTTCAGTCGGCCGAGTGCTCGACCAGTTCAACGCACGGCCGTTTACCGGCGCGGGCTGGCGGCTTTCTTCGACGGAGTGGCCGCAGCCCCGTTGCGTTCAAATCCCTTGAGGATTTTCAGGTCGGCCAGTTCGGCCATGCCGGCGTCGGCCAGCTCGCGACCCGAGACGTAGCGTCCAGGGCGAATCCAACGGGCCATGGTGTCGTCTTCAACGTTGAACAGGCCAGCCAGGACCTTGTCCATTTCGTTTTCCAACTGGCCAAAGTGGCGCGCCCATTCCGCGGCCTCGGCCAGGCCCACGTGCTCTTCGCTCTGCCACTTCATCGGGTGGAACAACAACACGCTATAAGGCGTGACGACGCGGCGCGTGCAGGCGGCAAACGGCCACAGCGCGGCGGACGAGCATTCGCCCGTCACGACGCCGGTCGCCTTAATGCCACGCAGCAAGATCAGCGACATCAGCGACAAGCCGGAGTAAGGGCTTCCGCCCGGCGAATCAATGAAGAGCGTGCAGTGGCCACCGAGAGGAACGTCGAGGAGCCGGCTGCTCAGTTCGCCTTCGCTATCGGTCAGATCGCCAACCATGGCGATCTCGATGGGTCCGTCTTGGCCGTGTTGATCCATGGATGACTTGCCTTGTTCCTTTGCCCTATCCGGGGGCAAAATTCTCTGCCTTGGTGTTTCGTAATTGATCGCAATCGCGTCTGACTGGCCGCTGGGATCAGCCAGTACTTACTGCAGCTTGGACAGCCAATGCTCTTGGCTCCCTTGGCTCTTACAAAGAGAGCCACTTCTCGCAGAAAAACTTGCCCCGTCACTTCATCAGTTGCGGCGATTTTGCCGCCTGCGGCAAGCTCCCCCGCCAGACGCTAAGTCTATGCTAGGTATAGCTCAGCCCGGGGCTGCAAACAAGGAAAATGCCTCAGCTACCCCCCCCGAGGGCAGCGCCTGCGAACGTTGTCGCCATCGACAGAACCGAACCGCGACGTGCGTCACGGGCCGGTTTTATCGACCGGACGTTCTCGGAACCGCGTTTGCCCCTGGCAGCACTCGCAGTCCTTCATTTCATACATCGGAATCGAACAGATATCACACCAGTAGTCCAGCTCAAAGGCGCGGCCGTCATGGATCGAATAAACCCGCACAACCTGCACAACCGGCGATCCCTGATAGCGCCTCACGACCAGCTCCAGATCGAAATCTCGCAGGCGAGGATCGATCCAAAAACCACGGCCGCGATTGTCCTTCACCAACGGGTAAAGACCATCCGCCGTGGCCAGAGCGATCTGCGTTTGCGCGGCGTCGGCGTCGCTCTCGATTCCGTAGCGCTCTTTGAGCGCTTCGGCCAGCCAGACGATCTTACCGCGGAGCGATTCCGTGGTGTGCTTGGGCGCCGATTCTTTGTCGGCCTTGGCCGGCGCATCTGACGTGACAGGCTGGTTGGCTTCGTCGGACTCGCCGACCGCTGCTGGCTCGGCGGCCTTCGCCGATGCATCGGGCCCGGCGGCCAACACGAACGGATTCTTCCCATCGCTCCAGGCGAGGGTGATGAGTAAGGCCACGATCAACGCCACGAGCGCCCCGCGCGTTAATCGAGTTACACAGTGGCAACGTGTCGGCATGGTTTTACTCGCCGCCGTGTCCAACGATCACCAGGTTCAGAAGTCTAGGCGCCGGCTTGCCGTCCACCGTTTCGCTCCCCTTCACCAGGGCGCTCCACAGCTCGCGTCCTTCGTCGTGGACCATGGCGGGCACGGTCGCGGGATCCGTTTCGGCCGGAACGGGGAGGACCGTCATAATTGCCGGATGTGTCGACTTGGCCGCGTCTTTGCTGATCTTGAACAAGTTCTCTTTATCGACTCGCGCCGGATTTTTATCTTCTGCCGCAGGCGAGAGAAGCAGAAAATCGCGAGTCGGCGAAGTCCCTACGTGATTGCCGTCGACCGGCTGTTGCCCATAACGCAATGTGTAGACGCCGCCAGCGATTTCTTGACCGCGGAAGTCCGTGATCTTACGCGGGAATTTAAGCACGCCGATCAGTTCCCCCACCTCGAACGGATAGAGAACTTCTTCAGTGGCCTTGAAGCCGGCCTTGATGGGCCATTTTTCGGTCAGCCAGATTTCGCAAACAGCCTTCTTACCGTTGCTGATCTTGAAGCTGACCGGGAGTAGTTGCTTGGCGACATCGGGGGACACCTCGGCCGGAGCCGCTTGTTCGACGGTATCAATCCCGTACTCCTCCGCGGCTGCGGCGGTGCAAAGACCCAAAACGCACACGATTGCAAAACTAAGCTGCCGAAACATGCGGACCCCTCGAGCAAAATGTGGAAAGAAACGGACAACCAAGCCAATCGCCAAAGGCCAGTCGTTGGCCGCTGCGCCGCGCGATAAAAAGTCGCTCCGCGGCGTTCAATCTTACCTTGCAATCGCCAGCGTCAAAAGGGCGAGCCCCCGAGGCCTGGGCCTCTAATCCCAAGCCTCTGGGGGCTCAAACCGCTGAACTGCGAACAATCGACCTAAATACGGAATGGCCGCGGGCCTGCGTCCGAAGTCTCGCGTGTCCCGAGACTTCCGCCGGTCAGCCCTGGGCCCATTCGGACCAGGCCTCGACTACTAGACTAGAACGTCGCCAAAAACGCGCTGCGGGCCATCGGCGCCGACCAGCGCGAGCCGAGGCCGCGTCCCTGGAACCCCGCGTCGATCGTGAAGGCTGGTTCGGAATTCTGCACAACCGTCAGCGGTGGGTAGAACGTCTTTTCGTTTGAGCAGACGCAATCTCCCTTGCCGAGTTTGCGCGTACTAACACTGATCTCGTTACCGGCGCGAAGCGTGCCGACCATATCGACATGATCAGTCGTCATTTCGATCGGCGTGCTCGTCACGCGGACCACTTCTCCACCAACGCGGCCGGCGCGCTCGCGGGCGAACTCGACCAGCGCGTCGCGTTGCTCAGGCGTGGCCTGATCATCGACCAGAATGACCGAACGGATGGGATCCGGATGAATCACCAGCCCGCTGCCAAATCCAAGCGTATCGCAGGCGCGGACAGTCATTACGACTTTCAGGCCAGAGAGATCGACGCCGCGGAATTCGCCCTGGTCAATGCTCCAGGCCAGGATCGCCTGATTGCCGGTCAGCCCGACTTGCGAGTTGGCAAAGCAAGGTCCGGTGTAGACATCGCACGTGCGAGTCTCAAGGTAGTTGCCAGTTACGGTATCCGCAGCGGCAAATTTCGCGGTCATGTTGACGGCGCCGAGCGCGACGAGTCCGCATAGAGCCAGGGTCCGAAGCATATCCAAATCTCCATCAAGAAACGCAAAAACGCCGAAACGCGACACGTGACTCCATTCTACCCCTCGCGCCCAAGAGGGTAAAGGAAATGGAGAATTGGGGCGTGCTGGCAGGAGAATAATACCGTCGAGGCACCGGCGGCCGCTGCGGGTTCAGTTCCGCATTCGAGCGATGCGCTCAATCCCTACGATCCCCAACTCCTACCACCTTGGTCGCGTCCAGCGGCCGGGGCCGGTCCGGAGCCTGGCCGCGCGGCCGGTGATTGAGTCGATCAGGTAAGGTAGCGGTGGCTGGCCTGCGTTGGGTGGGAGTTTCATCATTAAGATCTTCTTGCCGTCGGGCGATGGGCTCGGAGTCTCGAATCCCACCAGACCGTCGCCGAGTGGCTTGGGATCGGCGCCGTGCAGATCGCAGGTTTGCCAATGGTGATGTGGGCGGCCGTTATCGAGCAAGATCCTCGCCTGGTCTCCCAGAATCCAAGCCGCCTTGCCTGGCAGGATCGTCGTGCGATCGCCGTCCAGGCTCAATCGACAGACCATCGGCTGCGGCGGAGTCTTGGGGTCGGGCTGATAGTGGCGATCGACGATCAACAGCGACTCGCCGTCCGGAAACCACGTTGCAACCGGCGTATCGATCGGATCCCCCAGCGTGCGATGTTTGCCGGTCTGCAAATCAATCAGCACGACAGTGGTCACGGCGCCCACCATCGGCCAAACGCGTAGCGCCGCCAGCGTGCGGCCATCGGGCGAGACGTCGCACGGTAGCAAGCTGCACCCAGCGTTCCACAGTTCTTGCGCCAGCGGTTTGGACTTCGCCGTATCGAGATCAATCTCATACAGGCCAAGCGTCCCTTCGATGGAGTCCGAACCGGCCAGGTAAACCTTGTGGCGATCGCGCGAGAAACAGCCCGGCAATCCTGCGCCGAGCGGAAACGGCACGCGACGCGAGGCGCCCGTTTTGAAGTTCAAGATCGTTACGTCGGCCTCGGTCACCGGTTCCCCCACTTTCCAGCCCTTCTGCTGGCAGAAGAGGACGACATCCTGCGCGCTGGCATCGGTGATGAGCGGCGCGGTGTAGTCCGTGTAGCGAGCATCGTCCGGCTGCGCCCAGGCCGCGTCGTCGCTGGGTCCCCATTTGAATCCGGAGATTTCAACCGGTAGTCTTTCCGTTTCGATCCGCGCCAGAATACCGCTGGCCACGTCGACTTCCAGTTCCAGCGTGGCGCTCTGACTGGCTTTTAGTTGTTCCACCAGGCGCGAGAGCCCTTGGTAGGCCACTTCATCCAGCTTGTCGTCCGGAAACGATTCTAGAAAACCGATCGCCCGCGCGAGATTAGCTTGTTTTTGTGCGGGGAGGGGCGCACGCAGAACGACGCGTCCCTGACTCTCGCCCAGCGGGCCTGAGTAGCCTGCAATCACGTCCGGCGTAAGGCAGCGAACCTTGGCTCGCTCAAGCAGCGAATACATTGTCGGCTGAATCAACGCCGCTTCGTACGGGCGATACTTTCCTTTGTGTCCTTCGTCGTCGACGTACCAGACATTGTCGCGCTCGACGATCGTCAGCAGCCGATCCGTGCGCGAGCCGCGCGCGAGCGCGATATCAGCGCGCATCAGCGTGCCATCGTGGCGCATGCTGACGCGCATCTTGGCGTCGGGACGAATGCGGATCATCGAATCCCAACTGACGGGATCCTTCTTCAATCGCGCCGCGGTCTTTTCGCCAATCGCGGCAATCGCCGGCAAGTTGATTTCCGCCGGTTCCTCCGCGCGGGCAAACGAAACGAAACCAACCAGTATCACAATTATTAAGACCGGCGCCGGCGCGCAACGGCACGGCGCCGCAATCCGCCAGGTGTTGTTTCCGCCCAATCTGAACATTAAAGACGCCCGCTGTGCGACGTTTGCCCTGGAAACCCGCCCGTAGGCTCGCTCTCTCTAAGATACACGGCGCGGACCGTTACGCTAGAATGGCCGCCGATGACTTACCGCGTCTGAACCCGAAATCTTGGCAGGAGACAGTGATGCACCGTGACGGTTGTCAACCGGCCGATCATCCACGTTTCGGCCGCCGAGGGCTGCTGCAATTGGGCGGAGTCGGCCTGCTGGGGCTTGGGCTGGGGGATCTACTCAAGCTCGAAGCGCAGGCGACGCCGAGCGCATTGCCAACCAATGCGAGGGCGAAGTCGGTCGTCTTCATTTTTCAATCGGGCGGCCCTTCGCAGCACGAGACTTTTGATCCCAAGCCCGATGCGCCGGCCGAGATCCGTGGCGAATACGAAAGCATCGCTACGGCGCTCCCCGGCGTGCGGTTTTGCGAGTATCTGCCTAAGCTCGCCGCGCGCGCCAACCGGTTCTCGCTGGTCCGCACCATGCACCACACGGCAGAGCGCGCGGTGCGGAATGAACATAGTAGTTGTCATTATCTATTGCATACCGGCTCGACCGAGTTGCCGGTGGGCGATACGAACGCGACGATCGATCTGCAACGTCCCGGGCGCATCGCCTGGCCATCGCTCGGTTCTATGATTGCCTACACCGTTCCCCCGGCGTCCGAATGTGGGCTGCCGGCCGTGGTCGAGATTCCGCGTGCTAATAACATGAAGTACCCGGGACGCGATCCGGGCCTGCTCGGTCCGGCGTACTCGCGGTGGGGCGTGGATCTGGCTCCGCCGTGTCACGCCAAGGACCCCGCCGGATCGTGCCCCAATTGTTTCAGTCACGATGATCCCAACGATCCCGCGCGGGCCGCCGGTCCTGGCAAGAACGCCTGGTGGGATAACAGCAGTTGCCGCAATCCGGAGTTCCACCTGCCGGACTTGGGCTCGCAAACGATTTCGATTCCGCAGTTGTCCAATCGCGTAGAACTACTATCGCAACTAGAACGTTTGCGGCGCGGGTTGGATCAGGAAGACGCGCGCGAGGCGTTTGTCGCCTTCGACGCGCACCGCGAGCAAGCGCTGCGGCTACTGTTAACTTCGCGCCCCGGCGAGCAAAACCCGTTTGACCTGACGCGCGAATCCGACGCCACGCGCGATCTCTACGGGCGCGAAGAGTGGGGACAGGCGTTCCTGGTGGCGCGGCGATTGGTCGAGTCCGGCGTGCGGATGGTGCAAGTCAACCTCCGCGGCTGGGACACGCACCAAAACGCCTTTCGAGATCTCAAGTCAAAACTGCTCCCTTCCATAGATCATTGCTTGAGTGGTTTTCTCGACGACCTGGCCGCGCGTGGGCTGTTGGACGAAACGCTCGTGGTGATGTGTGGCGAGATGGGGCGCACGCCGCGGATCTCGCCGATTGCCGCCGGTGGCAAGAACGCATCGGGCGACATATTCACCGCCGGCAGGCATCACTGGGGCGACGTCTTCCCCTGCTTCTTTGCCGGAGGCGGCATTCAACCGGGGCGCGTGATTGGCGCCAGCGACAAACAAGGCGGCCTGCCGATCAGCGACGCCTACACTCCGGCCGATCTTTCGGCGACCATTCTCGAACAACTGGGCGTGGGTCGAGACCGCGAATTCCACGATACCACCGGCCGCCCGTACGCTGTCTTCCGCGGCGCGCCGATCCGTGCGTTAACTTGAGCGTCCGTGCGGCGTAGTCGCCAGGGCGACCAGTAAAGTCCGCGCCGCGCGCTTTTGTGATTCTGCCTTTTTTCGCATACACTCATCGTCTGCAAACCTGACATCTCATTCTGTGGAGTTCCACCCGTGCGCTATGTGACCCTCTCCCTACTACTCCTCCCTCTCGGACTGGCCCTGATGTTTGCTGACCCCATGGCCCACGCGGCGGACAAGCCCCAGCGCGTGCTGCGGCACATTGTCCTCTACAAATTCAAGGACGACATCAAGCCGGCGCAATTGCAAGAAGTGATCGATACCTTTAGCGCTTTGCCGAAGAAGATCGACACGATCATTGGCTACGAAGCCGGGACCAATGTTAGCCCTGAAGGCAAATCGGACGGCCTGACGCACGCGTTTGTCGTCACGTTCAAAGACGAGAAGGGGCGAGACACATATCTCACGCACCCTGCCCACCAGGCATATGTGAACGTGGTGAAAGATCGCCGCGACAAAGTTGTGGTGTTCGACTACTGGGGCGAAGAGTAGCCCGGACGGCGTTTGCCTCGCAGAGCGAGATCAGGGCGATTGATAACGCTCATTGCCCGCAACGCGGATGGCGGCGGCGTGCCGAGCGTTCGACAAGGATGGTTCTATGCCCACGGAAGCGGATCGTCTGCTGACGATTAACACAGGCTCATCGAGCCTAAAGGCGGCGATCTACCCACTCGGCCAGGACGCTCCGCCCGTGGTAACGTTCGCGGCCGATCGCATTGGGGGCGCAGCCGGCCGATTGCGCGTGCGCGACGGCGCCGGCGCGGTGCTCTTGGATTCCGCGGACCGGTTGGCTGATTTTCCGGCGGCGCTGACCCACGTGTTGGATTGGCTTGCGCGCAGCGGACACCTGGCCGCAATCCGCGCTGTAGGGCATCGCGTGGTGCATGGCGGGCCAAAGCACCGGACGCCGCAACCGATCGACGCGCAGTTGATCGCTGATCTCGAAGTCTGCGTTCCACTGGCGCCGAATCATTTGCCGCAGGCGATCGCCGCGATCCGCGCTTCGCAAGCGGCGCTGGCCGCCTGCCCTCAGTTCGCTTGCTTTGATACCGGTTTTCATCGCACGCTGCCGCCCAGAGCGCGGTTACTGGCGATCCCACGCGCACTCTCCGACGCCGGCGTGACGCGATACGGATTTCATGGGCTCTCTTACGAATATATTGTCGACCAATTGCGAACGCTCGATCCGGCGCAGATCGGTGGGCGGGCTGTGATTGCGCATTTGGGGAATGGCGCGAGCATGGCCGCCGTGGAGCGCGGCGTCGGCATTGACACATCGATGGGTTTTACGCCAACTGGTGGACTGGTCATGGGGACGCGCACCGGGGATCTCGATCCTGGCGTGCTGGTCTACTTGCTTGCGTCGCAAGGGCTGACCGTGCCGGCGCTGGCCAACATGCTTAATCATGAGTCTGGCATGCTCGGCGTTTCGGCCACTAGTTCGGACATGCGCGATCTGCTCACGCGCGGCGAGACCGACACCCGCGCCGCCGAGGCGGTCGAACTGTTCTGTTATCACGCCTGCAAGTTTGTGGGCGCCTACGCTGCGGCGCTGGGAGGGCTGGATACGCTGGTCTTCACTGCCGGAATCGGCGAGAACTCCGCCCCGGTGCGGCGGCAAATCTGTACAAGGCTGGATTTTTTAGGCCTGACTTTGGACGATGGACGCAACGAGCGCGGCGCCGCCGTGATTTCTGCGGACAAAAGTCGCGTGATCGTGCGTGTTATTAAAACGGATGAAGATCTGATGATTGCCAGGCATACCCGGCGGATGCTGGCGACGAAAGGAAGCTGATCATGACCGAGGCCACCCGGAAACCCCAAGTCGCTGCGCGCACTGCTAAGTCGGAGAGAACACTCTCGCCGGACTTGCTCGACAAGATGCATCGCTACTGGCTGGCCGCCAACTACCTTTCGGTCGGCCAGATTTATCTGATGGATAATCCACTGCTCGATAAACCGCTCGCCCGGGAACATATCAAGCCGCGACTGCTAGGCCACTGGGGCACCACGCCCGGCCTGAACTTTTGCTACGTCCACCTGAACCGGCTGATCCGCGATCGCGATCTGGACATGATCTACATCATGGGACCGGGGCATGGCGGACCGGCCGCGGTGGCTAACGCCTATCTCGAAGGAACTTACAGCGAGGTCTATCCCAACATCTCGCAAGACACCGAAGGCATGCAGCGGCTGTTCAAGCAGTTCTCGTTCCCAGGCGGAATCCCCAGCCACGTGTCGCCTGAGACGCCGGGATCCATCCATGAAGGGGGCGAGCTCGGCTACGCGCTCTCGCACGCGTTTGGCGCGGTCTTCGATAATCCCAATCTGGTCGTCGCGGCAATCGTTGGCGATGGCGAAGCCGAGACCGGTCCACTCGCCACCAGTTGGCACTCCAATAAGTTTCTCGATCCGAAGACTGACGGCGCAGTGCTGCCGATCTTGCATCTCAATGGTTACAAGATCGCCGGCCCCACCGTGCTAGCGAGGATTAGCGAAACCGAGTTGGACCAACTATTCCGCGGCTACGGCTATAAGCCGTACTTCGTCCAAGGGGACGATCCGTTAGCCACGCATCTCGATCCGCTGCCGATGCACGAGAAGATGGCGGCGACGCTCGATCTGGCCATGGATGACATCGCGCGGATTCAAGCAGATTTCCGAGAGCACGGTCAGACAGAACGACCGGCCTGGCCGATGATCATCTTGCGCACGCCCAAGGGTTGGACCGGTCCAGCCGTCGTGGATGGCAAGCAAGTCGAAGGAACATTTCGCGCGCACCAGGTGCCGATGGGCGAAATGGAAAAGCCCGAGCACATCCGCTTGCTGGAAGAATGGATGAAGAGCTACCGGCCGCACGAACTTTTCGACGACACGGGCAAATTCCGCAGCGAATACGCGCAACTGGCGCCCAAGGGGGATCGGCGGATGAGCGCCAATCCGCATGCCAACGGCGGCGAGCTATTGCGAGATCTGCGGTTGCCCGATTTTCAGGACTACGCGGTGAACGTCGCCGCTCCAGGGAGTCTCAACGGCGAGGCAACGCGCGTACAAGGAGCGTTCTTACGCGACGTGATGAAGCTCAACGCGGACAGCCGCAACTTTCGCGTCTTTAGCCCCGACGAAACCAATTCCAATCGTTGGAATGCGCTGTTTGACTATACCAACCGCTGTTCGATCGCTGAGATCCTGCCGAGCGACGATCACGTCGCTCCCGATGGACGCGTGATGGAAATGCTCAGCGAACATCAATGCCAGGGCTGGCTCGAAGGGTATCTGCTTACCGGGAGGCACGGCATGTTCTCCTGCTATGAGGCGTTCATTCACATTGTGGATTCGATGTTCAGCCAACATGCCAAATGGTTGAAGGTCACGCGGCAATTGGCCTGGCGGCGACCGATTGCCAGCTTGAACTACCTGCTGACATCGCACGTCTGGCGGCAGGATCACAATGGGTTTAGCCATCAAGACCCAGGTTTCTTAGACCACGTTGTCAACAAGAAGTCTGTAGTCGTCCGGATCTATCTACCGCCAGACGCCAACTGTCTGCTCAGCGTCACGGATCACTGCCTGCGCAGCCGAGACTACGTGAACGTGATGGTGATTGGCAAACAGCCGGCGCCGCAGTGGCTGACGATGGACCAGGCGATCAAACATTGCACCGCCGGCATCGGCATTTGGGAATGGGCCAGCAACGATCAAGGCTCCGAGCCTGACGTCGTCATGGCCTGTTGCGGCGATGTGCCAACGCTCGAGACGCTAGCCGCTGTGGAAATCTTGCGCAAGTATCTCCCCGACTTGAAAATTCGCGTGGTCAACGTCGTAGATCTGATGCGATTGCAGCCAGATAGCGAGCATCCACACGGCATGAACGATCGGGATTTTGACGTTTTGTTTACCAAAGACCGGCCGGTGATTTTCGCCTTTCACGGCTATCCGTCGTTGGTCCATCGCCTGGCGTATCGCCGCACGAACCACGCCAACCTCCACGTGCGCGGTTACAAGGAAGAGGGGACGACGACCACGCCGTTCGACATGGCGGTCCGCAATGAGCTCGACCGCTTCCATCTGGCGGGGGACGTGATCGACCGCTTGCCGTCGCTCGGCGCGAGAGCTGCCTATCTGAAGCAAGCGCTCCGCGACGCGCTGATCGAGCACAAGCAGTACATCCACCGCTACGGCGATGATATGCCCAGCATTCGCGATTGGCGCTGGGGTGGCGAAAAGCCGGCCAATTAGTACGAATGACAGTGCTACCAAATCTTGGTGGTTGCAGGTCTACAGCGAACGTATAATCCGAGCCGCGGTCGAACTGCGCCCTGCGCGATGCGCCGCGTGCAAACCTCGCCCAATATTCGCGTCGCACTCTGGAGTCTTCCGCCATGCGCTGCATTGCCGCGTTGTTGTTTTTGATTCTATCATTCACAGTCGCAGAGGCCGGCGCCGCGGAAACGGCAGCGCAAGGCACGCCGCCGAACGTTGTCATTGTCTTCTGCGACGACTTGGGCTACGGCGACATTGGCGTCAACGGCGCAAAGGGTATTACCACTCCCAATATCGATAAGCTGGCCGCGCAGGGCGTGCGGTTCACGCGGTTTTATTCGGCGCAGCCGGTTTGCTCGGCGTCGCGCGTGGCGCTGATGACCGGTTGCTATCCCAGTCGCGTCGGCATTCAGGGGGCGCTTGGACCGATGGCCAAGATTGGCATCAATGCCGACGAGACCACGCTGGCCGAAGTTCTCAAGTCGCGAGGCTACGCCACGGCCGTGTTCGGCAAGTGGCATCTGGGGCGTGACAAAAAGTTCTTGCCGCTGCAACACGGTTTTGACGAATATTTTGGACTCCCCTACTCCAACGACATGTGGCCGCGCCACCCTGAAGAGCAAGCCGCCAACGTCGCCGGCAAACGCCGCCCGGCCGGCTATCCTGAGTTGCCGTTGATCGAAGGGAACGAGGTCAAGATTGAGAAGGTCACATCGCAAGAACAAGAGCAACTCACTACCTGGTACACCGAACACGCGGTTAGCTTCATTGAGCGAAACAAGTCCAAACCGTTTTTCTTGTACGTCCCCCACAGCATGCCGCACGTGCCGCTGCATGTGAGCGACAAGTTCAAAGGCAAGAGCGAGCAAGGACTTTACGGCGACGTGATTCAAGAGATTGACTGGTCCGTCGGACAGATCACGCAGGCGATTTCTAAAGCGGGGCTCGACGATCGGACGCTCGTGATTTTCACTTCGGACAACGGCCCTTGGCTCAGCTACGGCAATCACGGTGGGTCGGCCGGGCCGCTCCGCGAAGGCAAAGGGACCTGCTGGGACGGCGGCGTCCGCGAACCATTTGTCGCGCGCTGGACCGGACACATTCCGGCCGGAAGTGTTTGCAATGAGCCGGCCATGACCATCGATCTGCTGCCCACCATCGCGCGGCTGGCCGGCGCGGAATTGCCGAAACAAAAGATCGACGGCTTGGACGTCTGGCCGCTGTTCACCGGCGAGGCCGGCGCCACAAATCCGCACGAGGCCTACTACTTTTACTTTGCGGACAATCAATTGCAGGCCGTCAGCAGCGGCCGCTGGAAGTTGCAAGTTCCGCACATGTACCGCACGATGGAAGGTCAGGCGCCCGGCCGCGACGGCAAGCCAGGCAATTATCAGAATCGCCAACTGACCGAACCTGAACTGTACGATCTGGAATCCGATATCGGCGAGTCAAGAAACGTCGCCGCCGAGCATCCGGAAATCGTAGCGCGGCTCACGGCGCTGGCCGAGAAGTCTCGTGAAGAACTTGGCGATTCACTCACAAATCGCAAAGGCCGAGGCGCCCGAGAACCCGGCCGCGTGGAATAGCGCTGCGATCTCGTCGCTCGTTATAGCGCCCGTGTTCAGTTGGCGTGGCTCAAACGCTGGCGCGCTGGCGCCAAGCGCCGCTCGACGTAATCCCCGCACGCTACCGGCTGCGCCTGGATACCGTTAAGATGCAACCCTTGTCGCCAACGCCTTGACCCTTTTTATTCTTAAGAACGATTCGCCATGACATCACGCGTCGAGACCGCGCCGCGGTTTGCCGCCGCTATTTCCCAGCAGTCGGACCCCAAAGACGCCGCGCGCGAAGCGTGCGGCCTGGCGAAATCGCAATTGGACGCAGCGCCGGATTTGGCAATCGTTTTCGTCTCGGGACACGATCCGGATGATTTCGTGGCACTCGCTCAAGTATTGCAGGAGGGATTGGGCAAAGTCTGTCTGCTCGGTTGCAGCGC